>Ga0081540_1000443_pt1 | contig 40947 bp, 36 predicted proteins | sample TabmetS2T1R1_FD_71024 | JGI IMG/M metagenome (GOLD analysis project Ga0081540, IMG submission 71024) | Tabebuia heterophylla rhizosphere microbial communities from the University of Puerto Rico - S2T1R1 | ecosystem: Host-associated > Plants > Roots > Rhizosphere ...
GGCCGCCGCATTGCCGAACTCTGCAACGGCCTCCTGCACATGAAGGTGATCGCCTACGATCCGTATCTGACGAGCGAGGAGATCGCGGCGCGGGGCGGGGAGAAGGTCGAGCTCGACGATCTCCTGCGCCGCTCCGATTTCGTCTCGATCAGCTGTCCGCTCAACAGCGGCAGCCGCGCCATGATCGGCGCACGCGAGTTTGCGCTGATGCAGCCGCATGCCTTCTTCATCACCACCGCGCGCGGCTTCATCCACGACGAGCGTGCCCTGTACGACGCGCTGCAGGAGAAGCGGATTGCCGGCGCCGGCCTCGACGTCTGGGACAAGGAGCCGCCGCCGCCGGAGCATCCGCTGCTTCAATTCGACAATGTGCTGGCAAGCCCGCACACGGCGGGCGTCACCAGGGAGGCGCGGATCAATATGGGCCGCATCGCCGCCGAGCAGTTGCTCGATGCACTCGACGGCAAGCGTCCGCCGCGCATCGTCAATCCCGAGGTTTGGCCGGCCTATGCCAACAGGTTTGCGGCGACCTTTGGCGTCACGCCGAAGTAGCCGATGGAACGGTCCGAAACGGGGGAGAAGATTTTCTCCGCCATTGGGTCAAATGGGGCAATAAACCCACTGCCGGACACGGTTCCGGCAAAGCAGCCGTTGCTATTTTCGCTGATATCTCGACTACTTAGCCCGGAGAGATCATCTTTCCCGTGCGCCCGATGCCCCGGGGCGCCAGGGAACATGAGCGATGGCAAAGGTACGCAAACTGCTGGCAAACGCACCGGGCCGCATTGGCCGCCGGTTTGCGCAGTTCGTTGCCATCGCCGCCGCCAGCCTGCCATCGGCCGGCGCTTAGTCCCGAACTTCCAAATCACTCCGGTACGATGCGAACGGCGCCGCGCGCGGCGCTGCTGGCGAACGCTGCGTAAGACTTGAGCGCGGTCGAGACCGCGCGCTTGCGCGGCGCCGGCTTCCAGGCCGCCTTGCCCTTTGCCACCATCGCCGCGCGGCGGCGTTCGAGCTCTGCATCCGGCACCGCGAGATTGATCTTGCGGTTGGGAATGTCGAGCTCGATGGTGTCGCCTTCCTCGACGAGGCCGATCAGTCCGCCCTCGGCCGCTTCCGGCGAGATGTGGCCGATCGACAGGCCCGAGGATCCGCCGGAGAAGCGGCCGTCGGTGATCAGCGCGCAGGCTTTGCCGAGCCCCTTCGATTTCAGGTAGCTCGTCGGATACAGCATCTCCTGCATGCCGGGACCGCCGCGCGGGCCTTCATAGCGGACCACGACGACGTCGCCGGCCTTCACCTTGTTGCCCAGGATGGCTTCGACGGAAGCGTCCTGGCTTTCGAAGATGCGGGCAGGGCCGGAAAATTTCAAAATGCTCGCATCGACGCCGGCGGTCTTCACGATGCAGCCATCCTTGGCGAGATTGCCGAACAAGACAGCGAGGCCGCCGTCTTTCGAATAGGCGTGTGCGGCGTTGCGGATGACGCCCTTTTCGCGGTCGAGGTCGACATCGTCGAAGCGGCGATCCTGGCTGAAGGCCACTTGAGTGGGCACGCCGCCGGGCGCGGCCTTGTAGAAGTTGCGCACCTTCTCGCTCGAGGTGCGCACGATGTCCCAGCGGTCGAGCGCATCTGCGAGCGTCGTCGCATGCACCGTCGGCACGTTGGTCGTGATCAGCCCGGCGCGATCGAGCTCGCCCAGGATCGCCATGATGCCGCCGCCGTGGTGCACATCTTCCATGTGCACGTCCTGCACGGAGGGAGCGACCTTGCACAGCACCGGCACCTTGCGCGACAGCCGGTCGATATCGCTCATCGTGAATGGCACCTGGCCCTCATGCGCGGCCGCGAGCAGATGCAGCACGGTGTTGGTCGAGCCGCCCATGGCGATATCGAGCGTCATGGCGTTCTCGAACGCCTTGAAGCTCGCAATCCCGCGCGGCAGCACGCTGGCGTCGTCCTGCTCATAATAGCGGCGGGCGAGATCGACGATGAGATGGCCGGCCTCGACGAACAGGCTCTTGCGATCGGCATGGGTAGCCAGCACCGAGCCGTTGCCCGGCAGCGCAAGCCCCAGCGCCTCGGTCAGGCAGTTCATCGAATTGGCGGTGAACATGCCCGAGCAGGAGCCGCAGGTCGGGCAGGCCGAGCGCTCGATCACCTCGACCTCGGTATCGGTGACGGAAGAGTCGGCCGCCGCCACCATGGCGTCGATCAGATCGACCGCGCGCTTCTTGCCTTTCAGCACGATCTTGCCCGACTCCATCGGGCCGCCGGAGACGAACACGGCCGGGATGTTGAGGCGCAGCGTCGCCATCAGCATGCCGGGCGTGATCTTGTCGCAGTTGGAGATGCAGACCATGGCGTCGGCGCAATGCGCATTGACCATGTATTCGACGCTGTCGGCGATCAGCTCACGCGAGGGCAGGCTGTAGAGCATGCCGTCATGGCCCATGGCGATGCCGTCGTCGACCGCGATGGTGTTGAACTCTTTTGCAACGCCGCCGGCCTTCTCGATCTCGCGCGCCACGAGCTGGCCGAGGTTTTGTAGATGCACATGCCCCGGCACGAACTGGGTGAAGGAGTTCACCACCGCAATGATCGGCTTGCCAAAGTCCTCGTTCTTCATGCCGGTCGCGCGCCAGAGGCCGCGGGCGCCCGCCATGTTGCGGCCGTGGGTGGTGGTGCGGGAACGATAGGCCGGCATCGTAAATCCTTGGGCTGGTTCGAGATTTTTTGTCGGAATAGCCGTCCTTATGCCCGGACGGGCTTGGGGACTCAAGGCCGCCAGCGCATGGCAGAGCCGCGTCGCTGCGCCTCGCGACCTTGATCGCTGGCCCAGACTTGCGGGAAACTACGGACCCGCAACAACCAAAAAACGCCAAGGGAGAACCACGTGGCCCGACTGCCCCTGATCGATCCGGAAAAGACCACCGGCGATATCCGCGCCTCCTTCGACCGGATGACGGTGAAGCTCAACATCTTCCGGGTGATGGCCCATGCGGAAGCCAACATGATTTCGGCGATGCGGTTCGCCAATTCCATCCTGCACAAGCAAAAGCTCAGCCACGTCAACCGCGAGCTGTTGATCCTGCAGGTCGCCCATATTGAGAGCGGCGAGTATGAATGGCGCCAGCACGTGCCGATCGCGCTTGGCGTGGGCGTGACGCAGCCGCAGATCGACGCGCTCGAGCGCGGCGACTACGTGTCTGCCGCGTTCAACGAGGCCGAGCGCGCGCTGCTCGCCTTCGGCCGCGAGGTGGTCGAGAATGTCCGCGTCGGCGAGGCCGTATTCGCGGGCGCGCGAAAGCATTTCAGCGACCAGGAGATCGTCGAATCCATCTTCACCGTCGGCTGCTACATGATGATGGCGCGGCTCACGGAGGCCACCGAGACCGATCTCGATCCGGCCGCCGGCATGGCCGTGTTCGACAGCGGCAAGAAGCGGAGCGCCTGAGATGGCCGAGGAGGCGGACGCCAAGCCGGAGCGGTATGTCAGGCCGCTCTCGAAAGAATCCGAGGGTCACGCGCCGGGCAAGGGACGGCTGAAAGGCCGCCGCATCCTGATTGTCGGCGGCGGCCAGCGCATCTTCGATGCCGCGACCGATCCGACCGGCAACGGGCGCGCCATGAGTATCCTGTGCGGGCGGGAAGGCGCCCATGTTGCCGTTGCCGACGTCAATCACACGGCTGCAGAGCACACGGTCATGCGCATCACGGCCGAGGGCGGCCGCGCTTTCACAATTCATGCCGACGTTACCAGGGAAAGCGACGTCGCGCGGATGATCGAGGAAGCGCAGCGGACGATGGGCGGTCTCGACGGCATGGTGCTCAACGTCGGCACGTTCGGCAAGATCGGGCTCGACGGCGTCAGCGCCGAGGAATGGAATCACATCTACGACGTCAACGTGCGCGGTCCCATGTTCTGCTGCCGCGAGGCGCTCGATAAATTCGACAACGGCGGATCGATCGTGTTCATCTCCTCCATCGCGGCGCTGAAAGCCGGCTCGCAGATGGCGGTCTATGATTCCTCCAAGGCTGCGCTCGGCGGCCTCATGCGCAACATCGCCCATCTCGGCGCGCGGCGCGGCATTCGCGCCAACCTCGTCTATCCCGGCCTCGTCGACACGCCGAACGGCCGCGCGGCCGGTGCGGACCGGCCGTCGCGCGGCAAGGCCAACACGCCGTTCGGCCGGCAGGCGACCGCCTGGGAGATCGCCTATGCCGTGCTGTTCTTCCTGTCGGACGAAAGCGTCTACATCACCGCACAGACGCTCGCGGTCGATGCAGGACTGAGCGGGCTTTGAGAACGGGAATGGCCGCATGAGCGCGTTGTTCGGAAAAGTCTGCCAGAACGGCTATGTCGTCCGCGATATCGCGGCCGCCATGAAATTCTGGACCGAGGTGCTGCGCGTCGGCCCGTTCTTCTATGTGCCGGCGGTGAAGATCGACTGGTATCGCTACAAGGGCAAGGATTCCCCGCTCGAAATGAGCGTCGCGCTGGCGAATTCCGGCGACCTGCAGATCGAACTGATCCAGCAGCGCAACAATGCGCCCTCGATGTATCTCGATTTCCTGCGCGAGCATGGCGAGGGGCTGCAGCATATGTCGTACTGGAGCACCGACTACCAGGCGCTGTATGATCGTGCGACCGCCGCCGGCTTTCGGGTCGGCCACGAGGGGCAGATCGGCGGTCCCAAGGGACGCTTTGCCTATTTCGAGACGTCGGGCCATGCCGGCACGGTGATCGAGATTTCCGATATCAGCGGCTCAAAGGGCCGTTTCTTCGAGAAAGTGAAGGCAGCGGCCGCGAATTGGGATGGGAGCGATCCGGTTCGGGTCGTCGGGTAGGGGTGCTGCGCGGGCGATCTGACGCAGTGCACTACCGACGCCTGTTGATGGAAGTCAAAACGCTGTATTCGTCGAGGCGTAAGGGAACTGATCGGGCTGGCCATCATTGGCCTGCCGATGTTGCCGCCGATGGTGACGCGCATGCGCGAGGGTCCGAACAAGCCAGACGAAGTCAGCCGGGGCGCGTCTTCTCCGCCTGATCCGATGCCGTGGCCCGCTGCCGCCATGAAGTTTGCCGCTGACGCAATGTTCTGGTGGCTCGATCAGGGTGCGACGCGTGAGCCTGCCAACGACAAGCCGGAACTGCCCTGGACGACACCAAACAAGGTCGCGCTTGAACTTTCCACCATGCGCCTGCGCGATTTTTCGCAAGGGAACAGCGGACAGCCGGTTCTGATCTGCGGCCCCTATGCGTTGCACAGCACGCTGATCGCCGACTTTGCGCCTGGTCACAGCGTCGTCGAGCGGCTGCAGCAGAGCGGCCTCGGCCGCATCTACCTGACCGACTGGCGTTCCGCCTCGCCTGACATGCGCTACCTTGCCATCGACCAGTATCTTGCCGACCTCAACGTCGCCGTCGATGAGATCGGCGCGCCGGTCGATCTGATCGGCCTATGCCAGGGCGGATGGCTGTCGCTGGTTTATGCCGCGCGCTTTCCGCAGAAGGTGCGGCGGCTGGTGCTGGCCGGCGCGCCAGTCGATGCTTCCGTGGACTCCGGGTTGGTGCGGCTGGTCGGCAGTGCGCCGCAAACGGCATTCGAGGCTTTGGTCGAAAGCGGCGGCGGCATCGTCAGGGGGGCGCATATCCTGCGGTTCTGGAGCCAGGCATCCGACATTGCATCGGTGCTGCAGCGCAATCTTTCAGAGGAGGTGGCCGCCGACATCGAATTGCAGGCGCGCTTTACGCGCTGGCACGACGAGACCGTGGATCTGCCCGGCACCTATTACCTTCAGGTGGTGCACTGGATCTACCGGGAGAACCGCATCGCCAACGGAACGTTCACCGCGCTTGGCCGCACCATTGACCTGCGGCAGGTGCGAATGCCGGTTTTTCTGCTGGCCGGAGCCGACGACGAGATCGTGCCGGCGCCGCAGGCCATGGCGACCGCGTCCCGGCTCGGCACGCCAACAGCCCTGATCGAAAGCTCGGTCATTCCTTCGAGCCATCTCGGCCTGTTCCTCGGGCGCCGGACACTCGCCACGGCCTGGTCGCTTATATCCGGCTGGCTGCAGGCCGACCGGGCGGTTCCGGTCGCCGCCCGGCTCTGATATCAGGTCGGCTTGGCTATAGGCGGCCGGCAAGCCGGCCGCGAAACAGGGACGTCAGGACATGATTGAATCGGTAGGCATCATCGGGGCGGGCACCATGGGTAACGGTATCGCGCAGATCTGCGCGGCGGCCGGCCTCAGCGTGACCATGGTCGACATCTCGGACGCCGCGGTGAAGCGCGGGCTTTCAACCATCGACGGCAGCCTCGATCGGCTGGTCAAGAAGGAAAAGATGAGCGCCGCCGACCGCGAGGCCGCGCTCTCGCGTATCAACGCCACCACCGACAAGGCAAAGCTTGCCGATTGCGACCTCGTCATCGAGGCCGCGACCGAAAACGAGGAACTGAAGGTCAAGATCCTGAAGGACATCTGCGCCTCGCTGCGCCCGCAGGCCCTGGTCGCCACCAACACCTCGTCGATCTCGATCACCAAGCTCGCCGCCGCAACGGATCGTCCCGATCGCTTCATCGGCATGCACTTCTTCAATCCGGTGCCTGTCATGGCGCTGCTGGAGCTGATCCGCGGCCTGCAGACCTCGGACGATACCCATGCCAAGGCGGAAGCTTTCGCCAAGCGCGTCGGCAAGGTGCCGATCACCGCGCGCAACAGCCCGGGCTTTGCCGTCAACCGCATCCTCTGCCCGATGATCAACGAGGCGGTGTTCGCGCTGCAGGAGGGCATCGCTACGGCGGAGGAGATCGACGCCGGCATGAAACTCGGCTGCAACCACCCGATCGGCCCGCTGGCGCTGGCCGATCTGATCGGGCTCGACACCATGCTGTCGGTGATGGAGGTGTTTTACACCGGCTTCAACGATCCGAAGTACCGCCCGGCGCCGCTCTTGAGGGAAATGGTCGATGCCGGCCGTCTTGGCCGCAAGACCGGCCGCGGCTTTTACGACTACGGCAAGAACTAGAACATGGTCCGGAAAAGTGTGAAGCGGTTTTCCGAAGAGATCATGCTCAAACTTTAGAAGGGTGAAGCAGTCGCCCTGATCGCCGCATCACTGCGGCGGGTGATCGGGGCGGCGGCATCGTCAGCCGCCGACGAGGCCCGATGTGCGGGTGCGCTGATCGCCGCTGCGACGGTGCGGTATTGCGGCAGCTCGCCCGCGAGCGAATAAAGCACGCAGAGCGCAAGGCTAGCCCACACCGCACCGGTGAAATACAGCGACATCCACGCGATCTCGCCCTTCCAATGGGCGATATCGTGCGTCCTGACCCAGCGCGTCGAGACGTCACGCAGGCCTTCAAATAGTCCGAGCAACTGGTTGCCCTCGGCAAGGTTGGCCCGCCAGCGGCTGAAATACATCGGCACGTCAACGGCCAGGAGGAAGGCGAGATAGGCGACGATGCCGGCGATCGAAAGCACGAGCACGATGCGGGCCGGGCCCTGGAACTCCGGCAACAGCCGGCACAACGCGATGCCGACCAGGAAGAAGGCGACGGCCCACAAGGAATTTTCGATGGCGTTGTAGAGGAAATTCGTGGTCAGCACGGCGTACCACGAACAGCACTCGGCGATCAGGATCAGCGGCACGACGATCCATGCGACGTTCAACACGGCGTCCGAGCCCGTCATGGCACCCAATTGCTGCAGGATGATCGCCCACTGCACGACGAAGCAGACTTCGGCGACGGTCGCCACCGAGCGGCCCACCAGCACGCTGGAGAGCCAGGTATCGAACAGGCAGATGCGCTGGACGTCGGCGCGCGGCAGCACCGAGCGGAAGGCGCAGCCGAACACATAGGCCGCGCAGAGCAGCAGCATCATTTCCATGCTGCCCACGGGTTGGCTTGAGAGTTCGCGGTAGAGCAGGAACCACAGCGCGATGTTGACGACGCTGACCAGCGTCAGCATTGCCCACCACCACGCCAGCGGATTGGACCGCGCACGCCACAGGCTCATTCCATCGCTCCACAAATTTAATCGGTCTGACACTCAGACGTATTATTTCTGTCACAAAAAGTTCGGCGATACGAATAAAAAATCGCGCGCGGCGATTGTCATATAACTGTCATAAAACTCTTCAAGCGTGTTGACGTTTTTGAGCGATGTGCTTTCGATGTTGTACTGTCCGTAAGCCTTGCGCGGCGTCTATTGCACTTGTCTTCGCCGGGACGCGTCGAGTTCAAAAAAGCTACCTGCAGAATTATGCAACCTGACGGCGAGGTGGGACCGAGCGGGCCTCCGTTTTCAGGTGAAATTCGACTTTCAATGTGAGGTGCGACCTATCTATAGGCGCATGAAACGAAGAGCGAAACCAACGAAACTTGGCGCTTCTCCGTCGCCCCATGATTGACTGGAGCGAGAATACAAATTTTTCAATTGGTTAGCAGGCTGCGTGAGCACGACGTGTGCACCGGGAGATCAAGGAAAATCTGGCGACGACCAGCATTGGCAGGCTGAACGCGCTTCGCTGTCACCAACTGCGCGAGATTTCGAGAGGCGCACCTTGGCCGGCCAAGAGAGGGATCGGGGACGCCGATCGGGGACTACGCGCAATTAGCGGAATGAGCAGTTGCGCCGCGGCACGCGCCTTGCTCGTATCCGTACGGTGTCGAAACAAGATACCGGGCGCGGAGAAATATCTGTCGTGACGTCTGAAGCGGTAGACCTGCTGATCAAGAATGCCCGCTTGCCGAGCGGCGGCGAGGCTCTTTCGGATATCGCGATTTCGGACGGTGTCATCGTGGAAATCGGACCGCGGATCGCAATCGACGCCCGCGCCGTGGTGGATGCACGCGGGAATCTCGTCACGCCGTCCTATGTCAATGCGCATTTGCACCTCTGCAAGGTGTGGACCTTGCCGATGATGTCGGAATCGGCAATCGAGGCCTACCATGCCAAAGGGATGAGCGAGGCGGCGAAGGCGATCGATCTCGCCGCCGTGGTCAAAGCCAATTACGATGCATCCTGGATCATTCCGAATGCACGGCGTGCGATGGCGCTGGCGGCGCTGCACGGCAATCTCCACATCCGCGGCTTCGCCGATGTCGACACCAAGGCGCGGCTCGAGGGCGTCAAGGCCCTGCTCGCCGTCCGCGAGGAATTCCGCGGCATCGTCGATCTCCAGGTGGTGGCCTTCGCGCAGGACGGCCTCATTCGCGAGCCCGGCGCGGACGCGCTGATGCGGGAAGCGATGGCAATGGGGGCCGATGTCGTCGGCGGCATTCCCTGGATCGAGGCCAACGCCGCCGACGCAGATACCCACATCAAATTCTGCTTCGATCTTGCCGCCGAATTCGACACCGACGTCTCGATGTTGCTGGATGACGTCGGCGATCCCAACATGAGGACGCTGGAAGCGATGGCTCGTGAAGCTCTCGCGCGCGGATATGAGGGGCGGGCGCTGGCGCATCATTGCCGGGCGATGGCGCTCTATCCCAAAGACTATCTCGGCGAATTGATGCAACTGTTGCGGCGGGCGCGCATCAGCGTCGTCAGCGACCCCCACACCGGCCCGCTGCATGCGCGGGTGCGGGAACTCCTGGCCGGAGACGTCAATGTCTGTCTCGGCCAGGACGATATCTCGGATGCGTACTATCCGTTCGGCCGCAACAACATGCCGGAAGTCGCGTTCCTCGCCTCGCATTTGCTGTGGATGACCAAGGGGGAGGAAATCGCTGCGCTCCACGAGATGATCACTACGCGCGCGGCCGAGGCCATCAATCTCGGGAATTACGGCCTGGAGGCGGGCTGCACCGCCAATCTTGTCGTGCTCGATCAGCCCAGCGTCAGCGAGGCGCTCCGCTTTCACATGCCGCCAGCCGCCGTCATCAGCCATGGAAGGTTGGTCAATGCGGAAAAGATGCGTGAGCTCGCCCGGCCCGGGCGTGACTGATTTTTTGTCAGAAAACCCACCGTTCTGCGCAATATTTCAGCGTCCCGACCGTTGCCGTCCCTCGTAACCTAGCTGCGACGGACTTCTCCCTCGCCCCGCTCTTGCAGGGAGAGAGCCGGGGACACGGAGAACGACAATGCTCGAAGCGGCACGGGTATCAGAGGCCAGTCTGCCGGTGATCGATATCGGCGGGCTATCTTCGCCAATGCTGTCCGATCGCAAGCAAGTTGCAAACGAACTGCGCGCGGCTTGCCTGCGTAACGGCTTCTTCTACATCTCAAATCATGGCATTGACGAAGCCCTCGTCGCCGATGTCTTTGCCGAAGCTGCGGCCTTCTTCGATCTGCCGCCGCCGCAGAAGGCCGAGGTGGAAAAATCCCGCTCCAAGGCCAATCGCGGCTATGAGCCGTTGCAGGGCCAGACGCTGGAGCCCGGCGCGCCCCCCGACCTGAAGGAGGGGTACTATATCGGCCCCGAGCACACCGCCGACGATCCCAGGGTGATCGCCGGCATGTTCAATCACGGCGCCAACCAGTGGCCGTCGGCGCGACCGAACTTCAAGCCGGTGATGCAGGCTTATCTCGAGGTCATGCTGGACCTGTCGGCGCGGATGATGGGCGGCATCGCGCTGTCGCTGGATCTGCCCGAAAACTATTTTGCCGGCTACTGCACCGATGCGATGGCGACCGTGCGACTGCTGCATTACCCGCCGCAACCGGCCGGCGGCCATCCCGACCAGAAAGGCGCCGGCGCCCATACCGATTTCGGCGGGCTCACGCTGCTGCGCCAGGGCGACGTCGGCGGCCTTCAGGTCTGGGATCAGGGTTCCGGTGGCTGGATCCACGCCGATCCCGTCCCCGGCACGTTTGTGGTCAATCTCGGCGACATGATCGCCCGCTGGACCAATGACAGATACCGCTCGACGCTGCATCGTGTCGTCAACACCTCCGGTCGCGAGCGCTACTCGGTACCGTTCTTCTACACCGGCAATTACGCCCACAAGGTCGAATGCATTCCGACCTGCGTCGCGCCCGGCGAGCCGGCAAAATATCCGCCCATTACCGTCGAGGAGCACATGCGCGCGATGTACAAGCGCACGTACAAGTAGCCGCCATGGCCGATGCCGCCTCGCCCCGCTTCACCTTCATCCTGATCCACGGCGCCTGGCAGGGCGCCTGGGCCTGGGAGACGATCGTGCCGCGTCTGGAAGCGCTGGGCCACGATGCGATCGCCGTCGATTTGCCGGGCAACGGGCACAACCCGATGGCGCCTGCCGACGTTAATCTCGAACGTTACGCCGCGCATGTCGCAGGCATCATCGACGCCACGCAAGGTCCGATCATCATGGTCGGCCACAGCATGGGCGGCACTGCCGCGGCACGGGCCTGCGAACTGCGTCCCGATCGGATCGCGCTCGCAATCTTCCTCGCCGCGTTCCTGCTGCCGGACGGCATGTCGGTGCTGCAATTCTATGAATTGCATCTGGAGCCGTGGATGGTCGGCGCACACAAGCGCGTCACCTATGATGAAAGCGGGCTTCTGTCGAGCATCGATCCGGCCTCCGCCGTTGAGGTGTTTTATCACAAGGCGGATCGCGCGCAGGCCGAGGCCGCCGCGCGCCGGCTGACGCCGCAGCCCGAGGGCGGCCGCCGCTCGCAGCTGAAACTTTCGCCGGGTGGCTTCGGCACGGTGCCGCGCGTCTATATCGAGGCGCGCGAGGATCGCTCGGTGCATCTGCCGCTGCAGCGGAAGATGCAGGCGATGTCGCCCTGCCGCGCCGTCTACGGGCTCGACAGCGATCATGCGCCGCAGCTTTCCGACCCCGATGCGCTGGTCGCGCTGTTCATGACCGCGGTCGCCGAGCATGCAAGGTGAAGTGAGCCGATGAAGCCCTCCCTTTTCGGCTACCAGGCGCCAACCACTCTCGAAGACGCCATCAACCTGCTCGCCGGCGACGCCGACGCCGTGGTGCTTGCCGGCGGACAGACGCTGCTGCCGGCGATGAATTTTCGCGCCGCCAATCCGTCGCTGCTGGTCGACATCCAGCACATCGACGGTCTGCGCGGCATTGCGGTCGGTGCCGACTCGATCGTCGTGAAGGCGATGGTCCGCCATCGCGAGCTTGAACTCGACGAAGCAGTGCAGCGCGTCAATCCGTTGATCGCGGAAGCGATGCAGCACGTCGCCCATATCCCGATCCGCAACCGCGGCACCGTCGTCGGCAGCCTCTGTCACGCCGATCCCTCGGCGGAAATGCCGCTGCTGCTGGTGCTGCTCGGCGGCTCCGTGATCGCGCGGGGGCCTTCGGGCTCGCGCGAGATAGCGGCAGAAGACTTCTTCCACTCGTTCCTGACCACGGCGCGCAGCCACGACGAGATCGTCATCGAGGCGCGCTTTCCGCTGTTGCCGCCAAAGGCAGGCTGGGCGTTCGACGAGGTAACGCGGCGGCACGGCGATTACGCCGTCGTCGGCGTTGGCTGCGTGTTGTCGCTTGATGGAAGCAGCCGTGTATCTGGCGTGCGGCTCGCCGCCTGCGGCATCGCCGATCGGCCAGTCCGGCTGAAGGAAGCCGAGGCTGCCCTGAACGGAACGGCGCTCGGTGCTTCCGATCTCGACGCCGCGGTCGCGGCATCGCTTGCCAGCGTGACCCAGCCCGACGACATCAACGTGTCGCAAGGCTATCGCCGCCGGGCGCTCGGCACGCTGATTCACCGAATGGTCGCCCGGGCCGCGCAACGCGCGCAAACGGCGGGAGCTGTATCATGACGCGCATGATGAAGCAGGCTGCGCCCAGCCGTTCCGCCGATGCGCAAGCCGAAGTGGAGTTGACCGTCAACGGCGAGGTCGTTCGCCGCACCGTCAGCGTGCGGATGCTGCTATCGGATTTCCTGCGCCACGAACTCGGCCTGACCGGGACCCATGTCGGCTGCGAGCATGGCGTGTGCGGCTGCTGCACTGTGCTGATCGACGGCAAGCCCGGCCGTTCCTGCCTGACGCTCGCGGTGCAAGCCAATGGCTACCAGATCCGCACCATCGAGTCGGTCGCGGCCGCCGACGGCACGCTGCATCCGGTGCAGCAGGCCTTCAAGGAGTGCCACGGCCTGCAATGCGGCTATTGTACGCCAGGCATGGTGATGAACATCCTTGGCCGCTTCGAGGAGACCGAGCCGCTCGATCTGTCCGACGAGGGCATCAGGGAATTGTTGTCGGGCAATCTCTGCCGCTGCACCGGCTATCTCAACATCATCGCCGCGGTGCGCCGCGCCGCCGAATTGCTCGGCAGATCATGAGCATGATCCGGAAAAGTGGGTGCCGGTTTTCCGGAAAAGATCATGCTCAAAACGAATAAATAGGAGCGCGCCGGTGTCGACACGGATGTTCGGAGCGCGCATCGAGCGCAATGTCGATCCCAAGCTGCTGCGCGGCGAGGGCGCCTTTGTCGACGATATTCCGCTGCCGGATGCGCTGCATGTCGCCTTCCTGCGCAGCCCGCATGCGCGGGCTCGCATCGATGCCATCGACACAACGGCCGCGAAAGCTCACCCCGGCGTGGTCGCGGTCTACACAAGCGACGATATCGGCGCGCTCGACGTCGAGATGCCGCTGCTGATCCCGCACCCCTCAATGACCAACCCGCAGACCCAGCGTCCGCTGGCGCGGGGCGACGTGCATTATGTCGGGCAGACCGTCGCGATGGTGGTGGCGGTCGACCGCTACACCGCCGAAGATGCCGCGGGCTTGATCGAGGTCGACTACGCGCCGCTGCCGGTCGAGATGGATCTGGTCAAGGCGCTGCACGACGGAGCGCCGCGCGTGCATGCGGCTGTCCCGAACAATCTCGCCGCCCACTTCGTCCAGACCTGCGGCGATCCGGACGGCGCGTTCGCTGCCGCGGAGCACGTCACAAGGATTACCGTGCAAGTCGATCGCTCGACCGCGGCGCCGATGGAATGCCGCGCCGTCGCCGCCCGTTGGGAAGCTGTTACCGGTGAACTCACGGTGTGGGACGGCACGCAGGCGCCGATCTCGGTGCGCGGAGGGCTGGCCTCGGTGTTCGGGATCGACGAGGACAAGGTCCGCGTTATCGCGCCCGACGTTGGTGGCGGCTTCGGCCAGAAGGTGCTGCTGTTCTATCCGGACGAACTGCTGGTGCCGATGGCGGCAATGCAGCTCGGCCGCCCCGTCAAATATATCGAGGACCGCCGCGAGAATTTCATCGGCTCCTCGCAGGAGCGCACGCAAATCCACACCATCGAACTGGCGGCGCTGAAGTCGGGCGAGGTGATTGGCCTGCGTGATTTCTTCCTGCATGACACCGGCGCCTTCATTCCCTATGGCATCGCAGTCGCCCAGGTCGCTTCCACCTCGATCGCCGGCCCTTACCGGATTCCCAACATCTTCGTCGAGTTCAAGGCGGTCTATACCCCGACCGTGCAGGTGACGCCCTATCGCGGCTGCGGCCGGCCGCAGGCCTGTTTTGCGGTCGAGCGCGCCATGGACCAATTGGCGCAGGAACTCGGCCTCGACCGTTTCGAAATTCGTCGCCGCAATCTGATCGCGGAGCATCAGTTTCCCTATGAGCGCGAGGGCCTGCTGTTCGCCGACGGCCTGAAGGTGACGCTCGACAGCGGCCAATACGCCAAGGCGCTGGAGATGGCTGCGACCGAACTCGGCGCCGAGGACTTTGCCACGGCACGGGCAAAGGCACTGTCCGAAGGCCGCTATCTGGGCTTGGGCCTTGCCTGCTATGTCGAAGGCACCGGCCTCGGTCCCTACGAAGGCGGCCATGTAAAGATCCACCCCATCACTGGAAAGGTCTATGTCAACACCGGCCTCAGTACGCAGGGGCAGGGGCACGACACGGTGTTTGCGCAGATCGTCGCCGATCAACTCGGCGTCTCTCCGCAGGATGTCATCGTGGTCGAAGGCGACACCAAGGCGTTCGACTGGGGGGTCGCGACGTTTGCCAGCCGCGCCGCGGTCGTGAGCGGGAACGCGATCCACAAGACTGCGATCGCCGTGCGCAGGAAAGTGCTGCAGGCGGCCGCCAACATGCTCGACGTGGATATCGCTTCAATCGAATTGCGCGACTCCGCCGCCTGGGTGAAAGGCTCCAACCGCTTCGTGCCGCTGGCGGCGATCGCCACCGCCAGCAATCCATTACGTTATGCTTTCAACAAGGCCGCCCAGGCCGCGACGCAATTCGCGCCGGCCAGCAAACATGACGGCCCGCCGCTCGCCGAAGGCGAAGCGCCGGGGCTGGAGGCGACCGACTACTATAGCCCGTCGCAATCGACGTGGGCCTATGGCGTCCATGCTGCAATCATCGAAGTCGATCCGGGTCTCTGCACCGTCAAGATACGGAAATATGTCTGCATCCACGATTGCGGCAACATGATCAATCCGATGCTGGTCGAGGGCCAGGTCATGGGCGGCATCGCGCAAGGCATCGGCGGCGCGCTGTACGAACATCTGGACTACCAGGCTGACGGCAACCTCGCCAACGCCAGTCTGATGGATTTTCTGGTGCCCTACGCCACCGAGATTCCCGATGTCTCGATCCTGCACCTGGAAACGCCGTCCCCGCTCAATCCCTTGGGCGTCAAGGGCGTCGGCGAAGCCGGCTGCATCGCGGTGGGGGCGGTGGTCGCCTCGGGCGTCGAGGACGCGCTCCGCCCGTTCGGCGCCTTGAAATTTCACCATGTACCGTTGTCGCCGACCATGATCGCCGACGCGCTGGAACAGGCGGGGCATTGAGGGGACGAGGCTCCGCCAACCCGATCGGCTACCTTCGCTCCTCGCGCACATGCGGCTGGCCGAGCGCGCCGGGCTCCTGATTGGCGCGCCGGTCTTTGGCCCCGACCCAGATCATGACGGCGATGGTCGCCAGATACGGCGTCATCAGCATCAGATATTGCGGCACCTGGATTCCGGCAGCCGCGATATGCGGGATCAGCGCCTCGATGCAGCCGAACAGCAGCGCGCCGGCCAGCGCCGGCCATGGCGCCCAGCGCGCGAACACCACCAGCGCCACCGCGATCCAGCCGCGGCCGCCGGTCATGCCGGTGACCCACAATTTGACGCTGACCACCGAGATGTAGCCGCCGGCAAGCCCGATCAGCGAGGAGCCGGCGACGATCGCAAGAATGCGATGCAGCGCGACGCTGACGCCGGCCGCGTCGGCCGCCGCCGGGCTTTCGCCGACCGCGCGGATGCGCAGGCCCAGCATGGTCCGGAACAGGAGGAAATTGACCACGATGAAAATCAGGATGGTGAGATAGACGACGGGATCCTGCATGAACAAGATCCGCCCGAGCACGGGGATTTCCGACAGCGGCCAGATCTTCAGCGGCGCCAGCCCGCTCAATTGCTTGTTCTGCCATTTTGCCAGCGTGCCGATCAGCCCGGTGAGGCCCTGGCAGAAGAACACCACCGACAATCCCGCGATCACCTGATTGATGCGCAGCACCACCACCAGCACCGCAAACAACAGCGAGACCACGCTTGCCGCCATCATCGCGGCGAGCAGCGCCACCGCCGGATAGCCGACGAACAGCAGCGAAGTCCCGGCGCCCGCAAGCGCGCCGATCAGCATCAAGCCTTCCGCGGTGAGATTGAGCACACCGGAGCGTTCCGCCACGATCAGGCCGAGCGCGGCGAGCGCGTACGGCACCGCGGTAACCGGCGCGTTCGCAATCCAATTGATCAGAAAGTCGCCCAGGTTCACGTGGATGCCTTCAGCGAAGCCAGCGGATGCGGTGACGGATCAGGAACTCGGAAGAGGCCACCGCCATCACGATAATCGCCTCGATCATCTGCACCATCGTGAACGGGATCTGGTAGAACACCTGCAGCGTTTGTCCGGTGATGAACAATACCGCGATCAGGAAGCCGACCACCGCGATGACGATCGGGTCGTTGCGGGACAGGAAGGCGATCAGCACGCCGGAAAAAACATAGCCGTTGGCGTATGACTGGGTGAGGCGGCCCTCCTGGCTTGCCACATTGACGAAGCCGGCAAGCCCGCAACAGGCGCCGGAGGCCGCGATGATCCACACCGTCGCGGTCTGCACGGGAACGCCGACGATCTTCGCCATGCGCGGATTGGCGCTGATGAAGCGGGTGTAAAAGCCGATGCGGCTGAGGTGAATCAGCCAACCGGCAGCCAGCACGCCGGCGATGGCGATCAACAGACCGCTGTTGATGCCAAAGCCGATGTCGCGCAGCCGCTCGAACGGACGCAATGGCGACGACTGCGGGAATGCCGTCTTGGCGTCCTGCCAGGCGCCGTACAGCAGGTGAAACAGGAAGTACATCGCGACATAGTTCAGCAGCAGGGTTGCGATGATTTCGTTGACGCGAAAGCGGTTCTTCAGAAACACCACCAGCAGCACCCACAGTGCGCCGCCCAACGCCGCGGCCGATCCCATCAACAGCAGCCGCGTCGCCTGTGGCCCGACATCGTAGATCGAAATCGCAGCGGCAAAGATTCCGCCAAAAATCATCTGGCCTTCGATGCCGAGATTCCAGAAGCCGATGCGGAACGCGAGGCTGGCGCCGAGCCCGACCAGAATCAGCGGTGCCGCCTGCACCAGCACGCCGCGCAGGTTTTCGGCCGTGAGCACGCCGGCGAGTTCGCTCGCCAATGTCAGCGGCGGGATGCCGGCCGCGGCGAGGATGGCGATAGAGATCGCGAGCCCGAAAATCAGCGACGCGCCGACGAAGGCCGCCTGCTTCCACGGCGACAGATCCTGGCGCATGTCGAGGGTGAGGCGGCCAAGACCGCGAGAGACTGAAGGGGCAGGGGAGATCAAGGGATCCACTCGGCGCGAAACATCATCCATGATCGACCATCGCACGGCCGATCGCCTGGCGGTCCGCGGGACGCTCGAATTCGCCGACGATCGCGCCCCGGCTCATCACACCGATGCGGTCCGACAGGCTCAGCACCTCGTCGAGATCCTCGCTGATCAGCACGATCGCCGCGCCGCGTTCGCGCGCCGCGATCAGGCGCTGGTGCACGGCGGCGCAGGCGCGGACGTCGAGCCCGCGGCTCGGGCTGTGCGCGACCACCACATTGGGATTGCGGCTGAACTCGCGCGCGATAACCAGCTTTTGCGCGTTGCCGCCGGACAGGAGCGAGGCCTTCTGGCCCACGCTGCGGACGCCCTGGACGTCGTAGTCCTTGACGGCAGTCGCGGCATCCTGGCGTATCGCCGCGCGATCCAGCTTGATCACGCCGCCATAGCGGCCCGAGCGGATTTGTGCGACCGCGAGGTTGTCCGATATCGGCAGGCTGCCGGCCAGCGCGTAAGTGTAACGGTCGGCCGGGATAGCGGCGATCGCAGCCTCGCGGCGTTTGGCTTGGCTGGCGCGGCTGATGTCGCCGATGCCGTCGAGCCAGATCTCGCCGGACGACGGTTCGATCGCGCCGATCAGAGCTTCAGCGAGCTCGGCCTGGCCGTTGCCACTGACGCCGGCAATGCCGTAGATCTCGCCGGCACGTACGTGGAAGCTGGTGTTCTTCAGCATGACGCGGCCATCTCCGCGTGTGTAGGTGAGCGCCCCGACATTGAGCCGAGTCGGTCCGCCCTGGTGCGGCGTGCGCTCCGGCAGCGCCGAGGTCTGGCCGACCGTGAGTTCGGTGAGCTCTTCCGCGCTGGACTGGCGCGGGTCGAGCTTCGCCACCGTCTTGCCGCCGCGCATGATGGTCACGGAGTCGGCGAAACGCTTCACGTCCTGCAGCTTGTGCGTCACCAGCACCACCGCGGTGCCGGCGCGCGCCAGCCGCTGCACGATCTCGAGCAGGCCGGTCGCCTCGGCATCGGTCAGGACCGCGGTCGGCTCGTCGAGGATGAGAATCCTGGCGCCGCCGACCAGCACCTTGACGATCTCGACCTGCTGCTGCTCGGCCACCGTCATGGTGTCGATGCGCCGGTTGGGGTCGATGGAGAATTTGAGCTCGCTGACCTGCTTCTCGATCGCGGCGCGGATGTTGCGGATGCCGGACGCAAAATGCGGCTGCGGATTGGCCAGTAGCACGTTCTCCGCCACGGTGAAGGGTTTCACCAGTTTGAAATGCTGATGCACCATGCCGATGCGGTGCTGGCGGGCTGCCGCCGGGCCGCTCAGCGCAATCGGAACACCGTGGATGGAGATCGATCCGGCGTCCGGGGCGTAGAGCCCGGCGGCGACGTTCATCAGCGAAGATTTGCCGGCGCCGTTTTCGCCTAGCAATGCGTGGACCTCGCCGGCCTGGCTCTCGAACGACGCGCCGTCGAGAGCCAGGGCCCCGTCGAAGGATTTTCTGATCCCGACGAGTTGCAGCGCAGATGCCATCGGCCGATAGTGCTCGTCTATTTCTGGGTAATGACGCCTGGAACGTACCAGTCCATCTTCCAGAAGCCACCATCATCAAGCGAGGCGTTGGCCGCGACCCGTTCGGTGCCCGCGATGTCCTTGATCGGCCCGGTGAAGATCTTTTTGCCGGCGATGATGGCGTCGCGTTCAGCCATCACCTTGTCCACCACCTCCTTCGGCACCGCGGCGTTGCAGCAGGCGATATCGGTGCCGCCGTCCTTGATGCCAGGGAAGGCGCCATACGGGCTCGGCTCCCAGTTGCCGGCCGCCACCTTCTTCAGTTCGGGCGACAGGAATTTTTCCCAGGTCCAGGCCGAGGAACACAGCGTCGCCTTCGGCGCGAATTCGCGGAGGTCGCGGTGATGTCCGGTGCCATAGATGCCGCGCTCCTGGGCGACGATCTGCGGCGTCGGGGTGTCGACGTGCTGGCCGATCACGTCGATGCCCTGGTCCGCCATGGCCTGGGCCGCGGCGCGTTCCTTGACGGGATCATTCCAGGCACCGGTGAAGATCACCGTCGTCGTTGCCTTTGGGTTCATCTGCAGGGCGCCCATTTCGTAGGCATTGATGGTCCAGTTCACCGGGCCGATCGGGTGCGCGGCGACGAAGCCGAGCTTGCCGGTTTTCGACATCGCGCCGGCGATCATGCCGCAGAGGTACTGGCTCTCATAGGTCCGGCCATAGAAGGATTCGAGGTTCGGACCGTTCGTGGTGCCGGAGGCATTGAGGAAGGCGACCTTCGGATATTTCAGGGACAGTTCCTTGAACGTGTCGGAATAGCCGAACGCAGTGCCGATGATCACGTTGTAGCCGCGCTGGATGAAACGTTCGGCCGCCGGCGTGATTTGCCCTGCAACTTCCGGCACGTTCTCTACGAACGGAATCTGCATGTCGACCGCTTTCTCGATCTTCGGGCGGGCCTCGTCGAAGGCCTGGGTCCAACCGCCGTCGGTCTTGTCGGCGAAATACAGGAACGCGATCTTCGGCGGTGCGGGCAATGTGAACCCGGCCGCATAGGCGATTGCCGCACCGCCCGTCAGGGCAGCAGCAAGAACAGGAATGGAAGTCCAGCGCATCACGCAAATCCTCTGGCTGTGCGAATTTCTCGGCCCATGAAACGGATGTCCGAAAAATCTTCGCATTGTTGGAAAAAATAGCACGCCGATTGTTTAGTCACTCTCGACCCATTCGCTGGGCACTTCCTCCTCGTCTTGTCGTCGCGCGACCATTGGCGGCCGCTGCAGGAATTGAGGACGCGCCGTTCAAGGTCCGCCCCCTTCCAATCCGGGTTTTGGCGCCGCCGGCTTCGCATCCGGTCGTGCGGGGCGGGCCGGAGGCTGGCCGAACGCAATCGAAAGCGCCGTATGTTCGGCGTGGTGCACGGCCTGGATATTGCTTCGCGCAGCGATGCGGAGCGCAGTGGGCTACGCAGATTTCGTCGGGAGGGTGCGTGATGAAGGCTTACGTGTACGGCGCAAGGCGCGATCTGCCGCAGGGCTTTGAGGATTTCACCACTGCCGCGCGTTCGGCAATCGTCTCGATCGACATGCACCAGGGGCATCTTGCCGATACGCCGGACTGCCCCTGTCCCGCGCCGCGCGCGCGGGAGATCGTCGCGCCGATCGACGCGTTTCATGCGGCGGCGCGCTCGGTCGGGGTGCCCGTCATCCACGTCAAATCGGTGCTGCGCAAGGGCGGCGTCGACGACATCGCCGGCATTCCTTCGGCATGGCGGCGGACCTTTCCGCTCCATGTCGGTGCGATTGCCAACTCGGATGCGCACGCGATTGAAGGCTCGCGCTGGACCGAATTCGTGACCCAGGTCGAACCGCAGGATCTCGTTGTCGCCGGCAAGAAGCGGCTGTCGCCGTTCTTCGCCACCGACCTCGACTTCCTGCTGCGTCAGATGAATGTCCGCACCGTGGTGCTCAACGGCGGCATGACCGATTGCTGCATTCTCAACGCGGCCTTCGACGCCAGCAATCTGAGCTATCGCGTGGTGGTCTTGCGCGACCTCGTTCGCGGCACCGACGAGGATATGGAGGACGCCGCGCTGAAGATGGTGTCGCTGCATCTCGGCGTCGTCACCGACGCCGACGAACTCCTGGAGCAATGGCGAAGCAAGCGATAAAGCCGCTCGCTCCGGCGAGAGGCTACCGGCTCCCGGGTGGTCTACAGACGCGTCGGTGCGCCCGCTCTCAAAGGCTTTGGCCCAGCCCATGCAAGCTCATTGTCGTGATTGGTGGACACCCGGACATCGCCATGTTAATCACGTTAAATAATATTGAGCAAGGTTAAAAATGTGAAGCCGGCGGCGTTCGACTATTTCAGGCCCGCGAGCCTTTCCGAAGCGCTCGCACTGCTGGCCAAACATAAAGACGGCTGCAAGATTTTGGCCGGCGGCCAGAGTCTCGTTCCGGCGATGAATTTCCGCCTCGCCCGCCCCGACGTCCTGATCGATATCAACGATCTCGCCGAACTCGACTACATTCGCGCGGACGATAATGGACTGCAAATCGGCGCGCTGACGCGGCACGCCGCGTTCCACCGGCGTGTTGTCGACGGCCCGCTCGGCGCGCTGCTGTCCAGTGTCGCAGGTCACATCGCGCATTATCCGATCAGGCAGCGCGGAACCTTTGCGGGAAGCCTGGCTCATGCCGATCCGGCATCGGAATGGTGCCTCGTCGCCACCACGCTGGACGCCGCCATAGTGGCGAAGAGCACACGCGGCGACAGAATCATTGCCGTCGGCGATTTCTTCAACGGCACGTTCGCAACCGATCTCGAGCCCGACGAGTTGCTCGCAGAGGTCCGCCTGCCGGCGATAGCGCAGGGCTGGCGGACCGGCTTTTACGAATTCTCCCGGCGCGCGGGGGATTTTGCGCTGGGCATGGCGCTGGCCGCGCTCAGGATCGAAGGCGGTGTCGTGAGCGAAGCGCGGCTGGGTATCGGCGGCGTGTCCGATCGCGCGATCCGTCTGCAGAAACTGGAGGGCGCGCTGGTCGGCCATCTCGCCTCGCCGGAGCTGATCGAGACCATCGCCCGAGAGGCGTGGGCGTCAGTCAGTCCGATCGGTGACATCCACGCTTCACCGGAGTATCGGCGCGATCTGATCGCGACCGCCGTCAAGCGCGCGCTAACCGAGGCGGCGGCATGAACTGGATCGGACGATCGCTGCCGCGGCTCGAGGATCCGTCTCTGCTCAGGGGGGGCGGCAGCTACGTCGCCGACCGCATTGGCAAGGCCGCTGCCGTCCGCTTCGTGCGCAGTCCGCTGGCGCGCGGCACGATCGCCGCCATCGAGATCCCGCCATGCGCAACGGTGTTTACCGGGCGCGATCTGTCGGATGTAAAGCCGATCCGGCCGATCCTGCATCGCCCCGATTACGTCCCGATCGGCCAGCCGGTGCTGCCGGTCGATCGCGTCACCTTCTGTGGACAGGCCGTTGCCGTGGTCGTTGCCGAAGGGCCTGCGCTTGCGGAGGATATCGCCGACCAGGTCTTTGTCGACATCGACGCAACGGACGCCATCGTCGATCTCGATGCCGCGGTGGCGCCCGGCGCTGTGCCGGTTCATCCCGAGGCGCCGTCGAACGTGCTGGTCGAAGGGGGCATCAAGACTGGCGGTCTCGACAACGTCTTTGCCGAGGCGGCCGAGATCGTCACGCTGGAATTGCGTTCGCACCGGCAATCGGCGGCGCCGATGGAAGGTCGCGCCGGTCTTGCCGAATATGATGCTGCCTCGGGACGCGTGACGCTGACCGCGTCGGTGCAGATGCCGCATATGTTGCGTACGGGAATCGCCGATACGCTCGGGATCCCGGAGTCCGATTTGCGCGTGATCGCGCCGGATGTCGGCGGCGGGTTCGGCCAGAAGATGTCGCTATTCCCGGAATACATCGTGCTGGTCTGGCTCGCGCGAAAACTGAAACGCAGCGTCGCTTGGATCGAGGATCGGCGCGAGAATTTTACCGCTTCCGCCCATGGCCGCGACCAGGCTTTTAGCCTGCGCGGGGCCTTCTCGAAGGATGGCAGGCTGCTCGGGTTGGAAGCGGATCTGCGTTCCAATGTCGGCGCGTACTCCTGCTATCCCGTCACCTGCGGCGTCGAGCCGCTGATGGCGCTCGCCGAACTGCCCGGGCCGTACGATCTTGCGGAATACGGCGTTCGCTCGCGCGGCGTCACTACCAACACCTGCATGATGGCGCCATATCGCGGCGTGTCGCGGCCGATGCTGACCTTCTCCATGGAGCGTCTGATGGAGGTGGCAGCCAGGCGTCTGGGCATCGATCCGGTGGATATCAGGCGGCGCAATCTGATCAGTACGTTTCCGCATCGCTCGCCGACCGGCCTTGTCTATGACGAGGGCAGCTATCAGCAAGCGATGGAGGCCGCCGTCAACGCCATCAACCTGCCGGCGTTCCGGGCGCGGCAGGCCGCGTTGCGCAAGCGCGGCCGCCATCTCGGCGTCGGCCTTTCGGTGTTCAGCGAACGCACCGGGTACGGCACGCCGGCCTATGCCGCGCGCGGCATGGAGATTGTGCCCGGCTACGAGATCGTCGATTGCACGATGGATCCCTCGGGGAACGTGGTGTTGCGCATCGGATCGTCACCGCACGGCCAGGGCCTGAAAACCAGTCTTGCCCAGCTCGTATCGGATGAACTCGGCATCGAACCGCAGCGGATCCGGATCGTTTCGGGCGACACCGATACGACGCCCTATGGCTGGGGCACGTTCGCCAGCCGCTCGATGGTGATCGCGGGCGGCGCGTCAAAACTGGCCGCGGGGCAGGTGGCCGGGAAACTGAAGACGATCGCCGCGCATCTGATGGAAGCGGGCCCCGACGACATCACGCTGGAAAATGGCTTTGCCCGCGTCAGCAATTCCAACCGGGCAATGGAAATCGGTGCCTTGGCGCGCGCGGCCTATCACCAGAGTCACAAGTTCAAAGGGCTGTCACCCGGGCTGCATGAGAGCGCCGTCTACGATCCCGGCGGGACCTTTTCCAACGCCTGCCACGTCGCCATCGTCGAGGTCGACATCGAGACCGGCGGCGTCAAGGTCGAACGCTTTCTGGTGGTCGAAGACGCCGGCGTCCTGATCAATCCGATGATCGTCGACGGCCAGATCGCCGGCGGAGTAGCCCAAGGCATCGCAAATGCACTGTTCGAGGAGATGATCTACGACGAGAGCGGCAATCTGCTGACGGCGTCGTTTGCCGATTATCTGCCGCCGACGTCGGCGGAGATCCCGGAGATCGAGATCACCCACATGGAGACAGTATCGCCGGAAAGCGTCACCAAGGCCAAGGGCGTCGGTGAGGGCGGCGCGATCGGCGCGCCGGCCGCGGTCGTCAACGCCATCGTCGACGCGCTGTCGCCCTTCGGAATCGAGCTGTTCGAATTACCCGCGACGCCGCAACGGATTCGCGAGCAGCTCCGCAAGGCGGGAGTATCGGTCCATGGCTAGCAAGCTCGGCGTCAATCTCACCGTCAACGGCAGATCCCACGCGGTTTCGATCGAGCCGCGCCGATCGCTGGCCGACGTGCTGCGCGACGATTGCGGGTTGACCGGCACCCATCTCGGCTGTGAGCACGGCGTCTGCGGCGCCTGCACCGTGCTGGTCGATGGCAAGCCGGTCCGCTCCTGCCTGATGTTCGGCGTGCAGGCCGGGGGCAAGGAAATCCGCACCGTCGAGGGGCTCGCCGACGACGATACGCTGCATCCGTTGCAGCAGGCGTTCTGGGAAAATCACGGACTGCAATGCGGCTTCTGCACGCCCGGCTTTTTGATGCTTGCCGCCGGCGCGCTCGAGGAAAACCCCGACATGTCCGACGACGAGATCAAGGACGTGCTGTCGTCGAACCTCTGCCGTTGCACCGGCTATCAGAACATCGTCAAGGCGGTCCGGATCGCGGCACGCGAATTGCGGGCGAGATCGCGGGCATGAGCTATATCGGCCGGTCGCTCCGGCGCATCGAGGACCGTCCGCTGCTGCTTGGCGCCGGCTCCTTCGCGGCCGACTGCAACGCGAGCGATCAGCTCCACATGCGCATCGTGCGTTCGCCGGTCGCGTTTGGGCGCATCGTATCCGTCGAGACCGCAGAGGCCAGAGCACTCGAAGGCGTCGTCGCGGTCTGGACCATCGCCGACGTCGCCGAATTGCCGCCGATCGACTTTCGCCAGATGGGCCTCGAGACGCTCGCACCCTACCGGCAGTTCGTACTGGCCCGCGACTATGTGCGCTATGTCGGCGAGCCCGTCGCGGTGGTGCTTGCGACCGATCCCTATGTCGCGGAAGACGCGGCCGACCTGGTGTTCTGCGACGTTGAGGAGCTTGCCGCGCAACTCGATGCGACGGCGCCGCCTGTGGCGTTCATGCCCGATATTCATCCGGGGCTGTTGTCCGAACCGGCGGTGCTCCGCCGCGCCTATGGCGATCTCGACGCGGCCTTTGTCGCTGCCGAGAGGATTGTCGCGCTGGAGGTCAAGGTCGGACGCCACAGCGGCGTGCCGCTGGAGACGCGTGGTGCGCTTGGTATCTATGATGCGGACAAGAATGTGCTGACGCTGTATGGCGCTGCCAAAGTGCCGCATTACAACCGCGACGCCATCAGCAAGATGCTGGGCCTCGGCTCCGGGCGGCTGCATCTCAGCGAGGGGCATGTTGGCGGCGGCTTTGGTATCCGGGGCGAGCTTTACCCCGAGGACGTGCTGGTCTGTGCCGCGGCGCTGCGGCTGCGCCGCCCGGTAAAATGGATCGAGGACCGCAAGGAACATTTGCTGGCGGCCAACCATTCGCGTGACCAGGTCTATCGATTGCGCGCCGCCATCGACAAACGAGGCTTCATCCTCGGCCTCAAGGCGCAATTCTTCACCGACCAGGGCGCCTATGTGCGTACCCACGGGACCACGGTGACCGACCTGTCCGCAGCGATGCTGCCAGGTCCCTACGTCATTCCGGCTTACAGCGTCGAGGGGCACATCCGCCTCACCAACAAGACGCCGGCCGGCACCTACCGCGCGCCCGGCCGCTACGAATCCACCTTTGCCCGCGAGCGGCTGATCGACAGGATCGCCGCCGAGCTCGGCCTGTCACCGATCGAGGTGCGTCGCGTCAACTTCATCGCCGCAGAGGCGATGCCGTTCGATCGCGGCATCAAGACGCTGGGAACCGGCGTGGTCTATGATTCCGGGAAGTACGGCGATCTGCTCCAGCGCGTGCTTGATCGTCTCGATTACGATCGGCTGCAGGAAGAACTCGCCGCGCGCCGCAGCCGCGGCGAGCATGTCGGGCTCGGCATCGCGTGTTTCGTCGAGAAAAGCGGTCTCGGGCCGCAGGACCTCGTCCGCATCAAGGTCGACCGCCGCGGCGCGGTCGAGATCGTGACCGGCGTCGCCTCCGTTGGCCAGGGCGTCGAGACCGCGCTGGCCCAGATCTGCGCGGAGACGATGCAAGTTCCGATCGAACGGATCAGCGTGATCCATGGCCAGACCGACCGGATCGAGATTGGCTTCGGCGCTTTCGCGTCCCGTGTCACGGTAATGGCGGGCTCGGCGGTAAAGATCGCTTCTGAAGCACTGCGCGACCGCGCGCTTGAGACTGCCGCCAAGTTGCTGCAGACCACACCCAATGCGCTTCATTTATCGAACGGAACGGTTGCGGCGATCGGCGGCGCAGCTTCACTGCCGCTTGGTGATGTCGCCTTGCATCTGGAGGATTGTGGCGGCCTCACCAGCGAGGGCCGGTTCGTCGCCGGCCATATGACCTATCCCTATGGCATCCATGCGGCCCAGGTGAAGGTCGATCCGTCGACCTGCGGCGTCACCATCGAGCGCTACCTGGTCGGCTATGACGTCGGGCGCGCCATCAACCCGATGCTGATCGAGGGGCAAATCGTTGGCGCGGCGGCGCAGGGCATCGGCGGCGCGCTGCTGGAGGAGTTCGTCTATGACGAGAATGGCCAGCCGCTGGCGGCGAGTTTTGCCGATTATCTGATGCCGACCTGTCATGAAGTGCCGGAGGTCGAGGTCCTGCTGCGCGAGGATGCACCGTCACCACTGAACCCGTTGGGTGTCAAAGGCGCCGGAGAGGCCGGCATCAATGCGGTCGGTGCGGCGCTCGCTGCCGCGATCGACGCCGCGCTTCAAAAGCCCGGTGCCGTCGCGCAGCTTCCGATCACGCCTGCACGCCTGCACGCCATTCTGCGGGGTTCGGGATCATGACATCTCAGTCGCGGTCCAGGTTGAACCAGAGCGTGCGGACCTTGGTTTTGCCGTGGTTCCAGATCTTGTGCTTGCGGCGGGAGCTATAGGCGATGAGATCGCCCTGCCGCAGCACGTGCGCGGTGCCGTCGACCTCGACGGTCAGTTCGCCCTGCAGCACAAAACCATATTCGAAGCCGTTGTGGCTGATCGGATGCTCGGCACTGCCGGTGTGGGGAGCATATTCGTTGACGGCAACCGAGACGCCGCGGCTGCGGTCCTCGCGCAGCAGGCGGCGTACCACGTGCTGCGCGGTCTCGACCTTGCGTGCCTCGGAAGCGCGCACCACGATCTTCTCCTCACTGTCGGCGCCGTTGACGAGCAGGTCCGACATCGTAACGCCGAGCGCGCTCGCGATTACGATCAGCGAACCGATCGACGGCGAGGCGCGGCCGCGCTCGACCAGACTGAGCATCGAGGTCGAGAGCCCGGAAACGTCGGCGAGTTCCTGCAGCGTCAGCCCACGCAACTGCCGCAGCTCCCTGATCCTGAATCCGATCGCCGCCAGCGTGTTCGCCGTGGTTTCGGCGATCTCCTCCGGGAGCGCATCGAGGTGCGCGTCGGTGCCGTGCCCGCTCATGTCCTGACGCTCCTTGCGTCGTTCCGTTTCAGCCGCTCGCAAAAAGAAGACATTGCCCGGCCATTTGTTTTGAATTATACTCAAAAAAGTTGATGTATATTAAAACATGCAGGTGGCGATGACCAGTCCCCCTTTTTCCCGTGTCCGCGTCATCGACAGCGCCGTCGGATGTCCAGAGATACCCATCGTCGAGGGCGAGGGCAACGCCAAGGTTGTCCTGTCGCCGCACAACGGCTCCACGTTTCGTAGTTTTCAACTTGTCTCGCTGAAGCAAAATGCCCGGACCATCGGGCTCAAGCATGCGTCGAACTGCGTCTACTACGTGATCGAAGGCGCTGGCGCCATCGTCGATACCGTTGCCGGAACGCGCCTCGATCTCGCCGAGGGCGGCATGGTCCATATCGATGCAGGCGACCTCTATCGCATCGAGGCCGGTATTGAGGGCATCAAGGTGATCGGCGGGCCGTGCCCGCCGGACGAGAGCCTGTATGCCGACCTTACTTCCGTGGAGGCCTGACCGCCGATGGCTATTCGTCTGTTCCACCGTGATCACCCTACGCTGCGGCTGCCGCTGATTTCGAAGGATGCGCGGTTCGTGATCTGGCCTGGCGTCGGCGCCTGGGAAGCAAACCTGAACTATGTCCGCCTCGAAGCGGGCGAGGCCAACGTGCCCCACATTCATACGCTGTCGGAAGATACGATCTTCATCCTCGAAGGCAAAGGCACGATCCACGACTACACCAACGACATTGCGCTGCCGTTTCACGCCGGATGCATCGTCCACGTACCTGTTGGCATCAAGCACGCCGTCAAGGCGGATCGCGGAGAAGGTATTGTCAGCGTCGGTGGTCCTGCCCCGGCCGACGTTCCCCTGTTGAAAGCGGTCGGTGCGCTGCCGGCGGACGCCGCGCCGCCACCCGCGACGTGAAGTCCGGAGCAGACATGACTGGAGTCGGGCCCGTCCAGATGCGGAAATGTTGCCGGCAGCGGGCGAGCGCATGAAGCTGCATCAGGAATTCGTCATCGCGCGGCCGCTCGACGAAGTCTGGCGCTTCTTTCATGACGTTCCCGATGTTGCCGCTTGTCTGCCGGGAGCCGAATATCTTGGCGTAAGAGAGGATGGCCGCCATGCGGGCAAGGTTTCCGCCAAGGTCGGTCCGTTCCAGGCGAGTTTTGAGGGCGAGGCGGACGTTCGATACGACGAGGCGGCCAAATCGGTGGCGCTCGAGGGCAAGGGTGTCGACCGCAAGGGCGCCAGTCGCGGCAAGATGACGATGGCCTGCACGCTGCAGCAGGCCGGAGCAGGGACTTCGATCATCGTCGATTCCGACGTCCAATTGTCCGGCAGCATCGCCCAGTTCGGCCGCACCGGTCTGATCACCGAAATCGCCAACGCGCTGGTCGCCGATTTCGTCGCCAATGCTGAGGCCGCCATGGGCGCCCGTGCTGCGTCGGCGGCCGTGGGCGAGGTGGAACGAGCTGCGAACGGCGCCCCGGTGGCGCGCCCGATCGGCGGTCTTGCCCTGCTGCTGACGGCCCTTCGGGGACTTTTCAAATCCTTGTTTCGCCGCACCGCGTGACATTCGAATCTGACCGAAGGGGACGGACCATGAAAATCGTCGACATGACCCATCTGATGAACGTGCACACGCCCGGCTGGGTCGGGTACGCCGGCAACAAGATGTACTACGCGCAGAATCTACAGACCAAGATGATCGTCGCGCAGCGCATCGATACCGCGCTCCATGTCGGCACCCATATCGACGGCGCGATGCACGGTACCGACGGCATGGGCGACATGGCGTCCTATCCGCTGGATTTTCTGGTCGGCCCCGGCGCCGTGGTCGATGTCTCCCCCCACATGGACGATTGGGCGGTGATCACGCCCGAGATGATCGAGGCTGCGCCCGTCGAAGTGAAGGAAGGCGACATCCTGATCCTGCACACCGGCTGGCACCGCTATTGGGAGGGACAGAAGCAGCAGGATCTGGTGCGCTATTTCTGCATGCATCCCGGCGGCAAGATCGAATTGCTGCAATGGATGCTGAAGAAGAAGATCAAATGGTTCGGCATCGACTGCGGTTCCGGCGATCACGCCATGAACACGTCGATCCGTCTGATGCGTCCGGATCTGACCAAGCGCTTCGAAGCCAAGGTTGGTCGGAGCTGCGACGAGTTCTTCGGCGAGTACAGCTACGTGCACAAGAAATCCGGCCGGCAAGTAATCGAAGATATGTTTCCGTTCCACTCCTACGCCTTCCAGGAGGGACTGATTCACGCGGAAAATGTCGGCGGCGACATCGAGAAAATGCTGAACAAGAGGGCGATCATCGGCGCGTTTCCGTGGCGCTACGAGGGCCTCGAAGCCTGCCCGTGCCGGATCGTCTGCTTCGAGGGCATGGACGAAGATGTCGAGGCGGTCGGCGACGTCGCCAAGGCGATCTTCCAGCGGCGCTGACGCGGGGGCGGTTTGGCGGATGACGTCGATCCTGTTTTGGCGAGATTATCATGTCGTGACGATGAGCGACGATTGCCGCTCCGAGTGGCGATGGGAAATCCGGCGCCGAAGCGCCCCGATGGGCGTCAAGTTGAATGGCGACGGATATTTGTCGCAGCGGGCAGCCGAGGAAGCCGGAAAGCAGGCGCTCGCAACATTTCTGACCGCGCTCACCTCAGAGGAGCGGCGCGGATGACGCTGCCGTCGTTCGGCGCCAAGACACGCCTGCACGATGTTTATGCAGATCGAGAGCAGAATGAGCAAGCAATCGCTGGATTTCGATGCAACTCCCTCGATGTTTCCGGCAGCCGGCTTTTGACTTGAACCGTTTGACGACAGATACTTTCAGGCGTTGCGCGCGCCGGGTCGATGCGGGCGCGGTTTACGAGCGAGAACGATGAAGCCTGCTCCATTCAGATATATTGCAGCTTCGTCTCTCGATCACGCGCTTGCCCTGAAGGCCGAGCATGGCGACGAGGCCCGCTTTCTCGCCGGCGGCCAGAGCCTGATCCCGGCGATGAATTTTCGATTGGCGCGGCCCTCGGTGCTGATCGACATCAATGGTCTCGGCGAACTGGCGCGTGTCGAAGCCGCCGAAGGTGGGGAGATCCGGGTCGGCGCGCTGGCGCGCTACCATTCCCTCGAACGTGACAGCAGGTTCCTGACCGACTGCCCGTTATTCGCCGACGCGCTGCCGCACATCGCCCATCCGCAGATCCGCAATCGAGGAACGATCGGCGGCAACCTGTCCCACGCCGACCCGGCTTCCGAACTGCCGGCGATTGCGGTTGCCATGCAGGCGCGCATGCGCATCAAATCCGCCAAGGGCGAACGCCAGATTGCCGCATCCGAATTCTTCCAGGGTCTGCTGACGACCGACATCCAGGTCGATGAAATGCTGGTGGAGATCGCCTTTCCGGCGCAACCGGCGCGGACCGGACACTGCTTTCTCGAGGTGGCGCGGCGACGCGGCGACTTCGCGCTCGCCGGTGTTGCTGCGAGCGTGACGGCGGACGCGCTGGGACGCTGTTCAAGAGTCCGGCTCGCGCTGTGCGGTGTCAGCGAAACGCCGGTCGATGCCAGCTCCGCCGCCGCTTCGCTCATCGGGCAGGCCTGCACCGGCGAAGCGGTCGAGGCGGTCGCGGTGGAAGTCCAGAGCATGATCGCGCCGTCCGGCAACGTCCACGCCAGCCCCGACTATCAGCGGCATATCGCCGGCGTCCTTGTCCAGCGCGCGATCAGCGCGGCGCATTCGCGGGTCGGCAATGCAGCCTGAACGGCACGACATCGAACTTTCCGTCAACGGCACGGTCTATCGCCGGGCGGTAGAGTCGCGAACCCTGCTCAGCGATTTCCTGCGCCATGATCTGGAACTTGCCGGCACCCATGTCGGCTGCGAGCATGGCGTGTGCGGTGCCTGCACCATCCTGCTCGACGGCGCGCCGATCCGTTCCTGCCTGATGCTGGCGGTCCAGGCCAACGGCCACGAGCTCTCGACGGTGGAGGGGCTCGCGGGCAACGACGGCGAACTGCATCCGGTCCAGCAGGCCATGCATGACCATCATGGTCTGCAATGCGGCTATTGCACGCCGGGTATCTTGATGACGATGACGGCTTACCTGAAGCAGAACCCGCAGCCTACGGAACACGAGTTGCGTGAGGCGCTGTCAGGCAATCTGTGCCGTTGCACCGGCTACCAGAACATCGTCGATGCGATGTTGTCGGCAGCGCAGATAATGCGGGCGGCCGCGCCATGACCACCCGCTTCTTCGGCGCGCCGGTCAAACGCAATGAGGACCGCAAACTCCTCACCGGGCAGGGGCTGTTTATCGACGACGTCGAATTGCCCGATATGCTGCATGCCGCATTCCTGCGCAGCCACGTTGCGCATGCCCGCATCAGGCGGATTGACGTCTCCAAGGCGCTGAAGCGCCCGGGGGTGACCGCGGTCTACACCGCGGCCGATCTCGGCGCCTACTGGAAGCCCGGCCCGATCCTGGTGCCGCCGCCGCCGATCGAAGGCAGCATCTTCAACGAACGGACCCAGGTGCCGCTGGCCAAGGACAAGGTCCGCCATGTTGGCGAACCGCTTGCGGTTGTCGTGGCGGATAACCGCTACATCGCCGAGGACGCGCTGGACGACATCGTCGTCGATCTGGAAATCCTGCCGGCGGTCGTCGATTGCGAAGACGCGCTGAAGACCGCGACGCATGTGCACGATGACCTCGGCTCCAATATTTCAGCGCATGTCCGCCAAACCAAGGGCGACTACCGCCGCGCGGCGGCCAACGCGCACCTGATCCTCAAGCGCCGCTTTCTCTACGAGCACGGCATCTCGTCGCCGATCGAGACCCGTGGCGTGGTGGCGCAGTGGAACGCGCGCGGCGCGCAGATGACGATCTGGGACACTACCCAGGCGCCGGTGTTCGTCCGCAACGGCCTTGCCGCCATGCTCGGCCTGGGCGAACGGCAGGTGCGCGTGATCGCGCCCTTCGTCGGCGGCGGCTTTGGGCCGAAGATCATGATGTTCTATCCGGAAGAGGTGGTGCTGCCGTGGATATCGATGCGGCTCAACCGTCCGGTGAAGTGGATCGAGGACCGGCTCGAGCATTTCTTCGCCACCACGCATGAACGCGGCCAGATCCATGACGCCGAGATCGCGCTCGCCGCGGACGGCCGCATTCTCGGCATCAAGGATGTGTTCCTGCACGACACCGGCGCCTACGATCCCTACGGGCTGACGGTCCCGATCAACAGCCAGTGCACCCTGCTTGGCCCCTACGTTGTGCCGGACTATGACAGCACCTTCACCGCCGTCTTCACCAATCTGCCGATCGTGACGCCCTATCGCGGTGCGGGCCGCCAGCACGGCGTGTTCGTGATGGAACGGCTGCTCGATCTGGCCGCGCACGAGCTGAAGATCGATCCGGCCGAGATTCGCCGCCGCAATCTGATTCCGCCGGATGCTTTCCCTTACAAGAACGAGATCATCTATCAGGACTTTGAGCCGCTCGAATACGACAGCGGCAACTACGAACCGGTGCTCGACAAGGCGCTCGAAGCGATCGGATACAAACAGTTCATCGGCGAGGAACAGGCGAAACTGCGGGCGCAGGGACGCTGTGTCGGCATCGGCGTCGCCTGTTATGTCGAGGGCACCGGCATCGGGCCATATGAGGGCGCCAAGGTCCAGGTTCAGTCCAACGGCAAGGTCAACGTCGCGACCGGGATCGGTACCCAGGGGCAGGGGCATTTCACCAGCTTTGCGCAAATCGTCGCCGACGAACTCGGCGTCGACGTCACCGACGTCGATATCGTCACGGGCGACACCGACCAGTTCTATTGGGGCGCCGGCACGTTTGCGAGCCGCGGCGCCGTCGTGGCCGGCACCGCCGTCAGCGAGGCGTCGCGCGCGGTGCGCAAGAAGGCGCTCAAGCTCGCCAGCGACGCCTTCGAATGTTCGGAAGAGGATCTGGTGCTTGCCGACGGCAAGGTCTCGATAGCGGGCATCGCCCAGAAGTTCATCCGGCTCGGCGATCTCGCCGAACGCGCCAATCCGATGCGCGGAGCGGTGGCGCCGGGAACGGAGCCGGGGCTGGAATCGACGCAGTATTTCGGGCCGCCGATGGGCGCGACCTCCAACGGCGTCCATGCCGTCATCGTCGAGGTCGATCCGCAGACGTTCGACCTGAAGATTCTGAAGTACGTCGTGGTCCATGATTGCGGCACCGTGATCAATCCGATGATTCTCGCTGGTCAGATCCACGGCGGCGTCGCGCAGGGAATCGGCAACGCGTTCTACGAAAAACTGTCATTCGACGATCAGGGTCAGCTGCTCAACGCGTCACTGGCGGACTATCTGCTGCCGACTGCGCTGGAAGTGCCGCGCATGGAGCTTGACCACACCGTGACGCCGTCGCCGCTCAATCCGCTCGGGATCAAGGGCGCTGGCGAGGCCGGGGCGATCCCGGTTGGGCCCCTGTTCGCGCAGGCGATCGAGGATGCGCTGGATCTCAAGCGGAAAGAGGTCGAGCTGCTGGAAATTCCGCTGAGCCCCAGCCGGCTGTTCGAACTGACGCGCAAGGCGAGGAAGAAGTGAGGACGGCGCAGGTCTGCAGATTGTCGATGGCCCATCCCGGAGATCTCTCCGAACTCGACCGGCTGATCGCCAGCGGTGCGGTTCGCGCGTCCGACATTGTGGCCATCATCGGCAAGACCGAGGGCAATGGCGGCGTCAATGACTTCACCCGCGGTTACTTCACACAGACCTTGATGGGGCTGCTGGCGCGGCATCTGAACAGGCCGGCCGCGCAATTGATCCACGAAATTCCCTGCGTGCTCTCGGGCGGAACCGAGGGCGTCATGAGTCCGCACTACAGCGTTTTTTGCGCCGGCGAGGGCGAGACCGTCTCGGGCGCGGGACCATCGCTCGCGATCGGGACCGCTTTCAGCGCGCCGGTGCCGGCGGAAAGTGTCGGCCGGCGGGCGCATGTCGACAGCGTCGCCAGTGCGGTCCGCGCGGCGATCGCCAATGCCGGGATCGAACGGCTCGACGACGTGCATTTCGTGCAGGTCAAATGTCCCTGCGTCACGGTGGCCCGCGCCGCGGCGGCGATCGCGGCCGGCAAGACGCCGCTCACCAACGATCCCAACAAGTCGATGGCGTTTGCCCGCGCGGCGGGCGCATTCGGGGTGGCGGTGGCGCTCGGCGAACTCGCACCTTCCGCATTCGACGATGCGTCGCTGCTGTCGAATTTCGCGATCCAGTCGCCCCGCGCCAGCATCTCTTCCGGTGTCGAGGTCGAGAGCAACGAGGTGATCGTGCTCGGCAACAGCGCACGCTGGGCCGGTCCGCTCCGCATCGCCCACCGCGCGATGGTCGACGCGCTCGATATCGGCGCAATCGTCGATGTGCTGGCCGATCTCGATATCGCCGCCAGGCCGCAGGTCTCGGCGGCAGATGCCGGGAGAATTGCCACCGTGCTGGTGAAATGTGAGCCGGACCGACGCGGCAAGATTCGCGGTAACCGGCATACCATGCTCGACGACACCGACATCAACGCGCAGCGCCATATCCGCGGCGCGGTCGCGGGCCTGGTCGCCGGCGTGATCGGCGATGGCCGGATCTTTGTGTCGGGCGGCGCCGAGCATCAGGGCCCGGACGGCGGCGGGCTGATTGCGGCGATCGCTTCGCGAGGGGGTGGCGCCTGATGCGGATCGTCATCGTCGGTGCAGGCGTTGCGGGATGCGTGATGGCGCGAAGGCTGTCGCGATTGGATGGCGTCGAGGTGATCTGCCTGGAGCGCGTCGCGCGCGACGACCATTCCGAAGCCGGCACCGGGCTGAATGTCGGGCCGAACGCAGTCAAGGCGATCAGGGCGATTGATCGTGAGCTTGCCGATCTCGTCACCGCCTCGAGCTATCTCTGGCACAACTGGCGGATATCCCTCACCGACGGCACTGTGCTGTTCGATCTTCCGCTCAAGAACGTCGCCGACGGGCCAGGCTGGCGGATCCGCTGGTCGGAGCTCTACCGCGTGCTGCGCGAGGCCGCGGGGAGCCATGTTTCCTACGGCTGCGAGATCGTCGAGACCGGCCGCCACGCTGCCGATCCCAGCAAGACGTCGATCGCATGGATTCAGGACGGCAGGACACGGCGGCTCGACGGCATCGATCTCCTGATCGCCGCCGATGGACGCTATTCGGCGGTGCGACGGGCCATCTCGGGCGAACCCGAGGTGCATCAGACCGGTGTTGCGATCTTCCGCCTGCTGGTGCCGGATACGGCGGGTGGCTTGATCGACGATTACGAGCAGTGGTTCAACGGGCCGAACCGCTTGCTGTCGTTCAAGGTACCGCCCGGCCATATCTATGTCGCCGGCACATTTCCGATTTCTCCCGAGGCGCCGATCTCGGAAAGTTTGAAAACGCCCGACGCCTTGCGCGCGGCCTATGCGCCTCGCAATGATCAGCCGAGCGCCCAGGCGCGCTGGCTGATCGACACCGTCTGCGAGAACGTCGCCGACACGCATTGGGCGCGGATGCAGGAGCACACGTTGCGGTATCGCGCCGACGGCTGCAACGTGCTCTATCTCGGCGATGCCGCCCATGGCATGGTGCCGACCCTGGGGCAGGGCGCCACGCAGGCGCTCGAAGATGCCGCGAACGCGGCCGCGCTGATCACGCAGCGCTATCAGGACGGCAAGCGTGACGTTGCGGGCTGGCTCGCCGACATCGAGGCGCTGCGGCAGGAACGTATGCGTTTCGTGATGGCGTTTTCGCTCGAGGCGACCGACACCATGCTGGAGGGTGCCGATCCGGTCGAGGGGACACGGCACAAGAACGAAGCGGCATTCCAGAACGACCTGAAGGCGCTCTACCGCGACGTTGGACTGCCATTGGATGGAAGCAGGATTTGAGGAGACGAACGCCATGACCGCCGCTCTCGAAAAGCAGTTGCCGCTTGCCACGGTTCACGGGCTCTATCACATCGCGGTCAAGACCGAGAATTTGGCGGCGACGCGCAAATTCTATGTCGACATCATCGGACTGCGTGAATTTCCCCGGCCCGACTTCGGCTATCCCGGCGCATGGCTCGGCTGCACGCAGCCCGGCGGTCTCGCCATCCTCCACATCTATGCCGGTGGCCCGGCGCTGGGGCCGGAAGGCAAGGCGCCGGCGGGCACCGCGGCGATCGATCACGTCTCGCTGTCGTGCTCCGGCTATCGCTCCTATGTGTCGCGCTTCAAGGCGGCCGGGCTGGACTGGCGCGAGTTCATCGTGCCGGGCACCACGCTCTGGCAGTTGTTCGTCTACGATCCCAGCGGCGTCCAGCTCGAATTGACCTTCGAGTGCGGCGGCGAAGGCGACGAATTGCCGGACATGTCGCAGGGGCGCAAATACGTCGCGGGTTCGAGTTTCTTCAACAAGGCTACCTATCCCAAGCTTGGTTGACGCGATGCAAGACTGCGATCGGCCATTGTGGTCGCTCAACGCGGGAGAGCTTTCTGCAGCCTATGCAAACGGCCTCTCGCCGCGCAGGGTCATCGACGCGACCCTGGCGCGCATTCGCGAGATCAATCCAAAGCTCAACGCGATCGTCACTCTGGACGAAGCCGGCGCCGTCGACGCTGCCGAAGCCAGCGCGCGGCGGTGCAAGGACGGCCGTCCCCTGAGTACGCTCGATGGCGTCCCCGTCACGATCAAGGACAACATCCTGGCCGCCGGGCTGCGCGCCACCTGGGGCAGCCGCCTCTATGAAAACTTCGTGCCTGATGAAGACGAACTGCCGGTGCTGCGGCTGCGCGAAGCTGGCGCAGTCATTCTCGGCAAGACCAATGTGCCGGAGTTCACGGTGCACGGTTTTACCCACAATGCGGTGTTCGGCACCACCGGCAATCCCTGGAATCCGCCGCTAACGCCGGGCGGATCGAGCGGTGGAGCGGTCGCCGCCGTTGCGTCCGGCATGGGCGCGCTGGCGTTCGGCACCGATGGCGGCGGTTCAATCCGGCGCCCCGCCGCGCATGCCGGGCTGGTCGGATTCAAGCCCTCGCGCGATACGGTCCGGCGAGGCAAGGGCTTTCCCGCGATCCTGCACGATTTCGAGGTGATCGGACCGATCGCGCGCTGCGTCGACGATATCGTCAGCAGCATGGAGGTCATTGCCGGTCCGGCCTGGCGGCTGCTGCTCGGCGAATCCGTCGCACCACGGCCGCGCATCGCCTACGCCCCGAGCTTTGGCGGCGCAGCGGTCGATCCCTTCATTCGCGACACGGTCGGTCGGAGCGTGGCCGCGATGCGATCGTTCTGCATCGACGTCGAATTGATCTCGCCGTTCGATCTGGCCGAACCGCTTGGACAGATCTGGCCGGTCATCAGCCAGACCGGCGTCGCCTGGCTGCTCTCGCAGCACCGGGACTGGGAGAACAGGGTCGCGCCCGCGATTGCGGAGATGGCTGTGGCCGCAGGGAAATACAGCGCCAGGGATTATCTCAGCGCGCTGGATACGATCGCATCAATGAAGCGGGACTTCGAAACCCTGTTCGAGCGCTACGATTTTCTGGTCACGCCAAGCACGGCGGCGATGCCGTGGCCCGCTGCGGAACCACATCCCACCGTGATCGACGGCCAGCCGGCCGGTCCGCGCGGCCATGCCGTGTTCACGCCGGTTGCGAATGCGCTTGGGTTGCCGGCGATTTCACTGCCCTGTGTGGTCGAGGACGGCGCGCTGCCGGTCGGCTTGCAGATGATCGCCGGGCAAAATCGCGATTGGCCATTGCTGGCCTTCGCCCGCGAATATGAAGGCCGGCTGTTTGTCCACCGTTGGCCGCCGCGTTTGGGCTAGAGCATGATCCGGAAAAGTGTGAAGCGGTTTTCCGAAAAGATCATGCTCAAACAAGTTGAAATTATCGCCCCGCCCAGTGCACGAAGCGGCGCTCGATCAGCAGGAACAGCAGGTTCAACGTGTAGCCGAGGGCGCCGGCGGCAAAGATCGCCGCGTACATGCCGGGCATGTCGAACAGCTGCTGCGCCTCGAACACGCGCTGGCCGAGGCCGTCGGTCGAGCCAATGAACATCTCGGCTACGACGATGATGACCAGCGCCAGCGACACGCCGTTGCGCAGGCCGACGAATGTCTGCGGCAACGACTCCAAGAGCATCACATCGAACAGCACCCGTGTGCGCGACGCGCCCATCACCTTTGCTGCGAGCAGGCGCGTCTTGCGCGCGTTCATGACTCCATAGGCAACGTTGAACAGGATCACCAGCGCCGCGCCGAAGGCGGCGACCGAAATTTTGGTGCGATCGCCGACGCCGAACAGCACCAGGAACAGCGGGAACAACGCCGAGGCCGGTGTCGAGCGGAAGAAGTCGATCAAAAATTCCACCGAGCGATAGAGTTTCTCGGAAGAGCCGAGCAGGATGCCGAGCGGGATCGCGATCACGGCGGCGATTGCGGTCGAGGAGATGGTTCGCATCACCGTCTTGAGGAAATCGACCCCGAGCTTGCCGCTGAGCATGCCCTCCCATAGCGTCCGGAAGGTCGCGATCGGTGACGGCAGCAGCACGGGGTCGACCAGCTTCAGCGCCGTTGTGAGCCCCCAGATCGCCAGCAAGATGGCGACACCGACGAGCGGCAGCAGGGCATTGGATTTCTTCATCCGCGGCGCACCTCGTGCTGAAACAGCTTCAGGCAATGCGCCTTGGTGGCGATGAAGCCCGCCTCCGACAGGGTCTTGTCGGTGCGCGGCCGCGGCGCGTCGTAGGGGACGAATTCGACGACGCGCGCCGGGTGGCGCGACAGCAGCAGCACATGGTCCGACAGATAGACGGCTTCCTCGAGATCGTGCGAGACCAGCACCGTCGTGGTCCTGGTCTCCATGAACACGCGCTGCAACTGGTCGCGCATGAACAGGGTCATCTCGTAGTCGAGCGCGGAGAAAGGCTCGTCGAGGAACAGGATCTCCGGCTCGACGATCAGCGCGCGCATGATCGACACCAGCTGCTGCTGGCCGCCGGACAGATGGTAAGGGTAGAGCGCGAGGTCGACCTTGACGCCGAGATGGGCGATCAGGCGTTCGACCCGCTGCTCGCGCTCCGCCTTCGGCATCCCCATCACCTTCAACGGATAGGCGATGTTGTCGAATGCCGTCAGCCAGGGAAACAGCGCCTCGCGGTAGTTCTGGAACACATAACCGAACTTGACGAGGCTGAGCGGCCTTCCGTCGAACAGCACCTCGCCGGCGTCGGCGGGAACCAGACCCGCGATCATGTTGATCAGCGTGCTCTTGCCGCAGCCGTTCGGGCCGAACACCGAAATCAGCTTGCCGCGGGGAATATCGAAATCGAAGCGGTCATAGATCACGGCGTCGGGATAATGCTTGCTCAGGCCGCGGATCGTGACATGCGGCGCGGTCCGGCGGGATTCGTCGAAGACACCGGCCGGCGCGTTCGCCACGCTTGAGGCCAAGCTTGTCACGCGCGCCTCAAAATTTCTGCAGGAACTTGCTGGCGTCGACTTTTTCCGGCACCACGCCGATCGACGTGCCGAAATCCGCAAACGCCTGAAAGTCGGCGAGCTGCTTCGGGCTGAGATCGCCGGCCATGACGTAGCCAAGCATCGAGACCATGTCGACGACATTGTCAGGCGTGAACGTGTTCTTGGCGAGGTGCTTTCGGGCTTCGTCCGGGTTGGCGTTGATGAACGCGATCGCCTTGGCCCACGCCGCCGCGAAACGCTTGGCTACATCGGGCCGCTTCCGGATGAACTCAGAAGTCATT
>Ga0081540_1000444_pt1 | contig 40927 bp, 40 predicted proteins | sample TabmetS2T1R1_FD_71024 | JGI IMG/M metagenome (GOLD analysis project Ga0081540, IMG submission 71024) | Tabebuia heterophylla rhizosphere microbial communities from the University of Puerto Rico - S2T1R1 | ecosystem: Host-associated > Plants > Roots > Rhizosphere ...
TCGGCGAGGGTCTTCTCCTCGTGCTGCGCGGACGCCTTCACGGTGGCGACCAGGTTTGGCACGAGATCGGACCGTCGCTGCAGCTGCGCCTGGTAGTCAGCCCAGCGAGCGTCGCAGGTCTGGTCCTTGGCAATCAGCTGGTCGTACTGGTTGCAGCCGGCGAGGGCGAACAGTCCCACGGCGGCCACGAGGACGATGGGGGCGCGGGTCGTCATGACGACACCCTAACGCCCACCATGTGCGCACACGCAAGCGAACTTTCGGACGGGAGTGTGCCTACGGACCAGGCGGCCTGGCAGACGCAAGTCCTGTCGGGACATTAGGATTCCTGCTGTACCCGCCTGCGATGCGACCTGCCCCATCCACGCCGACGAGCTCAGCGTGGACGCGCACCCCCGTGCCGCGTCCACCCCGTGCACGCCGACGTGCGCGCCGCCGCCGCTGGCTGCAGCGGTCGGCGGTCATCGGGCTCGCGCTGCTCAGCGCGATCATCGTCCTGCACTCCATCCTGAACTCCAGCGCGGTGCGCTCGAAGCTTCGAGACCGCGTGGAGGCAGCGCTCGCCGCGCGACTCGGTAGCGTGGAGCTGGGCAGCCACAGTGACGTGGACTGGGGCCTTCGCCTCAGCTTCGGACCGGTCCGCATCTCGCCCGAGCCCGGCTCGCCGGTGGTCCTGGAGATGGAGCGGGTGCGCGTCCGGCCGCGCTGGGCGGCGCTGCTCGCCGGCCGCCTCGAGCCCGGCCTGGTGCAGATGCGCACCGTCGTGGTTCGGCCCGGGACCCATCTGGACGGGCTCCGGGCGCTCGCCGCCCGGCTCAAGGCGCGCCCCTCCGCCCCCGGCAAGGAGCCCTCGTCCGGGGTCTCCGCCTCCCGACTCCCGCGGATCGAGGTCCAGGATCTGCGGGTCGAGCTGGTGTCCAGCCAGGACGGGCATCCGCTGGACCTCGGCGCATGGGATGCCCAGGTCGAGGTGTCCGGTGGCTCGTCGGGCCGGGTGCTCGAGGTCGCGGTCCAGCGCGACGGAGGCGGCGAGGCGCGCTCCGTGGTCCGCTGGACCCACGAGCAGCCGTTCCAGGTGGAAGGCGCGCTGGAGGGCATGCCGCTGCGGCCCCTGATCGAGCTGCTCGGTCAGCGCGTGGGCGTGCGCGCCACCGCGGGCTCTGTCACCGCGCGGATGACCGGGGTGCTCCCCGCGGACCTCAAGCGCGGCGAGCTGGAGGTCTCCGGACGCATCGACGGGCTCTACCTCGAGGGCAGCCGCCTGGCGTCCGAGCCGGTGGGTCCGTGGCGCCTCTCGGGCGCTGGAACCGTGGACTGGGACCGGGCAACGCGCGAGGTCCGTCTCCGGGACGGGCACATCGGCTTCGGGGAGAACGATTCGCTGCGGGTCAACCTGGAAGGGGTCTACGAGGGGAAGCGCGTTCCCCGGTTCCGGGCAGAGGCGCGGGTCGATCAGCTCCGCTACCAGGACGCGGTCGACGCGCTCCCGCCGCAGTTCAGCCTCGGCGACGAGGCGCCGCGCATCCCCGGACTGCTGGATGCCCGGGTGCGGGTCTCCGGGCCGGTGCGCGATCCCGAGCAGTGGGTGCTCGACGTGAAGCTGGACCTCGCCGGGCTACGCGCGGCCTCGAAGGCGACGCCCTTCTTCCTGCGCGGGCCGTTCATCTACCGTCCTGTCGACGCGGCGGGGCACACGCGGGAGATCTGGGTCGGGCCACAGAACCCCAACTTCGTCCCCATCTCCGATCTGCCCCGGTACGTCTCGCGGGCGGTCACCACCAGCGAGGACGCGGGGTTCTGGTTCCATCCCGGCTTCGACTTCGACGAGATGAAGGAGAGCATCATCGACGCCGCGGAGGGCAGCCGCGTCCGTGGAGCCTCGACGCTCACCCAGCAGCTGGCGAAGAACCTGTTCCTCTCCCGCGAGCGGACCTTCGCCAGAAAGGTGCGGGAGGCGCTGTTCACCGTCGCCCTGGAGGCATCGCTGCCCAAGGCACGGCTGATGGAGATCTACCTGAACATCATCGAGTGGGGACCCGGCATCAACGGTCTGGGTGAGGCCTCCCGGCACTACTTCGGCGTCAACGCGCGCAACCTCAGCGTGCAGCAGGCGGCCTTCCTCGCGACCATCATCCCCAACCCGGTGAAGTACCACGCGATGTACGAGAAGGGCCGGCTCTGGCCCGGATGGCAGCACCGGGTCCGGAACCTCGTCCGAAAGCTGGAGACGAACGGAATCATCGACGCCGGCCAGGCGTTCCAGGCGGAGTTCACGCCGGTGAAGTTCCGGCGAGACTGAGCTCTTCCATGGGGTTGCGTGCCCCCGCCCCTGCGTTAGGTGATCTTCATGTTGAACGGCACCTTCGATCGTCAGGGGGAGTCCGCCGACTTCACCCTCCCCAGCGGCTGTCCGCTGTGCGGTGGGGAGCTGGCCGTCCGGATGACGCCTGGCACCAGCTACAGCTACTGCGCGCACTGCCACTGGCTCTCGCGCTCGCAGGTTCAGGTGGGCCCGGACAGCGTCCAGGTCGGGCACCCGCCCGGCGGCCTCAGCTAGTCCCTCTACCGGGGTCTGGTGAGCACCCCGGTCGAGGCACCAGGCCCCAGCAGCTCCGGAAGCAGCGTCCCGCTCGAGCCCTCGCGGACGTGGTCGAAGCGCCCGGCGTTGTCCGCGCGCTCGGCGTTCACCAGCCAGGTCTCGGCACCCCGGGACCGCGCCACGTCCACCAGTCCTGCCGCCGGCCACACCGCGCCCGAGGTTCCGGCCGCGAGGAACACCAGGCGCCGTCCACTCCAGCGGTCGAGGAAGTCGTGCACCGCCTCCAGATCTGCCGGGTCGAGCGCCTCGCCGAACCACACCACCGCGGGCCGCAGCGCTCCCTGGCATCGATCGCACCGCGGAACCGTCCCCTCCGGGTAGGCGGTCTCGTCCGGTCTCTCGGGGCGAGGGCAGCGCGAGCAGCGCGTCCCGAGCAGCCGTCCATGGATCTCGATCAGGCGCTCGTTCCCGGCGCGCCGGTGCAGGCCATCGACGTTCTGGGTCACCAGGAGGAAGCGCTCGCCCATCCGGCGCTCGAGGTCCGCCAGCACGCGATGTCCCGCATTGGGCCGGGCCGCCAGCGCCGCCTCCCTCCGCTCCGAGTAGAAGCGCCAGACCAGCGCCGGATCGGCCCGGAATCCCTCGGCAGAGGCGAGGCGCTCGAAGGGATGCGAACGCCAGAGGCCACCCGAGCCGCGGTAGGTGGGGAGCCCGCTCTCGGCCGAGACGCCCGCGCCGGTCAGGACGAGGAGCGCCGCCTCGGGCCCCAGCCCGAGCTCGCCCTCAGCGGATGAAGTAGCCCGCGCCACGGAATCGCCCGCCGTCGAGCATCATCGTGACCGTCTCGTGCCCGCGCTCCTTGTGCTCGAAGCGGGTGTCGAAGATCAGCACCACGTACGTCCCGTCGGGCGCCCCCGGGAGCTCGTGCGTCAGCTGCGTGGTGGCGACCTTCCGCTCGCGCACCTTTCCCAGCGGCTCGCGGGCCGCGGCGGCCTGCTTCTCCCAGGCCGCCCGCGACACGGCCTTGCGGAACATCGACGAGGCCTCGTCCCAGGCCGCGCCGTACTGCCCCGCGTCCAGGAGCTTCAGCCACGCCTCGGCGGCCTTCGACGCGGCCGCCTCGTTCGTGTCCGCGGCCCGGGCCGGCGCGGCGGCGGCAACCAGACAGGTCAGGAAGAATGCGCGTCTCATCAGGGCACCTCGCCCGAGCGAGCATGCCCGAGTCGCGCGCCACGTCCAGCCCGCTGCCCGGGCCTGGCTTCAGTGCACGTCGGCGACGGTCGCGGTCCGGTCGGCCTCCAGCGAGAGGCCCGCGTCGGTCGTCGCTGCCAGCCGCCTCCGCCCCCGTCCGAAGTCCTGCGGTAGCTCGATCATCGAGGGGTCGAGATCGGCCAGTGACGCGCAGCCCAGCAGCCGCAGCGTCCGGTTCAGGTCCGCGGTGAGGATCTCGATGGCCCGGCTCACGCCCGCGGCGCCCGCCGCTCCGAGCCCGTAGGCGTAGGCGCGGCCGACCAGCACCGCCTTTGCTCCGAGGATGAGCGCCTTGACGATGTCGCTGCCGCGACGGATGCCGCCGTCGACCAGCACCTCGATGCGCCCGCGCACCGCCGCCACCACCTCGGGCAGCGCCCGGAGCGCGGGGAACACGCCGTCCAGCTGCCGTCCTCCATGGTTGGAGACGACGACGGCGCTCACGCCCTCGTCGACCGCGCGCTCGCCGTCCTCGGCGGTGAGGATTCCCTTGATGACGATGGGGCCTTTCCACAGCTCGCGGATCCACTTCAGATCCGCCCAGGAGACCACCGACTGCTCGAGCGCGGCCGCCACGTCCGCATAGCGCATCGGACCGCTGGGAAGGACGACGTTCGGGAAGCTCATCAGCCCGCCGTCGCCGAGGTAGCGGAGGAGCCATCCGGGGCGGGACAGGACCTGCCAGACGTAGGGCAGCTTCCGGAGGAGGTTCGTTCCCGCGAGCTGCGCGACGCCGTTGCGGTAGTCGCGCTCCCGCATGCCGGAGATGGCGGTGTCCACCGTGAGGACCAGGGCGGTGTAACCGACCTTCCGCGCGCGCTCGATCGCGGCGCTCACCACGTCCCGGCCTCCGACCAGGTACACCTGGTACCAGCAGGTCCCGGTGCTGCCGGCCTTCACCTCCTCCAGCGAGGTCCCGGCGAGCGTGGAGAGGATGTAACCGGTGCCCGCGGCGCCCGCCGCGCGCGCCGCCTCGACCTCGCCCTTCGGGAAGAGCAGCCGGGTGCTGCCGACCGGGGCAAGGAGGAACGGAAGCGAGAAGCGCTGCCCGAGGACCGTGGTCTCGAGGTTCGCGCGCGGAGCGGCGACCGCGCCACGGGGCCGGAAGAGGATCTCGTCGAAGATGGAGACGTTCGAGCGGAGCGTGTTCTCGGCCTCGGCGCCGCCGTCCACGTAGTCGAACACGCCGCGTGGCAGCCGCCGCTTCGCGGCCCGTCGCAGGTCGGCGATGTTCATGACGCGAGGTGGCGCGACCGAGCTGGCCAGGGACATGGACGCTCCTCTCCAGACGCAGGGCAGCCTACGTCACGGGGCGCGCAGCGGAGCGACATTCCCCGCCCGGTCCCGTTCTCGATGCCTCCCTGGTCGGCGTTCAGGCCCGCGCGGCGCCCCGGCGAGCCAGGTGCGTGACCGCCTCGCCGAGCCCCCCGAGGGTCAGGGGGAACATCGGGAATACCTTGCGAATGGTGCGCACGGTTTGCGCCCACCATGCGCTCTGCGGCTCGGGATTCAGCCAGACGTGCCGGTGGAAGTGCTCGGCCAGCTGCATCAGCCAGACGATGCCCTCCGGTCCATCGGCGTCGAAGAGGTCCGCGCCGCCGGAGCGCAGCATCAGCTCGTAGGGCGCCATCAGCGCATCGCCCACCATCACCAGCTTCCAGTGCGGGCCGCAGTCGGCGAGCAGGCTCGAGAGCGGAATGGGGTCCGAGAAGCGCTCCGTCCGGTAGACCCGGCCGTACACGCAGTTGTGGAAGTAGAAGGTCCGCAGCTCCTTGAAGTGGGTGGCTTGCCTCGCCGCGCTGAACAGCCGGTCGACGAGGTGCGCGTGCGGCGTCATGGAGCCGCCGACGTCGAGCAGCAGCAGCACCCGCGTATCGGGCCGGCGCGGCGGGCGGACCACCACCTCCAGCTCGCCGGCGTTTCGCGCGGTCGCGTCGATGGTGCCGTCGAGGTCCAGCTCGTCCGCCACACCTTCCCGGGTGAATGCCCGCAGCTTCCGCAGCGCCATGCCCATCGCGCGGGTGTCGAGCACCTGGTCGTCCCGGTAGCCCCGGTACAGCCGCGCGTCCGCGGTCTTCAGCGCGCTCCTTCCACCACCCTCGCCCTCGATGCGGAAGCCCTCCGGCGCTCCGGCTCGTCCCGCGTACCCGAAGGGCGACGTCCCCCGGGTGCCGATCCAGCGGTCCCCGCCGTCGTGGCGCTCGCGCTGCTCTCGCATCCGTCGCTCGAACAGGGCTTGCAGCGTCGCCGCGTCGAGCGCATCCAGCGCGGCCGATTCCTCGGGGGTGCGCTCGCGCGGAGGCTTGGCCGCAGCGTCACGCAACCACTGCAGCAGCTCCTCCGCCAGCGCCTCTCCCTTCTCCTCGATGCCCTTGAAGTGGGCGAGGAAGGCCTGGTCGAACGCGTCGAGATGGGCCTCGGTGTGGACGCAGAGCGCTCGCGCCACGTCGTAGAAGCCCTCCAGCGAGCTGTCGTGGAGACCGACCTCCAGCGCCCGGGCGAGCGCCAGCGCTTCCTGCGCCCCGACCGGGACCTTCCGCCGCCTCAGCTCGTACAGAAAGCCGACGAACATCTCTGCGACCTCATGTCAACCGCGCGCCCGCCGCGCTCCGGCCGCCTCCGCGAACGCTTCCAGGTCCTGCTCTTTCTTGAGCAGCGCCCCCACGAACGGCAGCTGCGCCTCGAGCTTCACGTTCTGGATGCCCGCCGCCTGGAGCACCGCGAGCCAGTCCACCAGCTCGCTGGTGCTGGGACGCTTGCGAAGCCGGGTGAGCGAACGCAGCTGGTAGAACACGTCCAGCGCCTGGTCCACCAGCCCGTCCTCCAGCCCGGGGTGGTGCACCCGGACGATCCGCTTCATCAGCTCGGTGTCCGGGAAGTCGATGAAGTGGAACACGCAGCGCCGCAGGAACGCGTCCGGCAGCTCCTTCTCGTTGTTGCTGGTGATGACGACCACCGGACGTTCGGCGGCGACGATCTCCACCTCGGTCTCCATCACCCGGAAACGCATCCGGTCCAGCTCGTGGAGCAGGTCGTTGGGGAACTCGAGGTCTGCCTTGTCCACCTCGTCGATCAGCAGCACCACCCGCCGCGGGGAGCGGAAGGCCTGGCCCAGCGGTCCCCAGCGGATGTAGTGCCCGACGTCCTTCACGTCCCCGTCGCCGAAGCGGCTATCGTGGAGCCGCTGGACGGTGTCGTAGACGTAGAGGCCGTCCTGGGCCCGGGTGGTGCTCTTCACGTGCCAGGTCAGCAGCGGCGCGCCGATCGCGGTGGCGATGGCCTCGGCCAGGAGTGTCTTGCCGGTGCCGGGCTCGCCCTTGACAAGCAGCGGCCGCTCAAGCGCGAGCGCGCAGTTCACCGCGGCCTGCAGGGCGGGGTTGGTCAGGTAGCGGTCGGTCCCGGTGAAGCGCTTGAACGCGGAGGGCGGCATCGTCTCAGGACGGTAAGAGGCTCCCCAGCAGCTGCGCCACCCGATCCAGCGCGTCGGGGTGTACGGTGTGGGGGCCATCGAAGGGGATGAACTCGACGGCCAGCCCGGCGGCCGTCAGGAAGTCTCGGAGCGCCTCGCCCTCGGAGTACGGGAGGATCGGATCCTGCCGCCCGTGAGACTGGATGACCGGCAGCCCTGCCCGGCGCGGCGCGAGCGCCCGCCACCGGTCGGCGGCGAGGAGCACCGAGCTCAGCGCCACGAGCGCGGCGGGCCGCTGTTCCCAGTTGAGCGCGAGGTCGGTGGCGAGCATCGCTCCCTGGCTGAACCCTCCGAGCACCACCCTTTCGGGCGGAAGTGCGGTTCCGGCGAGGAGCGCCTCGACACAGCCCTGAAGCTTCCGGCGCGCCGACGCCATCCCCTCGGGGACCTCGTTGCGGAGCTGCTCCCGACCGCCCGGACTGCGCGAGAGCGTGGAGAGCTTCATCCAGTCCAGCGGCCACCATGCCCGGGCATCTCCCCACGCGGCCTGCCCCATGCTCAGTGGACCCGCAGGGAAGGCGAAGCGCACCGGCGCGAGACGAGGCTCGCGTTCCAGCAGCTCGGGCACGAACGGAACCAGGTCCTCTCCCGAGGCCCCGAAGCCGTGACAGAACAGGACCAGCAGCGGTGGCCGGGCAGCGGCCTCCGTCTGCACGACGTGCACCTCCAGCTCGCCTGCGGTGCTGCTGAGGGCGTCGCTCATCCGATGCGCTGCACGCTAGCAGGGTCAGGGCGGGCGCCAACGCTCGCTCGAAAGGGGACGGTTCGGCTAAACCTGGGTGGAGGATGAGCGCGGACAGCTGGACCGGATGGTGGCGCGGCCGCCAGGACGCCTTCGAGGAGGCGCTGCGCAGCCTGGTCGAGGTCAACTCCTTCACCGAGAACCGGAAGGGCGGCATCGAGGTCGGCCGCAGGCTCGCGGACTTGATGGCGCTCCCGGGCGTCGAGGCCTCCGCGGTCGCCAGCGCCCGCTTCGCCGATCACTGGGTGTTCCGCACCGCGGGGGATGCCCGGCTCCCGCCGGTGGCGCTGATCGGCCACCTGGACACCGTCTTCCCGCCGGGGAAGTTCGAGGGCTACCGGGCCGACGGAGCGCTCCGCCGCGGGCCGGGCGTGCTGGACATGAAGGGTGGGCTGGTGGTGGTGGCCTTCGCGCTGCGCGGGCTCGCCGAGGCCTACCCCGGCGGACTCGGGGCGCTCCCGCCGCTGCGAATCGTCGTCGTCTCCGACGAAGAGGTGGGCTCGCCGGAGGGGGCGCAGGTCATCCGCCGCTGCATCGGCGGCAGCAGCGCGGCGCTGGTCTTCGAGTCCGGCCGGGCGCAGGACGCGATCATCACCCGGCGCAAGGGCACCGGGAACGTGAGCGTGGTGGGAGTGGGGAAGGCCGCCCACGCCGGGAACGCCCACGCCGAGGGGAAGAACGCCATCTGGGCGGTGACCCGCTGGGTGGACGCCGCCCAGCAGCTCACCGACTACGAGCGAGGTGTCACGGTGAACGTGGGCACCATCTCCGGCGGGATCGGGAAGAACACCGTGCCCGAGCACGCCGAGGCCCACGCCGACATCCGCTACCTGACCCGCGCCGACGGCGAGGCGCTGGTGCAGCGGCTCCGCGAGGCGGCGGAGCGCGCGGCGGCCTCGGTCCCCGGGACCCGACTGGAGCTGTCCGGCGGGACGAACCGCGATCCGCTGGAGCGAACGCCGGCCAACCTCGCGCTGATGGAGGAGTACGCCCGGGCGGCCCGCGCCTCCGGGCTCGGCGCCGTGGAGGCGGGCCTCATCGGGGGCGCGAGCGACGCGAGCACCTCGTCGGGGATGGGGATCGCCTCCATCGACGGGCTCGGCCCCCGCGGCAAGGGGTTCCACACCGTGGACGAGCAGATCGAGGTGGAGACGCTCGTCCCCAAGGCGGAGGCGCTGGCGCGATTCCTCGCGGACCGCGCGCGATCCGGCGGTGGATGACGAGGAGGCGCCGGTTCCGCTCCCGCTCGACGGACGGCTGGACCTGCACCTCTTCCACCCCCGGGACGTCCCCGCGCTCCTCGACGCCTATCTCCCCGAGTGCCGGGCGGCGGGGGTGCTGCAGCTGGAGATCGTCCATGGGAAGGGCACCGGGACGCTGGGCCGGCGGGTCCGGGCGCTCCTGGACCGGCGGGAGGACGTGCTTCGCCATGCGATCGCGGACGAGGGCCGGGGCGGGTGGGGAGTGACCCTCGTCACCCTTCGACCATTGCCTGGGGACAGTGGGACCCACCCCTCGCCAGCTCGCCCGGAGTCCGAGTAGGAAGCAAATTTACATGGCGCCCGAAACCCCCCTCACCGTCATCGTCGTCGACGACCAGGCCCTGTTCCGCCGGTCGATCCAGGATCGGCTCCGCTCCGACGGGTACGACGTGGTGGCGGCCGAGAACGGAATCGAGGCGCTGGAGCTGCTGCAGGCAACCCCGGGTCCCTGCGTGGTGCTGCTCGATCTGATGATGCCGGTGATGAACGGCGTGGAGTTCCTCCAGGCCCTCGACCGGCAGGGAGACCCGGGCGACGTCCGGGTGATGCTCGTCTCGGGCCACGGCGTCGTCGATCGGGTGGCCCTGGACAGCAAGCGCGTCGTGGCCCGACTGCAGAAGCCGCTGGAGATGGGCGAGCTGCGCAGCGCGCTCGAGACCCAGTGCCGCTCGGCGGTCGCGGCGCGGACGCTCCACTGAGCACCACGCGCTAGAAGGCGAGCCCCACCCGAAGGCCGCCGCCTCCCCGGAGCCGGAACGGCGACCACCGCAGCGTGGCGCGCCGTGGGCCCGGAGCACCGAGCCGCACGTCGAGCCCCAGCCGTTCCCGGAGCTCCGACCCGCTCATCCCGCCGAGACGTGCTGGCCCCCCCGACGTGTGGCCCGAGGCGTCAGCTGCGGCGAGCAGCGTCGCCCCGGCGAGGAAGACCCCGCCCGCGATCAGCACCTGCGTCCCGTCGGGGCAGTGACCGGAGAGCGCGCAGCCCCGATGCGTGACCGCGGGCACGGTCAGCGCCAGCCCGGCGAGCACCGCCGCGCCCCCGAGGAGCAGCAGGCCCGCCTGGGGCCTCGCCGGCGGCGCCACGATGGCGCGGACCTCCAGGGGCGGGAAGGACCTTGCCGGTCCGCGGAGGGCGGCCGGGTGGGCGAGGACGCTTCCCTCGTCGCCTCTCGCAGGCGCGTCCGGTGCGGCGGCCAGGAGGCTCCCGGCGATGAGCAAGGCCAGCATCATCCGGGGGTCAGATGGCTCACGTCGTTCCAGAGCCAGAGGACCTCGGCCGAGTGCTCGCGGCCGAGCACGCTCACCGAGGCAGTGCTGAGCGCCAGGCGCTCCCCGAAGGCCGCCGGCGCGTGGACCCACCGCGCTCCCAGCACCCTCAGGAAGTGTCCATGCGCGAAGATCGCCACGTCCCCCTCCACGCCGCGCAGCTCGGAGATGATGCGATCCGCGCGGATGCCGACCTGGTCCGCAGTCTCCCCCTGCGGGCAGCCGTCGCGCCAGAGGTTCCACTCGGGTCGCTCCCGGAGGATGTCGGCTCGGGTCCGGCCTTCGTACGCGCCGTAGTCCCACTCCATCAGATCCGGCCTTGCCTCCGCCCGGTCACCGAGTCCCGCCAGGACACATGTGTCACGGGCTCGCGACAGCGGGCTGACGAACACGCGCGCAAATGGCCAGGCGGCGAGGCGGGGACGGAGGAGCTCGGCCTCCCGTCGTCCGCCCTCGGTGAGCGGGATGTCCTGCCTGCCGGTGTGCTGCTTGGACCGGGTCCACTCCGTCTCTCCATGGCGAACCAGGACGACCACGCGGCTCGTCTGTGACATGCGCTCTCCTGCCGCCTCGACATTCCCGGGCGTTCCGGCATCGCACCATAGAGCGGTCGTACGCCCTTGCGGTTACAATGCCGCCCCCATGGAGACCCTGGTACTCAGCACCGGGTACGAGCCAGTTGCGCGCGTCTCGTGGCAACGGGCCATCAACCTCCTGTTCCTCGGGAAGGTGGAGGTGGTGGAGGAGTACGAGGATCGGCTCGTTCGTTCGGTGACCTTCGCGGTGAAGATGCCGTCCGTCATCCGGTTCCTGCGCGCGGTGCGCAACCGGAAGCGGGCGATCAAGTTCAGCCGGGAGAACGTCTACGCCCGCGACCACGGGAAGTGCCAGTACTGCGCCGCGCGAGTCAGTCGACAGGACGCCACCTACGATCACGTCGTCCCGCGGGCCCAGGGTGGCCACACCACCTGGGAGAACGTGGTGATCTGCTGCTTCGGCTGCAATCAACGAAAGGGCGGACGCACGCCCCCGCAGGCCGGGATGGCGCTCCTGAGCACGCCGGTGAAGCCGAAGCGCCTCCCCGAGACCTTCCACCTGACCTTCACCTTCGAGCCGGGGATGCCGCTGTCGTGGCGCAAGTTCCTCCGCGACGTGGCCTACTGGCACGGCGAGCTCGAGGACTGATCGTCCGGGCTCCCGGGGCGCTCGCTCGCGCCTGGTCCGGGCTTCCTCCCGGGATCAGGCGCGCGCTGGGCCGGGCCGCGCTCGGGGTCGGGCTGGTCCTGGCGCTGGTCAACGGGGCGCTGAACGCGATCGGTGGGGCGGACGTCTTCCTCCTGTCACCGTTCCACTTCCAGGCCCGGGTCCGCGCGCTGGGACGGTACGCCCTGCACCGGCCGGCATGTGCCTTCCGTGCCCATCCACCGCTCGGTCCGGTGATCGCCGCCGCCGAGCGCCGGAACGGCCTGCCCAGGGGACTGCTCGACGCGCTGGTGGAGGTCGAAAGCGGTGGACGACCGCACAGCATCTCCTCCACCGGGGCGATGGGACCGGGCCAGCTCGTGCCCTCCACCGCGCGTGCCCTCGGCGTCACGGATCCCTTCGACTCGGAGGAGTCGGTGGACGGCGCCGCCCGCTACCTGGCGGAGCAGCTCCGGAGGTTCCATTCGGTGCGTCTCGCGGTCGCCGCCTACAACGCCGGACCGGGTGTGGTGGCCGGAGGAGGGGCCTGGCCCGACGAGACGCGGGCCTACGTGGAGCAGGTCACCCAGCGGTACGCACGGCGGCGGCGCGTCCAGGCCCACCGGTGAGGGCGGGGGAGGAATCCGTGCGTCCCACCCCCGGTGGGGCTAGGAAGGCGGACGGCCCCGGATGGTGCTGACCCGCCAGCAGCAGCTCTACACCTACCTGAGTGGCATCTTCGTCGCCGCTCTGCTCCTCGGCGACCTCACCGGTGGCAAGGCCTTCGGAATCGACGTGCATCTGTTCGGGCTGCACTACCGGCAGCCGGTCTCGGTGGGCCTCTTCGCCTTCCCGATCACCTTCCTGCTCACCGACATCGTCAACGAGTTCTACGGGACGAAGGGGGCGCGGTTCCTCACCCTGCTCGGGATGTGGATGGCGGTGTTCGCCTTCATCGTGCTGAACGTCTCGCAGCTGCCGACGGCGGACCCGAACAGCTATTACACCGACGCCGAGTTCAACAAGGTGTTCGGCGTGGGCGGGCAGCTGTTCGTCGCGTCGATCATCGCCTACCTGTGCGGGCAGTTCCTCGACATCCACGTCTTCGCCTTCTGGAAGGCGCTGACCCAGTCGAGGCACCTGTGGCTCCGCGCCACCGGGTCCACCATTGCGAGTCAGGTGGTGGACACCTTCGTCATCAACTGGCTCTTCTGGTACGTCTTCCCCTCGGTGGGGAACGCGCAGCCTCGTCCGCTGGGGTGGGTCACCAGCAAGTCGGTCGGGGAATACCTCATCAAGCTCATCATCGCTGTCGGGCTCACCCCGGCCGTCTACGCGCTGCACGAGCTGGTGGTGCACCGCCTCGGCATCCAGCCTCACCCGCATGGCCGGGTCCCGGCGCCGGACTCGGTCACGCCACACGCTCCGTCGGGGGAGCCTCTGTAGGTCCACCGGGGGTTGACGTCTCACGCGAGCGCCGGGCACCGTTGGTATGACCATGTCCGATGGCCCCATCCTGATCGTCGACGACGACGCATTCGTCCGGACGCTGCTCCGGGAGATGCTGGCGGACCAGGGACATCCGCTGCGCGAGGCCGAGAACGGCCACGACGCGCTGAGTCTCGACGGTCCGCCCCCACGCGTCGTGTTGCTGGACCTGTTCATGCCGGAGATGAGCGGCATGGAGGCGCTGGCGCTCATCCGCGACCGGTGGCCCGACACCCGGGTCCTGGTCATCAGCTCGATGGACAGCGAACGGCTGGTGGATGAGGCCCTCGCCGCCGGCGCTTCCGGTTACATCACCAAGCCATTCCACCCCATGGAGATCGCGTCCGCCGTGGAACGCGCTCTGGACTCCTGAGGATACCGGCCCCGGACCTTTCGCCATGCCCGAGTACTGGATCGGAGATGTCGAAGGACGGGTGCTCGGGCCCGTGAGCCTGGACGTGGTCCAGGATCTGGTGAACACAGGGCGTCTGACCGAGATCACCCGCGTCTCGCGTGACGGGCGCAACTGGGGCACCCCGGCCGGCTTCCCGGAGGTGATGACGCTCCTGCTGAACGCGCCGTCGCCCGACGCTCTGCTCCAGTCGGAGCGAGGAGAGGCGGCGCGGGTGCGCGAGCAGCTGCGGGCGATGCAGGGCCGGCCACCGCACGAGATCTTCCGGCTCGACCGGAACGCCTCGGTGGACGCTTACCGGAACGCCTTCTTCAAGCTGGTGAAACGCTTCTATCCGGATCGCGTCCGAGCCCAGGCGCATCCGGACCTCCGCAAGGCGTACTCGGACGCATTCCAGTTCCTCAGCCGTCTGATGGTCCACATCGACAAGGAGCTGTCCATCGGGGTCACCGTGTCGCCGCTCCCGGTGGTGCGAGCGGTCCCTCCGCCCCCGCCCGGAGAGGACGAGCCGCTGACCCCCATCCCCGCGCCGCCGCCGCAGACCGCGCGCCCGCTGAGCGTGGTGCCGCGCAGCATGACCCCGCTGCCGCGGCCTTCTCCGCTGGTTCCTCCCGCGCCCGAGGGTCCCTACAGCTACCAGCCGCACGAGTTCGTCGGCTTCGAGCGCCGGGACGACCGGGTCGAGGTCACCATCCGCGTCACTGCCCGGAACAGCCGGATGTTCACCGACCACCCGCTGGCAAACCTCAAGACCGACGGATTCTTTCTCGCCTGCGCCAAGTCGTTGCCGCTCGGCACGCTGGTGGACGTCATCTTCCGCTTCGACGAGGAGCGCCGCGAGGTCCGCTCGCGAGGCCGGGTGATCCTCGAGAACACCGGCGGCGATCCGACCCGCCCCTCCGGCTTCGGCGTGCGCTTCATCACCCTGGTCGACCAGGACCGGCGCTTCATGCAGCAGTTCGTGGAGAAGACCGCCGCACACTGACGCCGATCCGAGAAGGTCGAACTTCGCGGTCCGTCTGTCCTAGAGCGATCTCGGGTCGACGACGCCGAAGCTCTCGATGCCCTGCCCCGTGATCTGCCCGGGTGCCGTGTCTTGCGCGAAGTAGTAAAGCGGGTGGCCGTCGAACGCCGACTGCATCGTTCCATCGGCACGGGTGAAGGTCGTCAGCTTCGACGGATCCACTCCGGTCGGAAGGACATTGCCGCTGGCAAGGAAGGCAGGCCAGTTCGCCAGACAGGTCCCGGTGCAGCTGGACACCGGAGGAGTGGTGGCAGTCCCCGCCGTGTCCTGCGAGTCGAAGTAGAGGGTCCGGCCGGCGGGATCGGCCAGGTATTGCGCCGGGCCGCCGCTCTTGGCCATCACCAGCACCGAGTAGAACGGCTGCTTGAGGACGTACCAGGGCCCGCCGTTCACGTCGAGGTTGTCTCCGTTCGTCTGCCCGGCCGCGGCGTCACCGGAGAAGGTGTAGAGAGGGTGGCCCTTGTAGGTCGTCTGCATCGCGCCATCGGAGCGGGCCAGCGTTCCAAAATCACCGGCGTCGAGCCCGGGAGCTGGATTGGGGGTGGCGACGTCGAAGATCGGCCAGAAGCCGAGGCAGCTTCCCGTGCAGTTCGAGACCGCCGCCTGCGAACCGCTCGCCGGAACATCGAGCGAGAAGTAGTAGAGGGTCCGCCCATCTCCCGAGACCAGGTAGCTGCCCAGGCTCGGCGACGAGGAGAGGCCGACGTTCGTCGGGCCGGAGGGCGTGCCACCATCGGTGGCGCCCGTACCTCCGTCGGTGCCGCCCCCGGGCGTCCCGCCTCCGCCGTACGGGCCACCTCCACCACTGCCTCCGCCGCCGGTCGACGGAGTCCCCGATCCATTTCCGTCGTTACCGCTGCATCCGAGCGCTGCGAGCGCGATCACCGCAGCCACCAGGAAGACGCTCTGATGAATGCTCCTCTTCGTGACTTCGACTGCTCCCATCATTGGCCCTGCCTTGCATCGCGAGGACGCTCGATTGCGTCGCTCTCGCTGAGCTAGAGACGGGGCCCGAGGACTGTCGTTTCGCGTTTCGCGTCTGATCCGGTGCGATCGCATCGCGGTGTCTCAGTTGGCGCCCTGCCGAGCGAACGTGGTCGTGCAGATGAGTGGGGTCTTCGAGCGGCTGCGGTGACGGAGTTGCTGTTGAAGCCGCGCCACTCGCGACACGGGATTGCTGATCCCGCATTCATCTGTCGTCCGGACGTCTCGCTTGCGCTTCGCCCGGGAATTTCGGTCAGGGAAGCTTCGGACGGATCGGCCGCGGTGCCTCGGGGTTGATGTCCCCGAGTCGGACCGGGTCGCCGACGCGAATCGTTCCGCCGGTGACGACGCGGGCGAGCTGGCCGCGGTGGCCCCAGGCCTCGGAGATCAGGCCGGCCCGGATGCGCTCCAGCTTGGAGCACGGGACGCAGGGCTCGGTCAGCTCCAGCACCACCTCGTCGCCCAGAAGGAGGCGCTGACCGGCCTCGAGCGACTCCAGCGGAATCCCTTCCAGGAGAACGTTCTCCTTGAGCACCTCGCCCGGGAGGCCAAGGAGATCGAGCTCGGCCTGATCGACGAGGAGGACCTGACGGCGGTGCCCGGGCCGGCGCCGCGAGTGGCGGTCTCCGACGAGCCCCCGCTCGGTCTCGGCGACGGCGAGGTCGACGGTGCGCATCGGCTCGCCGCTCGCCTGGGCAAGGCGGAGCGCCTTCACCACGCCGGGCGTCACGTCGTCGGGGACTGGATCGAGGTGAGGAGCGTCACCGTCCTTCAGTAGCTGCAATCACCTGCGTCCGCCACGGAACGACGGCCCCGAGAGGCGCCTCGACGGGACGGCGGGAGACGGACGTGCGGCGGTGAAGCACTCCCCGCTGGCCTGCGCGACCTCGAGGCGCTCACGAGGCCCGGGCCGGGCACGCTGCCGGCGCGCTCGAAAAACCGAAACTGCCCGCGTGACGAGCCCTCCGGACCGGGCGAGCGTTTCTGCACCTGGAACAGGCTTCCACGTGCTGAATCGCTCGGGGAGGGGCGAGGGGCGCTCGCGCGGCACTCCGGCACGCGCCGCTTGTGCCTGTCCACCCGGGACGACCTGCCGCGGTCGGAACTCGAGGCCAGCGGTGATCTCGGCAGTGCACTCGCATGCCCCGTCAGCCGAACGCTTGCCCAGAGCAGCCTCGACCCAATCTCGAGGTTCCTTGCGACCTTCCGACCCGAGAAGTTCGGCGCTCCACTCTGCTGAACAATCCGGGTGGCGCTCAGGGGTCGTCGCGTACAGTGCCCGGCCGTGCGCGCCCCGAGCGCCAGCGACGGCCCGTCCGCCAGCGGCCCCGACGCCGTGCTGGCCCTGCGCGAGGTGTCCAGGAGCTTCGGGGGAGTTCCTGCAGTCCGGCCCCTCTCGCTGGAGATTCCGCGCGAACGGACGACGGTGCTGCTCGGGGAGAGCGGCAGCGGAAAGAGCACGCTGCTGCGGCTGATGGCCGGCCTCCTCGCTCCGGACTCGGGGGAGATCCTCCTCGAGGGAATGCCGGTGACGCTCGAGACGGGTCCGGCGCTCCGGCGACGGATGGGGTTCGGGCTGCAGTCCGGCGGGCTCTTCCCCCACCTCACCGCGGCCGACAACGTGACGCTCCTGGCCCGGGCGCTGAAGAGGCCGGCGGACTGGCAAGCGCAGCGCTTCGCGGAGCTGGCCTCGCTGGTGCAGCTCGATCCCGCGACCTTGCGCCGCTGGCCGCTCGAGCTGTCCGGAGGGCAGCGGCAACGGGTGAGCCTGATGCGGGCGCTGATGCTCCGTCCGGCGGTCGTCCTCCTCGACGAGCCGCTCGGGGCGCTCGACCCGGTGACCCGCGGCGACCTCCAGCAGCAGCTGCGGCGTGTCTTCGAGGCGCTGGGGACGACGGTCGTGCTGGTCACTCACGATCTCGAGGAAGCCGCCGTGCTGGGTCACCGGGTGGCGCTGATGCACGAGGGTTCGCTCGTCCAGGTCGGTCCGCTGGACGAGCTCGCGGCGCACCCGGCGAACCCCTGGGTCGCGCGCTTCCTCGCGAGCTGGCGCGGGAGCACGGGCCGATGAACGCCTTCGTGCTCCTCCTCCTGTCCGCGGCGAGCCCCGAGCCGGTGCGGGTGGCGAGCAAGGCCTTCACCGAGTCGGTCATCGTCGGGGAGATCGCCACTGGCGCGCTCGAGCGCCGCGGAATCGCGGCCCGGCACCTGCGCGACCTCGGTGGAACGCGCGTCGTCTGGGACGCGTTGAAGCGCGGCGACGTGGACGTCTACCCCGAGTACACGGGAACGCTGTCCCAGGAGATCTTCGGTGGAGGGGTGCCTCCGGAGGGGCTCGGCCCCGCGCTCGCCGCCGAGGGGCTCGAGCTCGGTCCTTCGCTGGGATTCGAGGACGGCTACGCGCTCGGGATGCGCGAGGATGTGGCGGAACGTCTGGGCATCCGCCGCATCTCCGACCTCCGCGAGCACCCCGAGCTGCGGTTCGGCTTCAGCAGCGAGTTCATCGACCGGGCCGACGGGTGGCGGGCGCTCCAGCGGGCCTATGCGCTGCCGCAAACCAAGGTGCGCGGGCTGGAGCACGAGCTCGCTTACCGTGGGCTCCGCGCCGGGGCGCTGGACGTGGTGGACCTCTACTCCACCGACCCGGAGATCCAGGCCGAGCGGCTGCGAGTGCTGGAGGACGATCGCCACCACTTCCCCGAGTACCGGGCGGTGCTCGTGCTCCGTGCGGACCTCGAGCGACGCGTCCCCGGCGCCCGCGCCGCGCTGGAGGCGCTCCGCGACCGCATCGACGCTCCGGCGATGATCGCCATGAACGCGCAGGCCCGGCTGCATCACGTGCCCGAGACGACCGTGGCCGCGGAGTTCCTGAAGGAGCACCTGGGGGGCGGCGGCGAGGCACCGACCTCCGCCGACTCGAAGCGGGAGGGAAGAGCCAGTCGCATCCTCGCCCGGCTCGGTGAGCACCTCACGCTGGTGGGCATCTCGCTCGGACTGTCGCTCGTGGTCGCCGTTCCCCTGGGGGTCCTCGCGGCGCGCCGCCGGCGGGTGGGTCAGGCGGTGCTCGCGATCGTGGGAATCGTGCAGACCATCCCCTCCCTGGCGCTGCTGGTGCTGATGATTCCGCTCCTGGGGATCGGCACGCGCCCGGCCATCGCGGCGCTGTTCCTGTACGGGCTGCTCCCCATCGTGCGGAACACCCACGCGGGGCTGGTCGGCATCGCTCCCGACCTCCGGGAGTCCGCCGACGCGCTGGGTCTCCCCCGGCTGTTCCGGCTGCTCCGGGTGGAGCTCCCGCTCGCGTCACCGTCCATCCTGGCCGGGGTGAAGACCTCGGCGGTGATCGCCGTCGGCACGGCGACCCTCGGCGCCCTGGTCGGTGCAGGCGGCTTCGGGCAACCCATCCTCACCGGCATCCGGCTCGCGGACACCGGGCTCCTCCTCGAGGGTGCGCTGCCCTCCGCGGCACTCGCCCTGGGCGTGCAGGCCGCCTTCGACGGGCTCGAGCGCTGGGTGGTTCCACGGGGGCTGCGCCTTCACCCGGAGGAGTCGACGTGAGCGTTCCTCTCTCCAGCAGCAACGGCCGTGGCATCCTCCTGGCCTCCATCGTCGGCTCGGGCATGGCCTTCCTGGACGGAACGGTGGTCAACGTCGCCCTGCCCGCCCTCGCCCGGGGACTGAACGCGGACCTCGCGGGGCTGCAGTGGACGCTGGACGCGTACCTCCTCACCCTCTGCGCGTTCCTCCTCACCGGGGGAAGCCTGGGAGACCGGCTGGGCCGAAAGCCGATGTTCCAGCTCGGAGTGGTGGGATTCGCCGCGGCCTCTCTCCTGTGCGGGCTGGCACCGAGCGTGCTCACGCTCGCGCTGGCCCGTGCGCTCCAGGGCGTCGCCGCGGCGCTGCTGGTCCCGGTGAGCCTCTCCCTGGTCCGGGCCGAGATCGACGAGAAGGACCAGGGGACCGCGCTCGGCCTCTGGACCGGTTTCTCGGGCGTCACCTCCGCGCTGGGTCCGCTGGTCGGCGGCTGGCTGGTCGAGGCCGTGAGCTGGCGGGCCATCTTCTTCCTGAACATTCCGCTCGCGATCGTCGCCGTGTGGGCCGCGCACCGATGCCTTCCCGGAGAGACGCGGAGCCGCGAGGACAGGTCGCTGGATCTCCCCGGCGCGGCGGTCGAGGTCCTCGCCATCGGAGGGCTGACCTACGCGCTCATCGAGGGTCCGGCGCACGGCTGGGGCGCGGGGCCGCTCGCCGCGGCAGGGCTCGGAGCCGTGGCGCTCGGGGTCTTCCTCCAGCTCGAGCGGCGGCCGGACGCGATGATGCCGCTCTCGCTCTTCCGACATCCGGTCTTCTCGGCGACCAACGGGGTGACGCTCCTCCTCTACTCGGCGATGGGCTGCGCGATCTTCCTCCTGATGCTGGAGCTGCAGATCGGCCTGGGCCTGTCGCCGGTCGTGGCCGGACTGACGCTCCTGCCTGCCACCGTGCTCATGCTGCTGATCTCGCCGCGCACCGGACGCTGGGGGAAGGAGCACGGAGGACGCTGGCCGATGGCGCTCGGCGCCGCGATCGCGGCGGCGGGATTCGTCTGCTTCCGCCTGCTGCATCCGGGCGCGGTGTGGACCGTCGTGCTGCCTGGCGCCGTGCTCCTGGGCCTGGGGCTGTCGCTGGCGGTGGCGCCGCTCACCGTGGTGGTGCTCGACTCGGTCCGTGCGGAGCGCGCGGGAATCGCCGCGGGGGTGAACAACGCAGTGGCTCGGCTCGCGGGACTGCTCGGCGTGGCGGCGGTGCCCTGGGCCGCCGGCCTGTCGGCGATGGGGCAACGGCTCGACCCGATGGTGCTGACGGAAGGATTTCAGCGGGCGATGCTGATCTGCGCGGGACTCTGCGTGGCCGCGTCGGTCGCGTCGGTCCTCTGGGTCCCGTCGGTGGTGCCGGGCGGCTCCGCGCCGACGCCCGCCTGAGCCCGAGCTACCCCAGCGCGGCGATTCCGGCGCGGGCGACCTGCTCGTCCTCGTGGGACGCGACGCCGGAGACACCCACCGCCCCGACCCACTCGCCCTCGACCTGGATCGGAAGCCCGCCCTGCACGCGCAGCTGGCCCGGCATCCCGAGCAGCCCCGGGCGCTCCTTGGCCATGTCCTCGACGGTCTTGGTCGGAAGGCGGACCATGGCGGCCGTGAACGCCTTGCGGGTCGCGATCTCCGGCGTCTGGGGACCGGCGCCGTCCAGCCGCTCCAGCGCGAGGAGGAAGCCGCCGTCGTCCACCACGGCGATGCTGACGTTCCACTTCCGCTGCTCGGCCTCGCGGCGAGCGGCGTCGACGATCTTCCGGGCATCCGACAGGGAGAGGGCGCGCTTGGTTCGCATGCGCGCCCCATACCTCCGGTGGGCACCCGGGGGAAGCAGGTGCGACAGGGATGTCGCACGCCGGCTGACGGTCGGAGTCGACCCCGTCCCCCGGGTCGACCGGGCCCTCCTTTGCGGTGGCAGGAACGTCAGCCTGCGCCCGTACGGTGACCCGAATGGAGCTCTCCTGGGTGGCGGGAACGGGGATTCTGGTGGCCGCGGCCGCGGCCACGGCGCTGGGCTGGGTGCTCGGTCGCGCCCGGCTGGCGGCGGCCCTGGCGGAGGAGCGCGCCTCGCTCCAGACATCGCAGCAGGTGCTCGCCGAGCGGGTGCGCGCCCGGGAGGCGGAGATCCAGGAGCAGCTTCGCGCGGTGCTCGCCGCCACCGCGCGGGCCGAGGAGCTGGAGGACGCCCGGTCGACCGCCCAGGCCGAGCTCGCCGCGGAACGAGCCGCACGCGCCGAGGAGCAGCGGGCGATGGACGAGAAGCTGCGTCTCATCCAGGCGACGCAGGAGGAGCTGACCGAGCGCTTCAAGGCGCTGTCGCTCGATGCGCTGCAGGCCAACGCGCAGACCTTCCTCGAGGTGGCGAAGGCCCAGCTGGAGAAGACCCAGGAGGTCGCCAAGGTCGAGCTGGACGCGCGCTCGACGGCCATCGACGGCCTGGTCGCGCCGATCCGCGAGGCGCTGGAGAAGGTGGACGGCAAGCTCACCGAGCTGGACCAGTCGCGCGAGCGCGCCCAGGGAGCTTTGGGGGCGCAGCTCCGTGCGCTCGCCGAGTCGGAGGAGGCGCTCCGCCAGCAGACGGAGCGGCTCGTCGGCGCGCTCCGCGCCCCCAACACCCGGGGCCGGTGGGGCGAGGTGCAGCTGCGCCGGGTGGTGGAGCTCGCGGGCATGGTGGACCGCTGCGACTTCACCGAGCAGGCGCGGGTGGAGACGGAGGGCGGGACCCTCCGTCCGGACCTGGTGGTGCACCTCCCCGGCGAGAAGCAGGTGGTGGTGGACAGCAAGGTCCCGCTCCAGGCCTACCTGGACGCGCACCAGGCGACCGACGAGGCGACGAAGCAGTCGCGCCTCGCGGCCCACGCCGTGGACGTGCGCCGCCACGTGCGGAAGCTGAGCGAGAAGAGCTACGCCGCGCAGTTCGAGTCTGCGCCCGAGTTCGTGGTGATGTTCATGCCCGGTGAGGCGTTCCTCTTCGCCGCCCTGGAGAAGGATCCGGAGCTCATCGAGTACGGCGCGCAGCAGAACGTCATCCTCGCCACCCCGACGACGCTCATCGCGCTCCTCCGGGCCGTCGCCTACGGCTGGCGGCAGGAGCAGGTGGCGAAGAATGCTCGCGACATCCAGGCGCTGGGGCGCGAGCTGCACGACCGGCTGCAGACGGTGGTGAAGCACCTCGCGATGCTCGGTCAGCGTCTCGGTGGCTCGGTCGATGCCTACAACTCGGCGGTGAGCTCGCTCGAGGCACGGGCGCTGGTGACCGCGCGCAAGTTCAAGGAGCTCGGCGCGGGCGGCGAGCACGACATCCCGCGCCTCGAGCCCGTGGAGTCGCTGGTCCGGCAGCTCGATATCCTGGTCCTTCCGCCCGGGCGCCGCGGCGGACAGGCCGCCTGAGACGCCGGCACCGGTTTCGCGAACGTCGTCCGGGAAGCAGAATCGGCCGGTCCGCCGGAGGTGTGCCAGCAAGGCCCTCCGAGGCGTCCGAAACGGTTCCGCCCAGGCTCTTTCCGGAACATGTCCAGCGGCGCTGAAACTGTTCCTCGGACGTCCGCCCCGAAACCGGAACGGACGGCTTCACCCCCCTTGTCGCCGCGTCCTCGCCCGAGCGTCCGTTATTGTTTCGCGTTCGGCCTCCCCGAAACCCTGGGGGTCCGCTCCACCGCGGTCGACGCGCCGCTCCGTCATGCGCTGGGCCGACGGCGTCAGAGCACCGGAGTTGCTCACGGAGGCGCGCCGCGGATCGTCTGGAGCTGGCGGAAGCCGCGGGCGAGGGTCACCGCCGCCGAGACCCAGAGGATGTCTCCCGTTCCGAAGGCGGTGGTGGACTGGAGGCTCTCTCGCGGCACGAGGGCGAGGCAGCCCAGCGCCCAGGCGACGAGAGCCCCCCCGGTGACGTGGTGCTGCGGGTACCGGAAGAGCCGCGTCAGGGGGAAGAAGTGCAACCCGACGATCAGCGTCACCGCGGCCGGCGTGTAGGCGTCGAGGTGGAGGCGGCCCAGGACGACCGCGATGCCGATGATGGCCACCCACTGGAGCGCGTTGATCCAGCCGAACGTGCGCCCGATCTCACGCGCGCGCTCCGGATCGACGTCTGGCGCAGGCAGCGAGGCGGCCCGGCGCGAGAGCGCACGCGCGAGGAGGACGAGCCCCAGGAGCGCCCCCGCCAGAACCGCTCCGGTCGCCGCCGAGAGCGCCTCCCGGGCCGCCAGCCCGAGCAGGAGCCAGAGCGCGCCGAAGACCGAGATGACCAGCACCCCCGAGGCGCGACTCCTCAGGGCGGGACCCAGGTCGTCGACCTGGCTCAGGCCGCCTCGAAGAGCGCTGCCGCGCCCATTCCTCCGCCGATGCACATGGTCACGACGCCGTACCGGCCGCCGCGCCGCTTCAGCTCGCGGAGGAGGGTCGCGGTCAGCCGGGTGCCCGTGACGCCCAGCGGATGCCCGAGGGCGATCGCGCCGCCGTTGACGTTCACCTTCGACTTGTCGATGCCCAGCTCGCGGATGCAGTACAGCGCCTGTGCAGCGAAGGCCTCGTTCAGCTCGAAGAGGTCGATGTCCTTCACCTCGAGCTTGTTCTTCGCCAGGAGCTTCCGCACCGCAGGGACGGGGCCGATGCCCATGATCTCCGGGGGAACGCCGGCCACCTGGAAGTCGATGAAGTAGCCCAGCGGCTTCACCCCCAGCGCCTTCGCCTTCTCCTCGGACATCACCACCGCGGCAGCTGCTCCGTCGGTCAGCGGCGACGCGTTGCCGGCGGTGACCGTCCCCTGGGGGTTGAAGGCCGGCTTGAGCTTGGTCAGTCCGTCGAGGGTGGTGTCCGGCCGGAGGATGGTGTCCTCGGTGACGGTGACCTCGTGGCCGTTCCCCGCCTCGTCGAAGACCTCCGTCTCCACTGGGATGATCTCGTCCTTGAAGATGCCCTTCTTCCGCGCCTCCGCCGCGCGGCGCTGGCTCTCCGCGGCGAAGGCGTCCTGGTCGGCGCGGGAGACCTCGAAGCGCCTGGCCACGTTCTCCGCGGTGGCGCCCATCGAGGTGTAGATCTCGGGCTGGTGCTCCATCAGCTCCGGATTGGCGGAGACCTTGTTCCCGCCCATGGGCACCATGCTCATCGACTCCGTGCCGCCGGCCACTGCCACGTCGTACATCCCGGCGGTGATCGACTGGGCCACCTGGGCGATGGACTGCACACCCGAGCTGCAGAATCGGTTGATGGTCATGGCCGGGACGCTGTCCGGCAGGCCGGCGAGGAGCGCGGCCTGGCGAGCGACGTTCATCCCCTGCTCGGCCTCGGGCATGGCGCAGCCGAGGACGACGTCCTCCACTGCCTTGGGCTCGAGGCCCGGGACGGCGGCCACCGCGGCCTTGATGGCCTCGGCGGCGAGGGTGTCGGGGCGAGTGTCCTTGAACTCTCCCTTGAGGGCGCGGGTGAAGGGGGTGCGAACTGCGCTGGCGATGACGACTCGGGAAGCCATGGTGTGATTCTCCTAATCAGTTCCGGAGCGGCTTGCCGGTCTCGAGCATGGCGGCGATCCGGTCCTGGGTCTTCTCCTCGCCGCAGAGCGAGAGGAAGGCCTCGCGCTCGAGGTCGAGCAGGTGCTGCTCGCTCACCGGAGTGAAGGCCGAGACGTCGCCGCCGGTGATCACGTGGGCGAGCTTCTGGCCGATGTGCCGGTCGTACTCGGAGATCTGATTGTTGACCTGCATGTCGTACAGCATCATGTCCACCGTCGCCGCGCCGCTCCGTCCGGAGAGCCGGAAGTGCGAGGGCCGCGGCGGCCGGAAGCCCGAGTCCGCCATTCCCTGGACGCGGGCCCTGGCATCGCTCAGCAGGAAGTCACGGTTCAGGCTGATGCCGTCCTGCCGCTGGAGGAAGCCGAGCTCTCGTGCCTCCTCGGCGGAGGTCGCGACCTTCGCGGTCCCGACGGTGAGGAACATCTTCTTGAGGAAGGGCAGCGGGTCGAAGTCACGGTCGGTGGCGAAGGGCCCGTAGAGGTTCCGGAGCAACATGAGGTTCCCGCCGCCGCCGGGGATGAGACCCACGCCCACCTCGACCAGGCCCATGTACAGCTCGGCCGCGGCCTGGATGGCGTTCGCGCCGAGCGTCACCTCGGCGCCTCCGCCCAGGGTGAGACCGAACGGTGCTGCCACGACGGGGATGGGGCTGTAGCGCATCCGCTGGTTGGCCTGCTGGAACGAGGCGACCAGCTTCTCCACCGAGGGCAGGTCGTCGCTCTTGATGGCCATGAGCAGGGCCATGATGTTCGCGCCGGCGGAGAAGTTCTGTCCGTCGTTCCCGATCACCAGGCCGCGGAAGGAGGCCTCGGCGCGGTCCAGCGCCTTGTTCATCATCTCGACGATCCCATCGTCGATGGAGTTCATCTTGGTGTGGAACTCGAGGAGCAGCGCCCCGTCGCCCATGTCCCAGAGGCTCGCGCTGTCGTTCCCCTCGAGGCGCTTGTTGCCCCGGCGGAGGTGCTCGACGCGCAGGGTGCGTGGGTTCTCCTGGACCGGCGCCGCCTTCTTGCCGGGGATGTCCCACGCGGTGTCCCTGGTGCCGTCCACCGCGTAGAAGCTCTCGCGGCCGGCCGCGAGCATCTGCTCCACCCAGGCGGCGGGCTTCAGGCCCAGCTCCTTCATTCGCTCGACGCCCTTGCGAACGCCGTAGGCGTCCCAGACCTGGAAGGGGCCGAGGTCCCAGGCGAAGCCCCAGCGAAGCGCGCGGTCGATGTTCACCAGGTCGTCGGAGATCTCGGGGATGCGGCGGCTGGCGTAGGCGAGCGTGTCCAGCGTCACCCGCTCGGCGAACTTCGCCGCCTTGTCGGTCCCGGTGAGGACGGTGCGAATGCGCTCGGCGACGTCGTCGATTCCCTTGGCGGCGCCGAGGGAGTCGAAGCGCACCTTCTGCTGGGGCCGGTAGGTGAGGGTGGCGAGGTCGAGCGCCTGGATCTCGCTCTCGCCGTCCTTGCCCTTCACCTTCTTGTAGAAGCCGCCGCCGGTCTTGTCGCCGAGCATCTTCGCGGCGACCATCTTCTTGACGAACTCGGGGACCAGGAACGTCTCCCGCTCCTCGTCCTGGGTCAGCGTGTCGTAGCAGTTCTGCGCGACGTGGACGAAGGTGTCGAGGCCGACGATGTCGGTGGTCCGGAACACCGCGCTCTTCGGACGTCCCATCGCCGGCCCGAAGATCTTGTCCACCTCCTCGACGGTGAGCTCGGCCTTCTGCATGTCGCGGAGCACACGGAGCATCCCGTAGGTCCCGATGCGGTTGGCGATGAAGTTGGTCGAGTCCTTCGCCCAGACGATGCCCTTGCCGAGGGTCTCCTCGCCGAAGCGGGCCATGCGAGCGAGGACACCCGGCTCGGTGTCGGGGCCGGGCACCAGCTCGAGGAGCTTCATGTACCGGACCGGGTTGAAGAAGTGGGTGACCAGGAAGCTCTTCCGGAACGCCGTGCCGCGGCCCTGGAGCATCCCGGTCACCGAGAGACCCGAGGTGTTGGAGCTGATGATCGCCCCCGGCTTGAGGTGCGGCTCGACGCGGGCGAACAGGGCCTGCTTCACGGCCAGGTCCTCCTTCACCACCTCCACCACCCAGTCGCACTCGGCGATGCGCTGCAGATCGTCGTCGAAGTTGCCGACCTCGATGAGGTCGAGGGCGGCCGGGGTGTAGAGGGGGGCCGGCCGGAGCTTCCTGAGGTTGGCCAGGCCGCCGAGGGCAAACTTGTTCCGGAAGGCCTTCTTGCTCCGGTCCTCGCCGGGGGCGGCGTCCGGCGGGACGATGTCCAGCATCAGGACCGGGATGCCCGCGTTGGCCACGTGCGCGGCGATGCCGCTCCCCATGACGCCGGAACCGAGGACCGCGACCTTTCGGATGAGGCTCATCGAAGTGCTCCTTGGGCGCCGCTGACGCGCCGTGTCGGGCGCACCCTACGCGATTGACTCGATAATCAACAAGGCCCAAGAAGGCACCTGTTTCCCCGCGGGGAGGGCGACTCGGAAACGCGCTCGACCGCCTCTCCGAGCCTGACGGTCTGCGTCCTAGCGAGGTTCGACCGGGACGCCTTCGATGGCGGATTGCACCGCCCGGCGCCAGTCCAGCCACATCGCAGGATCCGCCGTCCGGCCCGGTCCCTTTCCTTCGGTCCAGGAGAGGATGTCCGTCAGCACGTCTGGACGTCCTCCTCGCTCCCAGAAACCGAGCAGAAAATGCCGCATCGCCTGAAAGGCTTGCCACTCATCGAGCGCACGCACCTCGGTCATGAGATCGCTCTCCGGACGCGAAGGTGGCTCGGCGTCCCCTCCTCGGCGAGGAAACTAACTCAGTCGCCGTTCCAGTCCGACGCCGGGAGGATCTTCCACCCCGTGTCCAGACCGCGCGACGTCGTGAAGCGAAGCACCCGGAGCGGCCAGCGGCGCACTTCCTTCCGCGGCCCTTCCAGGCTCTCGACGGTCATCCGGTGAACCTCGAGCGAGTAGGTGCCGTCGGCGCCGGCCTGCACCAGCAGCGGACGGATGGGGTTCTTCGGATGCCAGTAGACGGGCTTGCTCACCCGCGCGATGTAGGCCAGCACGGGGAGCGTGCGGACGAAGCGGCTCGCCCGCTCCTTCGTCGGCGCGAGCAGCCGGTTGGCCTCGGCCTCGGACAGCTCACGGACCTGCACGTCGTCACTGACCGCACCCGACTGTGTGAGCAGCGCGGCCAGGGTGGCGCGCCCGGACTTGTCGAGGTCGGACATCAGCTGGGCCGCGGTGCCCAGCGCGCCGTTCTCCTTGCGCACCGGATCCTCGGCGACGATGCGCCAGCTGCCGATGGTGGCGATGGAGGCGTTCATCGTCACGCCGCCGAGCAGCGTCTCCCGGGCCGCGTCGTCGCCCACGCCCGTCAGCGCGTCGAGGTAGGCACGGGCGATCTGGTGAACGGCGTCCTCCTGCGCACCAGCGCCGAAGGACACCAGGAGGGCCAGGAGAGCAAACCGTTGCACGGGAGGAGAGATCGAATTTCTACGACATCACGCGCGGAGGCGGGAAGGCGCGTGGGGAGCAGGATGTAGGTTGCCCCGCCCGCATGGAGGGCATAACTGAACGCCGCGGCCGGGAACTGGCAGCCGCCGGAGGCTCCTGTAGCACCGGACGCCGCGGCCCTGACCTGACTCCCTTCCTGCCGGGCCGGATGGAGGCGATGTGACACACGGAAGACGGTGGTGGTTACTCCTGGGGCTCCTGGGAGCGCTGGCGATGGCGCCCCGCGCGGCGGAAGCACAGGAGTTCGACCTCGGAGCCGGAGCGGACTACTGGACCCAGTCGCCCGGGCTGGGGATCTTCAGCTTCGGTCTCGACGCGCTCTGGCGGGTGGCGCCGGGATTCCAGCTCGGGTTCAAGCCGGGCTTCTTTCTGACCACCTCGTCGGAAATCCCGGCCGGCATCCCCATCGACTTCAAGGTCCGGATCAACGTGGCGCAGGTCTACGTCGACGGCTTCGTCGGCCCGTGGTTCTTCTTCAAGGGCGACGTGGCCCGGATCCACGTCGGGATGGGCGCTGGGTTGCGACTGGGACGATTGCTCCTCGGCGGAGAGGTCTCGTACCTCAACAACGGGGCGACGTTCGGAGGACGCATCGGCTATCAGCTGTGAGCGGAGGGAGCGGCCCCTGAGCGCATCGGTCATCACCGGGGACGCCCGGAATCCCGAGGTGCTCGCACGGGCGCTCGACGGACGGCGTCCAGCCCTCCTCCTCACCGATCCGCCCTACTGCCTCCTCACCCGGCGCCGGAAGGGCGGGGACGAGCGCGAGCGCCGCGCGGGCCGGAAGATCGATCGCGACCCCATCCACCGCTTCGAGGATGTGCGCGCCTACCGGCGCTTCACCGCGGAGTGGCTTCCCGCCGCCGCCCGGTCGGTGACCGCAGAGGGCACGCTCGCGATCTGGACCAACTTCCTCGGGAAGCAACCGATCCTCGCCGTGGCCGCGGAGGCCGGCTTCCCCGTCGTCGCCGGCGAGTTCCTCTGGGCGAAGCTGACCACCGAGGGCGGCGGGAACGAGCGGCTGGCCCGGGTGTACGAGGTCGCGCTCGTGTTGCGACGACGGCCGCTCGCGGAGCCGGCTTCCGGCGATCCGGCTCGACCGTGGTCGGTGGTCGCGGGCTACGACGAGGATGGCGAGGCAGCGAGATGGGGGAACCATCCGAACCACAAGCCGTTCGGCGTGCTCGAGCCGCTGCTGCGGACCTGGTCGCGGCCCGGAGAGCTGGTCCTCGACTGCTTCGGCGGAAGCGGCAGCATCCCGGCAGCGGCGGTGCGACTCGGGCGCGACGTGGCCTGCATCGAGCTCGACGCGGAATGGGCGGCGCGCGTCTCCGCACGAGTCATCGCCCCCTCGCGGGAGCCGGACGGCTCAGCGAGTCGGAGCGGGCTCGTCCGGTGACCTCGGCCGGAAGTAGGGGCACTCGCGAACCGGCTGTCGCGGGTAGCGCTCGGGCACCAGCGGACAGAGGATGAACGTGCTCCGCGCGGTGCGGACGTAGCGCGGGGGCGCCGCGCAGCGGTGACAGAGGCTGTCCGGAAAGGGAAGGGGAGCCGGAGTCTCGCTCACGGCTCCCCTTCAAAGCACACCTAGATCTTGAACCCGAAGGTCAGGGCGATGACGTGTGCCGTCGCGCTGTAGTCGTACTGGTACTTGGGGTTCGGGTAGGTGCTGGTCTCGCCGAGGAACTTGATGAACTGGTAGGCGAGCTCGACGCGGAAGGCGCCGAAGCGATAGGTGCCACCGATGCCGACGTTGATGCGATCGGTGTCGGGGATGTCAGGCAGCAGGGTGTAGGTCGGGCTCGGGCTCTTGTCGTAGAGGATGCCGGCCCGCAGCTGGATGTGCTCGTTCAGGGTGTACTCGGCCCCGATGCGGTAGTTCCAGCTATGAGCCCACTGCTTGGCCTCGTAGGTGTTGAGCTGCGGATCATCGAACTTGATGTCGATGGCCTGGAACTGCTGCCAGGCGAAGTAGTTGAGGTCCACGTCGATGACCAGCTCGGGGATCGGCCGCACCGCGACTCCGAAGCCGAAGGTGTCGGGGAGCTTGAGCTTGGTGTGAGCCGCCTGGTCCTTGAACGTCCCCGCGTAGGACGGCGGAACGTTGGTGAAGTGCGCGTTGCCGTCGAAGTTGAGGTTGACCGAGCTGCGGTAGGTCGCGGCGAGGGTCAGCACCTTCTCGACCGCCTCGTACTGGACGCCGACGTTGCCACCGATGCCCCAGGCACCGGCCCCGAGGTCGACGCCGACGTAGCCGTTGTCGAGGAGGTTGATGTCCTTGGTGAGCTCGACCGTGGCCCGGACGATCTGGATGCCGCCGCCGATCCGGAAGGGTCCGTAGCGATACGCGGCGGTGGGGTTGATGTCGTAGATCTTGAGATCGGCCTTCTTGATGATCTCCCGACCTTCCCACTCGGGCTCCCACTCCACCTTCAGCCCGTAGGGAGTGAACACGCCGATCCCGACCGTCCAGTCGTCGCTGATGCCCCAGGTGGCGTACAGGTGAACCGGGGTGATGACGTTGGAGACCCCGTTGAGCTCCTGCCCGGAGGGGTTCTTCACCGTGAAGGAGGGGATGATCGGCGCGCTGCCCAGCTCCACCTCCAGGCCCTGCCCCTGCGCGATGCCGGCCGGGTTGAAGTAGATGCCCGAGGCGTCGTCGACCGCACCGATCAGCGACGCCGCCATTCCCACGCCGCGCGCCGACTGGAGGTCGACCGCGATACCCGCTGCCCGGGCCGAGCCCCCGGCCACCGCGGCCAGGCCCACCACTGCGAACATGAGCTTCTTCATGTGCATGTGCCTTTCCAGGTGTCCGGGTGATCAGGGGAACGGCGGGGCGCCGGCGAGGAATGTCACGAGCTCGGCCTGTGCCGCGGCGGCGTCCGGACCACTGAGCAGGAAGCCGTGGTTGGCGACCGACGTCCACTGCTTGGCCCAGAAGTTCGCGATGCCTCCCGCATCCGTCGGATGGAGCAGCACGCCCGAGGTGCTCGGGTCGCCGACCGCCGCGTGGATCAGCTCGACGGTGCTCGGGTTGGGCACCACCTGATCGTTCAGGACCCACTGGACGAAGCCGCGGCGGCTGCTTCCCTGGTTCGCGAGCGGCCCGGAGAGGTAGTTGTCTCGCACCAGGTAGGGAGCGGCGTTCAGCGGATCCCCGGGGTCGATGATCCACTTCGCGACCCCGATGAACGAGTCGTAGGTCGGCGAGTTGGTCTCGATCCCTTGGGCGGCGAGCCCCGCCTGGAACGCGGCCTTCTGCGCAGCGAAGGCGGGTGAGGTCAGCAGGATGAGCGGCAGGTCACCCCCGGGGACGTTGAGCCCGGCGTTCCGGACCTCCGGAGCCACCGAGGAGTAGAGCGTTCCCAGGATGCCGCCGAGGCTCTGCCCGGCGTAGCTGATCTTGGCCGGATTCAGGGTGATGCCCGTCTGCTGGCCGAGGTTGCCGGTGCCGGTCCCCCCGACGACGCGGGCGAGCTGGGCATTGCTGATCACCTGCTGCCGGAAGTTGTCCCGGGTGGCGAAGAAGTTGCTGAGGTTGAGCAGGTTCCAGCCGTTCACCGGAACGACCGTCGACCCCAGGGTGACCGAGGCAGCGAACGTTCCGTTCTCGCACTTCCCGTCGGGTGCGCAGTGTCCCTGTCCGTTCAGGACGCAGACCTTGTCCTGGTCCATCATCCCTGGCCCGGACGGGGCGCAGGCCATCGCTCCGGTCCGGTCGATGGACTGGCACCGGCCGGCGGCATTGCAGGTCTGGGTGGGTGTCCCGGTCCCGGGCGCCGGGTTCACGCAGGCGAAGAGGTCCAGGGCAACCGGGGCCGGCGCGCCGGCCGAGGCCAGGAAGGCGCCGAAGCCCTTGCACGTGTTCCGCTCGCCGTGCCACGGCTCGTCGATGGCGATCATCACCTGACCGGCGGTCGCCAGCGAGGCGGACATGCCGAACCCGTCGTTGCGCGTCCGCTGGAGCCCGTGGCCGAAGATGGTGACCGGGTATCCGCCAGCCGGCGCCGCGGCGGACGGCACGCTCATCACGAACGGGATGAACGGGGTCGCGGGGTTCGTCGGGTCGAAGACTCCGCGCGGGTCGGTGAGGAGGAACACGTCGAGGATCTCGCCGATGTACCAGGCGCCCACGTTGGTGGCGGGCACTCCGGCGGGCGGCGGAATCGGAGAGACCCAGAGCGGGAGCTGCGTCGGCGCCGGCAGCGTGAACGGAATTCCGTGGAGCTGCGACAGCTGGGTGACCGTGCTCTGGGTGGTGAACGCCCATGCCTGCGCCAGCTTGGTCCGCGGCAACCCGTTCAGCGCGAGAGAGTCGAAGAGCAGCTTGAGGCCCGCGCGTAGCGGCTCGAGCTGCGCGGCCTGCGCGTCGGTGAGCAGGCTCACCGTGCTGTGCGTTCCATCGAATAGCGGCGCCGACGACCGGACCAGCGCGAACACCGGGCTCGCGATGACGTTCTTACCGGTGGTGTCCTTCAGGTCGGTGGTGATGTAGGCGGCGTACTGCGTGCGCTCGGTCAGCGGCACGTCCGGCACGATGGCCAGGGTGTCCGGCTTGGGTCCACCGTCCGGCAGACGGATGGGGCCACCGTCCGGCAGGGTCATCACGATGGGGGGACAGTTGAGACAGGCACGGGCCATGACGGCGCCGTCCTCCGTCGTCGGCAGAGCGCCCCTCCCCGCACCGGCGGCGATGAGGTTCATCGTGCCCGTGACGCCGAACGCGACGGACGCCGCGTCCACCCGCCCGCCGACCAGCGGGCCCGTGCCGTCGCCGTTCTCGCTGACGACGGGCGCGGTGAGCGAGAACCCGTCCAGGGTGTTCAGGCCGGTGTAGAGCTCGGTGAGCAGGCCGGCGTCGGGGGGAACCGGGATGTGCAATCCACCGTCCGTCGTCCCGTTGCTCTGATCCACGAACAGGATGTCGTTCGGGAAGGGAATGACGTTGTTCGCCGGATCGAAGGTGACCTCGGCCTGGCTGGTGATGGTGAAGGTCCAGACCAGCGCGATGTCGGTCCGCTTCAGCCCCGGGATGGCGGCGAGCGCTCCGTCGATGATCGGCTTGTAGTTGAAGCGCAGCTGCTCGAGCTGCTTGGCCAGGGCGATCTGCTGGTCGTACTGGGCCGCGGGGTCCTTGGCGGTGGTGGGGATGGCCGAGGTGGCGAGCTGGCAGTTGTTCCCGTTGGCGTCACAGGTGACCAGCGGGGTGCTGCTGGTGACCAGGGCCCAGGTGGGCGATCCGGTCACGGTCTGGTTGCTGCTCCGGCCCTTGATCCCGTTCTCCCCGCCGAGGATCAGGACCGCGTACTGGCCGCCGCGGTCCCAGTACCCGCCGGGGGGGATGAAGTTGAGCGTCTGGCCGCCGTTCGCGGCGTCGGCCACGGTGATGTTGAGGTTGGTCACCGGGACGTTGTTCTTCACGTCGAAGACCGCGAAGGTCGCGTCCAGGTTCGTCCCCGTGTAGGGCTTGACCGTCGCGGGGTCGATGGGCTTGTCGAACAGCACCGAGGCCGTCGACTCGAGCGGGAACCCGTCCAGGTGGTTCAGGTAGTCGCGGTTGAACTCGTTCTGGGCGTCGGTTCCCCCGGTCGTCGGCGCCTGCAAGGTCGGCTGCAGGTTCCCCTGCGCGTCCAGGAAGACGAGGTCGTTCGGAAGCGGGATGACGCTGTGGGCGGGATCGAACTCGGCCACGACGAAGTTGCCGGAAACGTCGGGCGAGGTCGGGATGTCAGGGCTGCACGCGGCAAACGTCGCCGCGAGCGCGAAAAGCAGCAACCTCTTCATCTGGAAACCCCCTCCGCAAGGGTCATCGAGCCGCGGCCACTGACTCGGAAATCAGGGCGAGCTTGTAGATGGTTTCGGCCCATACGCCAAGAGAATTGGGCCCATTCCGGGCCCTTACGCGGTGAGTCAAATCGGGGCGGACGTGCCCTTCGGGCCCACCCGTCCGCTGCAACTGGGGAGGGGGTGGGTTACGTCAGGGGAATGAGCACCGCGCGAACCATCACCTCCGACAACTTCCGGGAGACCGTCGAGGCCGGGGGTATCGTCATCCTGGACTTCTGGGCCCCCTGGTGCGGACCCTGCCGTGGGTTTGCGCCGACCTTCGAGAAAGCTGCCGGCGACAACCCCGACGTGGTCTTCGGGAAGATCAACACCGACGAGGAGCAGCAGCTCGCGGCGGCGTTCGAGATCCAGAGCATCCCCACGCTGATGGTCTTCCGGGACAAGGTCCTCCTCTTCCGGCAGGCCGGCGCGCTTCCCCCCGCGGGCCTGGCGAGCGTCGTGGCCCAGGCCAAGGCGCTGGACATGGACAAGGTGCGGGCGGAGATCGCCGCCCACGAGGCTGCCGAGAAGGCCGCGAAGGCGCCTCAGGCCTGAAGCAGCATCCGGGAGATCTCCGCCTTCGCGGCCGAGGTCACCCGCTGGTAGTCCGCGGGAGCGAGCAGCAGCTGTGCGCCGCGCATTCCGGCCGAGATCGAGATGACCGGCCAGTCGAAGGCGGACGCGTCGAGCACCACCGGGTAGTTCTTCCTGCCAGCGAGCGCCGTGACGCCTCCGCGCACGTATCCGGTGAGGGGCTGGACGTCCTTCAGCGGCACCGTGTCGCAGCGCCGGTCACCGCGGGCCCGGGCGAGCGCCTTGAGATCCAGCTCCCGGTCGGCCGGCACCACCGCCAGACACACGCCCGTCCGGTCGCCTCGGCAGACCAGCGTCTTGAACACCTGGCCAGGGGGCAGGCCCACCTTCTCCGCCACCCGCACCGCCGAAAGGTCCTCGGGATCCACCGGATAGGTCCGCAACTCGTAGCGGATGTTCAGTGTGTCCAGGAGCCTGGCCGCATTGGTCTTCATCGAAGCTGGTTCCGGCCGCGACGCTGCTAGGGTCGCCCCGCGAATGTCCAGCCCCGGGGAACCCGCGAACCAGCGGTGGCCAGCAGCCCGGCTCGCCATCGCCGCGCTGGGCATCGTCTTCGGGGACATCGGGACCAGCCCGCTCTACGCCATGCGCGAGTGCTTCGGCGAGCACGGGGTCACGCCCACCGCCGAGAACGTGCTGGGCGTCCTCTCCCTCATGCTCTGGTCGCTCACCCTGGTGGTGGCGGTGAAGTACCTCGGCTTCATCATGCGGGCCGACAACCAGGGCGAGGGCGGCATCTTCGCCCTCCTGGCCCTCATCCCCCGCGCCGAGACCTCCTGGGAGATGCGGCAGCGGACGGTGGTGGTGCTGCTCGCCCTCTTCGGAGCGGCGCTCCTCTACGGGGACGGGGTCATCACTCCGGCGATCTCGGTGCTCTCGGCAGTGGAGGGGCTGAGCGTGGCGACCAGCGCCGCCGAGCCCCTGGTGGTGCCGATCACCTGCATCATCCTCGGGCTGCTCTTCCTGGTGCAGCGGCGAGGCACCGCGCGCATCGGCGGCATCTTCGGACCGGTGATGCTGGTGTGGTTCCTCTTCATCGCCCTGGCCGGGCTGGTGGAGATCGTCAAGTCACCGGGCGTCCTCGCCGCGGTGAACCCCTGGTACGCGGTGCGCTTCTTCCGCGAGAACGGGTTCCGGGGCTTCGAGGTGCTCGGGGCGGCGGTGCTGGCCATCACCGGCGGCGAGGCGCTGTACGCGGACATGGGGCACTTCGGCCGTCACCCCATCCGGGTCAGCTGGTTCAGCGTCGTCTTCCCCGCGCTGCTCCTCAACTACTGCGGGCAGGGGGCACTCCTCCTCCACGACACGGCCGCGCGGGCAAATCCCTTCTACGCGCTGGTGCCGCGGCCCATGCTCGTGCCCGCGGTGGTCCTGGCAACGGTGGCCACCATCATCGCCAGCCAGGCGCTCATCTCCGGTGCGTACTCGCTCACCCGGCAGGCGGTGCAGCTGGGGTACGTGCCGCGGTTGAACGTCGTCCATACCAGCCGGGAGAACGAGGGTCAGATCTACCTGCCGGCGGTCAACCAGTTCCTGGCGGTGGCCTGCATCGCGCTGGTGCTCGGGTTCCAGCAATCGAGCCGGCTGGCCGCGGCCTACGGCATTGCCGTGACGGGCACGATGTTGATCACCTCGCTGGTCTTCTACTTCATCACCGTCCATGCCTGGCACTGGCCGCTGTGGAAGGCGTTGTCGGTGACCCTGCTCTTCCTGGCGATCGACATCCCGTACTTCGTCGCCAACATCCTCAAGTTCATCCAGGGAGGCTGGTTCCCGATCGCGGTCGCCATCGCGGTCTACGCCTGCTTCACCACCTGGAAGCGGGGACGGGCGGAGCTCGCCGAGCGCTTCGCGGCGAGCGCGATGACGATCGACACGTTGCTCGCCGATCTGGCCCGGAGCCCGGTCACCCGGGTCCGGGGGACGGCGGTGTTCCTCAGCTCTTCAACCAGCCTCGTCTCCCCGGTGCTCCTCCACCACCTGAAGCACAACCAGGTGCTGCACGACCAGGTGGTGCTGCTGTCCGTCCTTCCGCTCAACGTGCCCGAGGTCGAGCCCGAGCAACGGGTGTCGGTGGAGCCGCTGACCCTCGGCTTCTTCCGGGTCGTCGCCAAGTACGGGTACCGGCAGAGCCCGCGCGTGCCGGAGATCCTCCGCCGGGCACGCGCGCTGGGACTCTCCACCAAACCTGAGTCCACCAGCTTCTATGTGGGTCGAGAGACGGTGCTCCCCCGCGGACGGAGCCACATGGCCTACTGGCGAAAGGTGCTCTTCCGGGTCATCTCTCGAAACGCCCGTGCCACCACGGATTTCTTCTCCATCCCCCCTGGGCGGGTGGTGGAGCTGGGAATGCAGATCGACCTCTAGAGTGTGGCATCCTCTTGCTCGCCCCCGATGCGAGCTCTGCTCTCTCTCGCCTGCTGGACGTTGCCGGCGCTGGCGCTGGCCGCGAGCACGCCCTCGCGCTCTCCGGCGGAGGAGCTGGAGGCGGAGCTCGCGGCCCAGGTCAAGATCCCCGAGCCCGAGCTGGTGGTGGTGACCGACGGGCCCGACCCCGCCAAGTTCGAGCTGCTCGAGGGCACGGTGGACCTGGACGGCCGGCCGCTGGGCGGACCGATGGAGCCGGGGTGGGGAAAGGAGCTCTTCCGGGGGCCGGTGGTTTCCGGCAACCACGTCCTCACCGCCCAGTTCACCTACCGGGGCTCGAAGACCGGGGCCTACCCCTGGAGCGGCTCCTACGCGTACCGCGTTCCGGGGAAGGTGGAGTTTCAGGCCCAGCGCGGGCTGCGGCTGGTGGTGCACCTCCGGGTCGAGGTCCGCGAGGACCAGGAGGAGGCCCGCAACCGGCTCGCCTTCCGGGCAGCGCTCGAGCCGGAGATGACCGCCAAGGTGGACGATGCGCCGCTCCCGCCTCCGCCCCCGCGCAAGCTGACGCCGGAGGAGGTGTTCCAGCCGCAGCTGACGGCTCCGCTGGCCTCGGTCCCCACCAATCCGCCGCCCGCGCCGGCCAAGACCAAGAAGAAGGCGCCGAAGAAGAAGAAGACCAGCGTGGCCGCCGCGGCCGCTCCGTCGCTCGACGCGGCGACGGCGCGGCTGCAGCAGGCGATCGCCCAGCCCGCGGCCACCGGGAAACCGGGGGAGAAGACGACGGCGGCCGCCGGCAGCTCGAAGGGAAAGTCGAAGAAGCCCGACGCCGGGCCGTGAGCAGGGACCGGTAACGCGCCGTCCGAGCCCCCGCCCGCTCCCTCTCCCTCTCCGTTGTGCTCTGCCCGGAGTTGTCCACCGCGACAGTCGTCTCAACCTTCCGGCCAGCAAATTCTGGAAGGGGGAGAGCTCATGTTGCGATGGAAGTCAGTCGTGGCAGGCGTCGCGCTCGCGGCCGGATGTGCCGGAGCACCGCCGGTCCCGGCGCAGCGCTTCACCGATGCCGAGGCGGAGATCAAGGCGGCCCAGGAGATCGGGGCCGCGAACAACCCGCAGGGGAAGCTTCATCTCCAGCAGGCCACTGACCAGCTCGAGGCTGCGAAGAAGCTGAGCAAGGACAAGCCCGAGGTCGCCGTTCGCAAGCTCGACAACGCCCAGGCGGAGGCCGAGCTGGCGAAGTCGATCACCCGCGAGCAGGCGACGCGCGCGGAGGCCGACGAGGCCAAGTCGAGGCTCTCCTCGGCACAGAAGGACCTCTCCGGAACCGGGGGTGCGCGATGAAGCCCGCTGCAATCGTGGCGGCGACGCTGCTGATGGTCGCCTGTGGCCACATGGAGGCGACGCCCCAGCTCAAGCAGGCGCAGGCGGCCTATGACAAGGCCGCGCAGGGGCCCGCGGCGCAGTACGCTCCGGCCGAGCTGGCCAACGCGAAGAAGGCGCTCGACCAGGCCAACGCCGCGCTGGAGAGCAATGACAGTGGCCTCGTCGACGACAAGGCGACTCTCGCGCTGAGCAAGACCTCGCTCGCGGACTCCGTGGGTCGGACCCAGCAGGCGACGTCCGAGCGGGATGCCGCGCTGAAGCAGCTCAACATCACCCGGGACCAGATGCTGAGCAAGACCCAGGAGGAGCTCAACCGGGAGCGCCAGGCTCGCACCGCGGCCGAGGCCCAGGTGGCCCAGAGCCGGAAGGACCTCGAGCAGTTCGCCCAGGTCCGGGACATGTCGCGCGGGACCGTCATCACCCTCTCCGGGGGCGTCCTCTTCTCGAGCGGCAAGGCCGAGCTCCAGCCAGGAGCGGAGGACCAGCTGTCGCGGGTGGCCACGTACCTCAAGAACTCGTCACGACCGGTCGTGATCGAGGGGTACACCGATTCCCGCGGATCCTCGCAGGCGAATCAGGCGCTCTCCGAGCGGCGCGCCAAGGCGGTCTCCGACTACCTGATCTCCCAGGGCGTTCCGCCGGATCGGATCCGCGCCACGGGGAAGGGAAAGTCGGATCCCATCGCCAGCAACGCCACCGCGGACGGTCGCGCGCAGAACCGTCGCGTGGAGATCGTCCTGGAGAAGGCCCCGGCGACCGCCGGTTCCCCGACGAGCGGGACGGAGACCGGCCTCGGCGGCAGCGCCGGATCGGGGAAGGAGCCTGACACCACCGCGCCGCCCCCGACGAAGCCGGAGACACAGACTCCGCCGCCGGCCCCTCCGCGCTGACGACGCTGGCCAGCAGAAACACCGAGGGCGCCACCGGATTGCTCCGGGGCGCCCTCGTTCACTGCAGGCTCGTGCGGACCTCTAGCGACGCTCTGCCGCCAGCTTCTCGCGATAGGCCTTCATCATCTCTTCCTGCTCGTTCCGCGGGACGGGGGCGTACTTGGCGAACTCCATCGTGAACTCGCCCTTGCCCTGCGTCGCGGAGCGGAGGTCGGTGCTGTAGCCGAACATCTGGTTCAGCGGCACCTCGGCCACCGCGGTCAGGTAGCCCTCGGCGTTCTCCGTGCTGAGGATCGTTCCCCGGCGCTGGTTGAGCTGGCCGACGACCGAGCCCTGGAACTCCTCGGGCGCCTGCACCTCGACCTTCATGATCGGCTCGAGGATGGTCGGCTTGGCCGCCTCGTAGCCCTCGCGGAAGGCCATGATCGCCGCGGTCTTGAACGCCTGCTCGGAGCTGTCCACGTCGTGGCTATCGCCGTCGTTGATGACCGCGCGCACGCCGACCACCGGGAAGCCGATCAGCGAGCCCTTCTTGAGCGCCTCGCGGAAGCCCTTGTCCACAGCGGGGATGAACTCGCGGGGAATGGCGCCGCCGGTGATGTCGTCGACGAACTCGTAGGTCTCCACCGAGTCGGCGGGCAGCGGCTCGAGGTAGCCGACGACGCGTCCGAACTGGCCGGAGCCTCCGGTCTGCTTCTTGTGCGTATAGGCGAAGTCGCCCCGCTGAGTGATGGTCTCCCGGTAGGCCACCTGCGGCTTCCCGGCCACCACCTCGCAGTTGTACTCCCGCTTCATTCGCTCGATGTAGATCTCGAGATGCAGCTCGCCCATGCCGCTGATGATGGTCTGGGCGGATTCCTCGTCGCGGTGGACCCGGAAGGTGGGGTCCTCCCGGGTGAACCGGTTGAGTGCCTTGGAGAAGTTCGCCTGACCGGTGCGCTCCTTCGGTGCAACGGCGAGGTCGATCACCGCGTCCGGCACGTGCATCGAGGTCATGGTGACCGACAGCCGGCCGTCGGTGAACGTGTCGCCCGAGGCGCACTCCACGCCGAACAGCGCAACGATGTCCCCGGCGCTGGCCTCGGCCACGTCGTTCATCTCGTTGCTGTGCATCCGGACGATGCGGGGGATCTTCACCTTCCGCTGGTTCGACTGGTTGAAGATGAAGTCGCCCTTGGCGATCCGCCCCTGGTAGATGCGGATGTAGGTCAGCTGCCCGTAGCGCCCGTCCTCGAGCTTGAACGCGAGGCCGACGAACGGCTTGTCCGGGGTGGACTCGAGGGCGACCTTCGCCTCGTTGTTCTTCTGGTCGAGGGCCTCGTTGGTCACCTCGGTGGGGTTCGGGAGGTAGTCCCGGACCGCGTCGAGCAGCAGCTGGACGCCCTTGTTCTTGTACGCCGAGCCGCACATCACCGGCGTCATCTTCAGCGCCAGGGTGGCGCGGCGGATCGCGGCCTTCAGCTCCTCGTTGGAGATGGGCTTGTCGGCGAGGAACAGCTCCGCCAGGTGGTCGTCCACGTTGGCGACGCCCTCGATGATGTCGTGGCGAGCCTGCTTGGCCTGCTCCACCAGATCGGCGGGGATCTCCTCTTCGCGGACGTTCTCGCCGTTCTCACCGTCGAAGTAGTAGGCCTTGCCCACGATCGGGTCGACGATGCCCTG
>Ga0081540_1000445_pt1 | contig 40899 bp, 32 predicted proteins | sample TabmetS2T1R1_FD_71024 | JGI IMG/M metagenome (GOLD analysis project Ga0081540, IMG submission 71024) | Tabebuia heterophylla rhizosphere microbial communities from the University of Puerto Rico - S2T1R1 | ecosystem: Host-associated > Plants > Roots > Rhizosphere ...
GAGAATCGACCCCGATAGAAATCCGCTGACCTATCAGTGGACGCAGATCTCCGGGCCGGCGGTGACCTTGAGCGACCCGACGGCACGCATCCCGAGCTTCACAACGCCGCAGGTTCCCCGGACTCCCGCCTCCACGCCGCTCATCTTCCAGCTGGTGGTGAATGACGGCACCATCTCCAGCGCCGCGAAGCTGACCCAGGTGACGGTGGTCAACGTCAATCGCCCGCCGGTGGCCGTTGCCCATGGACCGGCCAGCGCACCGGAGCGAACCGTGGTGACGCTCGATGGAACGGCATCTTCGGATCCGGACACGGGCGACACGCTGACCTACAGCTGGACGGCGCCCGCTGGAATCACGCTCTCGAGCGCGACGGCAGCCCAGCCGACGTTCACCGCGCCCGAGGTCACGGCTGATACCCAGTTCACCTTCACCCTCACCGTCTCCGACGGCCTGGCCACCAGTGCTCCGGCGTCGGTCACGGTCACCGTGACCAACGTCAACCGTCCTCCGACGGCGAATGCCGGGCCTGACTTCAGTGCGCGCGACCGCACCCTGGTCCAGCTCCACGGTTCCGGGACGGATCCCGACGGCGACCCGATCACCTTTCACTGGACGGCGCCCGCCGGGATCTTGCTCATCGGCGCCCATCATGCGAACCCCATCTTCCTCGCACCGAAGGTGAAGAAGGACACGCCACTCACCTTCTCGCTGGTGGTCACGGACTCACACGGGGCGCAGAGCGCGCCCGACACCGTCGTGGTCACGATCCGGAAGCACTAGGCACCCGCGTACGACGGGCCGCCGGAGCCTCCGCGAGACACCGAGAGCGTCCGGGCGGCCCGTCGGAGCCGGGCGGTCAGCTCGGCGTGGCCGCCGCCATGCGTTGCGCCACTCCGGAGCCGATACGCCAGACCATCGCGGCGCCGAGAACTGCGAGCACGGCCGCCGATGCGGGCGCGGTGCGAGCGCGCGAAGCCGAACCGAGCACCGTCCAGGCGACGTCCAGCGGCCGAGGTTGCCCTCGCGGTCCCCGCACCACCGCCAGCAGGACGAGGCCCGAGACGCCTCGACGCCAACACAGTGGCCATTCGAGGCGGTGGAACAGCGTGGAGGACCCCGGCGAACGTCGGCGGTGAGCCCGACGTCCGAATCGCTCAGGCGACGCTGCGCTCGGTGGGGACCATCGGCGCCGGAAGCATGACTGGCACCCGTCGAGGCCCCCAGGCACGAGCCGGATCCGCCCAGAGCCAGCGCGGCGCGATGCGCATCTGCCCCGCCTCGTGGGTGAAGACCCGGGCCCGTCCCAGCTCCGTCGAGCAGCCGGCGTTGTAGAGCGCCAGCGGCCGGTGGGAATCCGTGAAGAGATGGATCTCTCGCGGGACGTGGCGATGGCCGTGGAGCACCAGGTCGCACCGGCCCTTCACCCGATCCAGCAGCTCGCGGCCGAGCTGCAGCTCTCCGGAGTAGGGGAGCCGGAGCCGCTCGCTCATCCGCTCCAGCCAGCTCTCCACCGGCAGCTCCACCAGGTGGTGATGCATCAGCACCGCGACGAGCGACCGCTCCGGCGCGGCGTCCAGCGCTGCATCCACCTCGTCGAGCATCCGCTTGGTCAGCTCGCCATGGCAGGCCCAGTAGCTGCGGTTGTGCTCGGCCGTCGAGTCCACCAGCACCAGGTACAGCCCCGGGTGCTCCTCCACCGCGACCCGCCGCCCCTTCATCAGCGCCCGACCGGCGTCGTCGCCGACGCGATCGTGGTTACCGGGCACCACCGTCATCCTTCCCTGACGGAGAAGCGGCTCGAAGGCCTCGAGGAAGGACGCCATCTCGACGTCACGGCCACGGTGGGTGATGTCACCGGTGACCACGACGTGGTCGATCGACGACTCCATCACCCTCTGGCACAGGGCCCGCGCCATCGCCTCGCGCGCCGGCCCCTGCCCGAAGTGCAGGTCCGAGAGATGCGCCAGGGTGTGCAAGGTCATGCCCTGAGATCTGACATCACGGCAGCGGCGGTGCCGTGGAGAGAGGGCAACTTCTCGGAGAAACCGGTGACGTCGGGATCTCCGGACTGCGTCGGAACCGCGAGCGGAACCAGGCGGCTTCCCGAGTGAACCCGGAGCCGGTTCCCCCGCCAGACCACCGTCCGGGCGAACAGCCCGTGCACCCAGGTCACGAAGAGCAGGAGGTCCTTCACCCACACCACCCCGAAGGCCCGCCAGCTGAAGAGCTCGCGGCGCAGGCGGCTGAAGGCCACCGCGTCCAGGGTGGGCTTGAGCACAGCGCACAGCGCCAGCGCCGTCGCCGCGCCGGAGGTCGGCCGGAGCGCGTAGCCGATGACCGCCAGCGGAATGGGGTTGAGGAGGGACTCGGCTAGGTAGGTCGGGAAGCTGATCGCCGTCCGGTGAATGACGCTCCAGCGCAGGTAACGCCGGAAGAAATGCCCCACGCTCTTCTCGACCGCGATGTTCCACACCGGCAGGCTGGACACCGCCACCCCGGCGCGCAGCTCGCGGCGGATCCGGTTGCCGAGCGCGTGGTCCTCGGCCAGCACGTTCGCCACCGACTCGAAGCCTCCGAGTAGCACGAGGTCCTGCCGCCAGAGCGCCATCGACTTGCCGACCACCAGCGGCTTCCGCGCGACGCGCTTGGCGGCGACCATGCCCGTCGCCACCGTCGCGGCGAGGTGCACGTTGTCGAGGAACGCCCCGAAGGTGCGCTGGCCGGCGCCTCCGATGGGATGGGTGACGCACCGCACGCCGGGGCGCGCGAGATGCGCGGCGATGTCCGCGAGGTAAGCATCCGGAACCCGGATATTGGAGTCGCTGATCACCAGCAGGTCGTGCCGCGCCGCCTGGGCCATCCCCACCAGCTGGTTCACCTTGGGGTTGAGGCCCACCTCGCGCTCCTGTCTCACCAGCCGCATCCGGTGCGGCCACCGGCGCACCGCTTCCTCCGCGATGGGCCAGGCCGGGTCCTCGGGCGACCGGACTCCGAGGACGACCTCGTACTCGCCCCCGTAGGGAAGCTCGGCGAAGGAGGCGATGTTCGCGGCGAGGTCGTCGTCGGCCCCGCACAGCGGCTTCAGCACCGAGATGCCGGGCCACTCCGACGGCACCAGCCCCGGCCGGCGCACGTGCCAGACCGTGAGCGCGAGCATGACCGCGAGCGCCAAGATCCCCACCACCGCAGCGGCGAGCAGCACGAGTCCGACCGTGGCCATGACGGCGATCCGATCTCCTGAAGGGCGCCACCGAGGTCACCGGTCGCGGCCGGCAAACCCCCGGGAGAGCGCGCCCCGCTCCGAGGTCGGGAGAACATTCTGGCCTGGGTGTGGATCGGATCCGAGGAGACCCGGAAACGTCTCTGTGAGGGGGGTGGCTGGACGAAGGCCCCGGAAGTGATCTGGAATCGACACGGTCTCGCTGGTCGAAAGGACGTCTCCCCGGTGCTTCTCGCTGCCACGTCGACCCTCTCCGTCTCTCCCTCGGACCTCCTCGCGCCGCTCGCCGCCGCCGCGGCATTGCTGCTGCTGAGGCTGGTGGGTCGACCGGCGCCGGTGTGGGTCCGGACCCCCCGCACCAGGGGGACGCCTGCGGACCCGCGCAGCGGCGCGGGGCGGCCAGGCTCAGGTCACCGCAACAGCCGTCGTCGCTGATCCGGCGTCAGCGGAACGGCCGAAGAACCTCGCCGCGGTGACCGGCCGCCCGGAGCACCAGCCCCTCGCGCGCCTTCCGCGCCGCCGAGGGCCCGATGAGCCAGCCCATGGGCTCGCTCCTCCGGCACGTCTTCTTCAGCCAGCCCTCCAGCTCCTGGAAGCGCCTGCGGAACCGGTCCGGTGCCGCGTCCCGCCGTCCGGTCTGGGGCGTGACGTCCAGCTCGGCCCAGAGCTGACCCGACACCAGCGCTCCGTCCTCGTCCGGCCGCGAGCGTTCCCAGAAGACGACGGGGGAGCGCACCTCGTCGACCCGCCAGTGCCCCTTGTCCGGGCCCCGCTTCACCCGGTCCACCTGCACCGGGCCGAGGTCGGAGGCGGCGAGGTAGAGCTCGGGCGGGAGGCGCTCGAGGGCCTCCGCGGTGGCGAGGAAGGGCTTCCAGTCGGGCGGAACCCTTCGCGGGTACACCTCCCAGGGCGTCTGGGCGAGGAAGCGCAGGAAGGTGCGCTCGTCCTCGGCGTCGAGCAGCGGCTGCAGCACGTTTGCCATGCGATGGGGGCGCACCGTGCCCGGGAGCACGGGTCCGGCGCAAGCGTGCGGGCGAGGGGATTTGCCCGCGGACGGCTCGCCCGCGCACACTGAGGGAAGACCGTGTCCGAACCCTCCCTCGACGCGCTGCGGGCGCGCATGCACGAGCTGAAGGACCTGGGAGGCGTCCTCGGCCTGCTCACCTGGGACCAGGAGACGTACCTGCCTGCGAAGGCGGGAGCCGCCCGTGCCGCCCAGCTGGCCACGCTCCAGGGGCTGTACCACCAGCGGCTGGTCGCCCCCGAGGTGGGAGAGTGGCTCGAGCGGGCCGAGCGCGGTGCGTCGGACCCGGACACCCGGGCGATGCTCAAGGTCTTCCGGCGCGAGCGCGACCACGCGGTGCGCGTCCCCGAGTCGCTGGTCCGCGCGCTCGCCGAGGCCCAGTCCGCCGGGCTCGAGGCGTGGCGGCAGGCGCGGTCGGAGCGGCGGTTCGATCGGTTCACCCCGGCGCTGACCCGGCTCCTCGAGCTGCGGCGCGAGCAGGCCGATGCCGTCGGGCACGGCGGCGAGCGCTACGACGCGCTCCTCGACCACTTCGAGCCGGAGATGACCACCGCGCGGCTGCTCCCCGTCCTGGAGCGGCTCCGCTCCGCGCTGGTTCCACTCGTCGATGCGCTCGACGGCGCGGTGCAGGGTCCGCCGGTGTTCGATGGTCGGGCGTTCGAGGCCGAGCGGCAGTGGCAATTCACCCTCCAGCTGCTCGGGCTGCTCGGCTTCGATCTCGAGGCCGGCCGCCAGGATCGGAGCATCCACCCCTTCACCGGCGGCACCCACCCCACCGACGTCCGTCTCACGACCCGCATCGACGCGCGGAATCCGTCGCCGGCGGTGTTCGGCACGCTGCACGAGTTCGGCCACGGGCTGTACGAGCAAGGCTTCGCCCCCGAGCATCACCGCACCCCGCTCGCCTCGTCGCCCTCGATGGGGCTGCACGAGTCGCAGTCCCGCCTCTGGGAGAACCTGGTGGGGCGAAGCCTCCCCTTCTGGGGATTTCTCTATCCGCGTCTCCGGGCGGCCTTCCCCGAGGCGCTCGGCGGGGTGGAGCTGGAGGACTTCCACCGGGCCGTCAACCGCGTCCAGCGCTCACCGATCCGCGTCGAGGCGGACGAGGTCACCTACAACCTGCACATCGTCCTGCGCACCTCGCTGGAGGTGCGGCTGCTCCGCGACGAGCTCGCCGTCGAGGATCTCCCGGATGCGTGGAACACGGAGATGGAGCGCACCGTCGGGCTCCGCCCGCGCGACGACGTGGAAGGCGTGCTCCAGGACATCCACTGGGCGCACGGCGAGTTCGGCTACTTCCCGACCTATGCGCTCGGGAACCTGTATGCGGCGTCGCTGATGCGCGCGGCGGAGCAGGCGCTCCCGTCTCTGTGGGAGGAGGTGGCGAGGGGCGAGCTCGGCTCGCTCCGGACCTGGCTCCACACGAACGTCCACCAGCACGGCGCGCGGCTTCCGGCCGAGGAGCGGGTCCAGGCCATCACCGGCGAGGGCCTCACCGACGCGGACTTCCTCGCATACCTCCGCGCGAAGTACGGCGCCCTTTCTGGTCGGTCGCTGCCCGCCGCCCCCGTCCCCGGGGCCTGAGAGTCGGTCGGCGTCCCCCCTTGCATCCGATCACCTACGTGAACCCGGCCGACGACCCGTCGAAGTCGGCATCGAGGTAGGGCGAGGGGCACGGTCGCCCGGGAGCCCGGGGCCCGGCTTGGGGGAAATTGCCTCGGCGCTTCAGCCTCGCCGTCAGAGCTCGAGGACGTGCTCTCCATCCCGGGCCGTCCGCGCCGTGACCCGGACCCAGTCCCCGACCTCCGGCGCGCTCGCTGGAACGGCGGAGCTGCGCGACCGCACCAGCCGGACGCCACTCCCCGGGGCCCCATCCGGATCCTGCATCGCGAAGCCGAACGCCCCCGAGCTGCTCTTCCACCGCGCGACCACCACTCCGTGGACCGAGACCAGTCGGCCCTGGGCCCATCCGCTCACGAGCTGCCGGATCTCGTCGGAGGGTGGGGAAGGCGAGCCTTCCGGTGGCTGCGGGCCGTCGAGGTCGTCGCAACGCGAAAGCGCGAGCACCGAGATCGCTCCGGCCCCGGACCCTCGCTGCTGCCAGATCCCGGAGACCGAGGCCACCCGGGTTCCCTCCGCCCAGCGGGCCCGGCACGTGGGCTTCGCCCCCAGGTAGGCATACGAGTCGACGGCGATGGTCGCCCCGGACGCGTCGACCACGGCGAACCCATCGCAGTAGCTCCCGCTCGGCACGGCGCAGGGGACGCTTCGCACCGTCCCGCTGACGTCGGCGTGCACCCGCATGTCGCTGAACGGTCCAGGTCCAGCATCGGGACGGAGCTCGGCGACCCCCGAGACCCTGGCTGGCGGGAGAGTGCGGCCGCGCGCGAGCACCTCGATCCCCGCGGCCCGGTCGGGCGACCAGATCCCTCCGTCGCGGACCGCGTCCTCTCCGGGGGACGGGGGCGTCTCGCCGCCCGAACAGCCCGTGCACCCCACCGTCCCCACCAGCAGCAACGCCGCCCAGTTCCGCATCGGCACCTCCCGCCGGGAGGAGCGCAAAGCAAGGGTCCGGCCAGCCGGCGCCAACCGCCATGGACCCATCCGGTGACGGAGGAGATCCCTCCTTGCGGCGGCCCGATGGCAACCCCTAATCTCCGCAGCTCGGGAAGTGGACCAGGGCTCTCACACCATCCTCGCGAAGCACACGACGGTCACCGATGCGGCGGCGCTGCGCGAGGATCTCCGGAGCTACCTCGTCGTCTTCGAGGGAGCCGAGCCCGTCGCCCGCCACGCCATCGGTCCCGAGCCGTTGACCGTCGGCCGCGATCCGGCGCGCTCCATCGTCATCGCCGACGGAAAGGTCTCCCGGCTTCACCTGCAGGTCTGGCTGGTCGGGGACGAGGTGGTGGTCGAGGACCTCGGGTCGAGCAACGGCACCTTCATGGACGGGCGCCGTCTCGCTGGCCCCACCCTCGTCCCTCCGAATCACTGGGTCCAGCTGGGGCACCACCTCCTCAAGCACGAGCGCCGCAGCCATCGCGAGGTCGAGCGCGAGGCCGAGCTGAAGCGGGACATCGAGAAGGCACGGCACTACGTCGAGTCACTGCTGCCTGCCCCGGTCCGCACCGGCGACGTGCGGGTGGACTGGTTCCACTGTCCCTCCGCCGCGCTCGGCGGTGACGCGTTCAGCTATGGCCCGCTCGACCAGGACCACCTGGTCGCCTGCCTGGTCGACGTCTCAGGGCACGGGGTCGAGGCGGCGATGCATTCGGTCAGCGTGCTCAACGTCCTGCGTCAACGGGCCCTTCCGGGCGTGGACGTGCGCGAGCCTGCCGCCGTGCTGGATGCGCTCAACGCCATGTTCCCCATGGAGGAGCACGGCGGGCTCTTCTTCACGCTCTGGTACGGGGTGTACTGCCGGTCCCAGCGGCGGATCCGCTACGCCACCGCGGGACACCATCCCGGCTTTCTCTATGCCCCCGGTCGAGCGCCGGAGCCCCTTCGCACCCGGGGCCCGATCATCGGCGCCGTTCCCGGGCAGCGCTACGTCGCCGGCGAGGCCCAGGTCCCCCCCGGCGCACTCCTGTACCTGTTCTCCGATGGCGCCTTCGAGGTCCTGTCCCCGGAGGGGCGGCAGCTGGGGCTGAATGACTTCCTCTTGTTGCTCGGCGGCCCCGAGGCTGGCACTTCCGGAGAGGCCGAGCACATCTACAAGGCGGTCAAGGCTGGTACCCGGCCGGGGCCGCTCGACGATGACTTCTCGGTGCTCGCGGTGAGCTTCGACTGAGTCGGGCGGACGGCCGCCAGGAGTCGCGACGATGAAGATGGACATCACCGAGGAAGACGGGGTGGTGCGGGTCGGTCTGGTGGGCCGGCTCGACACACCCGGTGTCGACGCGATCGAGACCCGCTTCACCGGGGCCGTCTGTCCCCGCGGCGCGCGGACCGTGGTCGACCTCTCCGGCGTCGAGTTCATCGGATCGCTCGGCCTGCGGATGTTCATCACCATCGCCCGCACCCTCAGCCGCAAGAACGGGAAGATGATCCTCTACGCGCCGCAGCCCTTCGTGGCCCAGGTGCTGGAGACCGCCTCGCTCGGCGACATCATCCCGGTCCAGCCGGACGCGGCCTCGGCCGTGGCAGCAGCCAAGGCCTGAGGCGCGGGTGACGGGCGCCGCTCCCGAGAGCAGCCGGCGCATCGAGCTGCACTTCGGCGCAACCCGGGAGGGATTTGCCGCAGCGTTCGACGAGCTGCGGAGGGCCCTGGACGCACTCTCGCTTCAGGGCTGGCCCCGCTTCTCGGTGGAGCTGGTCTTCGAGGAGGTGGTGGCCAACGTCGTCCGCCACGGAGCGCGGCCGGACCGGGGGACGTCCATCTCTCTCGAGGTCGTTCTCCAGGACGATGCCGTCCGGCTGACCTTCCTGGACGACGGGCGAGCGTTCGACCCTCGCCAGCGGCCGAACCCGGCTCCTCCCCTGGACCTCGAGCATGCAGAGGTCGGCGGCCGGGGCGTCATGCTCATCCGTAGCGTCTGCAAGGGTCTGGAGTACGCGCGTACCCCGGAGGGGCAGAATCGACTCACCGTCACCGTCTCGAGAGATGCGACAGGCGGGGCCGGGATGAGCGATGGTGCGCGGTCTGGCGCCTGAAGACCGACATCGGAGACATCCCATGCTGAGAACGCCCGCGACTCGCGCACTGGGCCCGCTCGCCGCCGGAGTCCTGCTCGTGCTCGCTCAGCCCTCCCACGCGACGGGCTCTGCCGGCCGGCTCGACTACTTCAAGAATTACTTCGTCACCGGCGACTACGTTGCCGCGGGCGTCGGCCTCCAGGGCAAGGGGGTGAATGGCTTCGCCACCGGGAAGATCACCATCGATCCGACGAAGATCCCTGCAGGCGCGGAGATCGTCGCCGCCTACCTCTACTGGCAGACCATCTCCTCCAGCGGCACGCCCGACCCGTCGGCGCTGAGCGGCGCGAAGTTCAAGGGCAACGACATCAGCAAGATCGCGGTGCTCGTCGACAAGGACGGGAGCCCGGCCTGCGGCGACGACCACGGCTACCGCACCACCTGGTCCTTCCGCGCCGACGTGCTGCGGTTCTTCCCCCGGATCCGCCCGGCGAAGCCCGACCAGGCGGTGCAGGTCCTGGTCACGGGCGATCACTCGGTCAAGCTCCCGGACACGGGCAAGAGCAGCCGCACGCCGCTGGCGCTCGGCGCTGGACTGCTGATCGTCTACCGGGTGACCGGCTACGACCCGGCGAAGGGGTACCAGACCGCGCTTCAGCCGCTCCGCTCGATCGTCATCTTCGAGGGCGGCATCCGGATGGACAGCCGGACCTCGCAGGTCCAGATCCCGCTGCAGGGCTTCTACGAGGCCTCGCGCTACGCACCGCAGGCCCGACTCACGCTGCTGGTCGGCGACGGCCAGGCGACCAGGAGCGAGCGAGTGCTGATCCGCAGCACCGCCTCGTCGTACGACAACCGGCTGGTGGCGACCGATCCCTTCCGGTCCAGCTCTGGATTCGCGGCGGTCACCTTCCAGAACGTTCCGCTCGAGGCCGGAGCGATGAAGGCCACCGTCACCATCGACCCCGGCAAGGGCGGCTGCTTCGATTGTCTGACTCTGCCGGTGGCGGTGATGAGCACGGTCGCTCAGGACCGCGACGGTGACGGGCTCCTCGACGTGTGGGAGTCGCGGACCGAGTGGAGCAACAAGCCGAGCCGACTCGCGTCGGTCTATCCGGGCTGGCCGCTCACGGACCCGACCGGAGCGCCGCTGCCCGATCTCGGCGCAATGGGCGCGAACCCCGACGTGCAGGACATCTTCGTCCAGGTGGACTTCATGACTGCGACGGACCACTCGCACCTCCCGCTGCAGGACGCGCAGGGGCACAGCGCCTTCCAGGCGGTGGCGACCGCGCTGCGCAACGCGGCGCCGCGCCCGAGCGAGGTCGCCCGGGGGATCTGCCAGTCGAGCGCAGCAGCGGGTGGATGCCCGATCAACGTGCACTTCGACGTCGGGGCGAACCCGACCTATCAGCCTCCCGCCGATCCGGCGACCTGCGGCTCCGCGAGCACCTGGACGCCGGAGTGCGCCATCATCCCCGGCGCCCTCGGGAAGGGAGGCAACGCCATCCCCGAGACGCCCTGTCTGGCCGACGGCCACACGCCGTCGGGTCAGGTCTGCGCCTTCCCGGGCTTCGCGGGGGTGCTGGGGTGGAAGAGCGGCTTCCGGGCCTACCGGGACGCGCCCATCGATCGGAGCAACGGAGGAACGGCCTGCAGCGCCGGTCAGGCTGGCTGCGAGCCGCGCATGCCCCGCAACCGGAAGGACATCTTCCACTACGTGCTCTTCGCCCATGCGCTGGGCTACCCCTCACCCACCAATCCGCTCGTGCCGCGGAAGAGCTCCGGCATCTCCGATTCCGGGGGTGGTGGCGACGCCGCGGTGACCCTCGGTCTGTGGGACGGCCAGACCGGAACGATCTTCGCCCAGGGAACCACGCTGTTCCACGAGGTGGGCCACAACCTCGGACTCAGGCACGGCGGGGTGGTGGCGTCGGGCAAGATCGAGGCGAACTGCAAGGCCAACTACCAGTCGGTGATGAACTACCTCTTCCAGATCCATGGCCTGCTCCTCCCCTCGGGCGCCCAGACCATGGACCTGTCGCGGCAGCAGCTGCCCTCCCTGCAGGAAAACGCGCTCTCCGAGACGGGCGGTCTGGGCGGGCCCACCGCCTATCTCCCGAGCTGGTACGCCCCGGCCGGGACGAGCTTCATCGACGCGGCCCTGGGAACCTCGCCGGCCGGACGCTTCTGCGATGGCACCCCGGTCCCCGGCGGGGGTCCGGCCTACGTGCGAATCGACGGGAACAGCACCGCCGGAACCCCGCTGGACTGGAACGGTGACGGCGTCATCAACGGCCCCGATTCGCAGGACGCCAACTTCGACAACATCGCGAACCAGTCGTTCACCGGAGCGAACGACTACGCGACCATGGATCTGCGTCAGGTCGGGGCCCGCCGGGCCGTCGGGAGCCAGAGCATCAGCTACAGCGTGCTCGACCCCAGCGGGAACCTGCCGGTTCCTCCGGCACCCGCGGTCGGCGGCGCACTCTCGCTGGACACCGGCTTCGGAGACCTGGGTTTTGGAGACCTCGGCTTCGGCGACCTCGGGTTCGGGGACCTGGGCTTCGGAGACCTGGGTTTTGGAGACCTCGGCTTCGGCGACCTCGGGTTCGGGGACCTGGGCTTCGGCGACCTGGGCATCCCCTTCGACGAGACGCTGGGGCCTGGTGACCTGACCTTCGAGACCGCCGTGAGCACGAGCGGCGGTGGTGCGCCGGGTGGCCTGACCGCCGTGTTGCAGGAGGGCGGAGGGGATGACCACGACCACGGGCAGGGGCAAGGCCACGACTGCGGCGACGGTCGCCACCACGGTCAGGGGCACGGTTGCGACGACAGTGCCGTGCTCCTCGGCTGGAACGCTCCCAACGTCGGGTCGCCGATCTCCTACAAGGTGTTCCGCATCCCCGGCAGGGCAGTGACCCCGGCCAGCCTGGCCAGGCGGGTCCTGGTGGCGACAGTTCCGGGGAACGTCACCTCCGTCATCGACAAGAGCGAACTCGGAGATGGAGACCACGATCAGGACGACGTGTTCACCTGGTTCGTGGTGGCCACCTTGCCCAAGCCGGACTGCACGGCGACGAACAACAACGCCTGCACCCTGCAGAGCAGCCCGTCCAACTTCGTGACGCTCCAGCTCTAATAGCCGAAACCATCCTGATTGATCGTTCCTCGCTCGCCCTGGCGGCCAGCCTCTGCGTCGCGCCTCCGGTCACTTGACCCGAGCCAAGCTCCCTCCGGCGCTCCTTGATCCCGACCGCCATTCCGTCGCGATCCTCCGACCAATCAGGATGGTCTCGGCTATGCGCCGCTACCTGGAGGGCCGTCCGCCGGGAGACTCGGCGGCGGCGATCCGGTGGCGGACCTCCGCCAGGAGCGCGTCCTCACCGGCGGGGCCGCGGAGGTCGACGTATCGCCGGTAGGCATCGGCGTATCCCGCCGTCTTCAGGCCCTCCCGCACCCGGCCCTGCGTGTAGTCGAGCAGAGGCGTGATGCCGAACGTGGGCTCCTCGTCGAGGAACAGCGCGAGCGCCTCGCCCCGTCGGGCGATGCAACGGTCCAGCTCCGAGTCGGCCTGGGCGTACGCGCTCGCCTCGAGGTATGCCCGCGCCAGCTCGAACCGGCCGATCCAGGTGTCGAGCAGCCCATTCGCCTCACCCAGAAGAGAGATGGCCCGCCGCGGATCGCCCGCCGCGAGCGCCAGGTCCCCCTCGAGGATCTTCGCGTGGGCCCGTGGCTCGGCGGGGAGCTCGTTGGCCAGGCTCTGGGAGATGGAGCGGGCGGACTCGGTCTCGCCGGTGAGGGCGTAGATGCGGCCGGCGAGGAAACGCACCTTCATCGTCTCGCTCTCGTCGACGGCCCGGCGCGCGGCGGCGACGGCGGCGGCATTCCGTCCGCGCGAGAGCTCGGCGAAGGCGATGGCGACTCCCTTGGCCGCGGCCCGGTCGGGGTTGCCTGCCTTGCGGTCGGCATCGGCGCCTTGCTCCAGGATGCGGATCGCCTCGCTGTAGCGGCCGGAGTAGATGGCCAGGTCGCCGAGCCCCGAGGCGGCGAAGGAGGCACCGACCGGGCTGGCCTTGCCGAGGACCTCCCAGGTCTTGCGTGCCTCGTCGAGCCTGTCCAGTCCCAGCTGGGCGAACGCCAGCGGGAGGTTCCCCAGGGGGCTCATCTGCGCCGCCCGGGTCGCCTCGGTCTGCGCGTAGCCGAAGTCGCTGGCGTAGCCGGCGTAGAGCGCGAGGTTCACCCGGTACAGGGCCCGGTTGGGGAGGATGACCACCACCGCGCGCATCTCGTCCAGCGCCTGCGGCATCTCTCGCAGTCGGGTGAGGCAGAGGGCGCGGTTGTTGTGCGCGGCGGAGTCCGACTTGTAGCGGGAGACGAGCGCCCCGTACTCCTTCACGCAGGAGGGGTAGTCCGAGGTCAGGTAGTAGTAGAGCCCGCGCGCCCGGAATCGCTCGCGCTCGGTCATCCGGTCCACGTGGCGGACCGCCTCCGCGATGTCCTTCTGCGCCTCCTGCTGCTTGCCCAGGTTCGCGGAGGCGATCGCCCGGCCGGCGTAGGCCAGGCCGAACGCCGGGTCGCGCTCCACCGCGCGCTGGAAGCTGGCCCGGGCCGCCTCGAACTGGCTGGAGGAGAGTGCCTCCATGGCCACCGCGTAGTCGTGCACCACGTCCAGCGAGGTGGCGGTCAGGGTGTCCATGGCGAAGCGCTGCTCGGCGTCGCTCGACTCGTCGCCCAGGCGCTGGCGGATCTCCTCCGAGAGCCGGCCCACCGCGGCCAGCACGCCGTCACGCGAGGAGGCGTCCCGCTCTGCCCGGGCGACGACCTTCCCGGTGACCGCCTGCCGTGCGGTGGCCTGGAGCCGGTATCCCTGGTCGTGGCGCTCGATGCTGCCGGCGACCACCACCCCGAGGCCCTGCTTCACCGCGAGCTCGTTGGCCGCTCGCTCGTCGAAGGGATCCGGGGGGTCCACGTTCAGCGCCCGGCGCACGTCGCTGTGGGCGTAGGCGGTGATGAAGGGCGCGCTCTCCAGCGAGAGCTTGATGACCGGCTCGAGCGTGCGGTCGAGGCCGGTGTCCCCCGTGCCGTTGGCGAAGTCGCTGATCACGATGCTCACCGGCGCATGGACGGCGGGCGGGGGACGGGGCCGGTAGTGCCACCAGGCGGCGCCGAGCCCGGCGAGCACCACGGCCGCGGCCACCGCGACCCGTCCCAGCCCGACCGTCCGCACGATGGGCAGCGGACGACCATCGTCGTCCAGCCGCGCGAGGGCCTCCGCCAGCTCCTCCGAGCTCCGGTAGCGTCGCGAGGGAACGGGGTCGGTGCACCGGGCGATGATCGCGTCCAGCGCCTCGGTCACCTCGGGAATCTCCCCGTGGAGTGGTCCCGGAGACCGCTCGCCCCGCGCCTTCAGCTCGTCCAGAGCGCTCGGCGAACGGGTCTGCCGGATGCGCCCGCTGAGCATGTCGTGGAGCATCAGGCCCAGGGCGTAGACGTCGGCGCGCTGGTCCACCGTCTCGCCGCGGGCCTGCTCCGGCGGCATGTACTCGAGCGTGCCCACCATCGAGCCGGTCTGGGTCACGTTCGCGTGGTGCGGGTCCAGCCGGCTCGGAGATGGCACGGGCAGGGCCGAGCCGTCCCCCTCGACCGCGCCCAGGAGCCGGGCGATGCCGAAGTCTGTGATGAGCGCCTCGTCTCCCGCGCCCACCATCACGTTGGCCGGTTTGAGATCTCTGTGCACCACTCCCGCCGCGTGCGCGGCGACGAGCCCGGCGCAGATCCTCCGGGCGAGTCGCAGGGCACGCCGGACGGGCAGCCGGCCCTCGCGCGAGAGCAGCGACGCGAGGTCCGTCCCGTCCACGTAGGACATGGTGATGTACTTGAGCCCCTCCATCTCCCCGAGGTCGTGGATGCGGACGACGTTCTGGTGAGTGACGAGGCGGGCGAGGAGAAGCTCGCGCTTGAAGCGGCGCTGGATCTCCGCCGCGGCCGACGGATCTCCGATGATGTCCGGGCGGATCAGCTTGATCGCGACGTCGATTCCCAGCTCGGTGTCCCACGCCTGGTAGACGGCTCCCATGCCGCCCAGCCCGAGGAGGCGCTTGATGTGGTAGCGACGGCCGAAGGACATTCCGGGCACCAGCGGACCCAGCGCCACGCCGCCTCCGGGCGTGTGCGCAGGACCGCCGCCCGGCGGAGGCCGCAGGTGGTGCCCCGAGGCCGCGCCCTCGGGCGCCAGCGTCACCGCCGTCCACGACACCGGCGGCACGTTCACCGTACCGCAGGCCGGACAGCGCGCGGACAGGGGAAGCAGGCTGGCGCCGCACTGGTGGCAGACGGCGCTCATCCGTGCCGAGTCTCGCGCCTCCGGCAAATGCAACCTCGCATGATGACGGGACGCTACTACACGCCTGTGGCGGGGTGCCCGGTCTTCATGAGGTGCCTGCCAGCACGCTCAGCACCGCTTGCCCGTAGAGTCGCACCCGCTTCTCCCCCAGGTAGGGCACCCGGGACAGCGATTCCATGTCCAGCGGAGGGGCTGCCGCGAGCTGCTCCACCAGCGCGTTCGGCAGGACGACGCTGGGCGTCACCCCGCGCTCGGCGGCCTTCGCCGTTCGCAGCTCCTTGAGGGCTTCCTCCCGCCGCCGCCGGCCGGGATCGCGCGTCGGTGCGGGGGGGACCGGCAGCTCCCCTCGGTCGGCCGCGGTCCGCAGGCCCGCCAGCAGCGCCACCACCTCGTCCCCGTGCTCGCGGACCACCTGACCGCGCACCCCGGGTGTCCTCGAGAGCCCGCGCCGGTCCCTCGGCGGCCGGGTCACCAGCTCCTGGATGGCGGCGTTGGAGAGCATCCGGCCCATGGGGACGTCCGCCGCCTCCGCCCAGGCCAGCCGGAGCGCATGGAGCCGCGTGCTGGCCGCGAGCTGGAAGGCCTGCTCGGCCGGAGGGAGGGAGCGAGGAATCTTCATCGCGAGGGGCGCCACCGCCGGGCGCGCCACCGCCTCGTCGGTGAGGCGTTCGCAGTCGAGCTGGACCTCCTCGACGATGTCCGCGGCAACCACCGCCGCGTTCACCAGGCGCCCCAGCTCGGTGAGGTAGCGCACGTCGTCGGCGATGTAGCGCCGCATCTCGGGCGGTAACGGGCGGATCGAGAAGTCCGACTGCTGGTGGGCCTTGTCCAGCGTCACCCCGAGCCGCTCGGCGACCAGGTCGGCCAGGCCCACCTTCGGCCAGCCGAGGAGCGTCGCCGCCCGGTGGGTGTCGAAGAGCCCGCGCACCCGGACCCCCGCCTCGGCGAGGAACTGGAGGTCTCCCTGTGCAGCGTGGAACACCTTGGTGCGGCGTGCGTCGCCGAGCAGGCCCGCGATCGTGGAGGCCTCCACACCCGGGACGAGGGTGTCAAGGAGCCAGATGTCATGGTCCGTGCCGATCTGCAAAAAGCACAGCCGCGCCCGGAAGGCGTGCATCGCGTCCGCCTCGAGGTCGACGGCGAACATCGGCTCGGCCTCGAGGGCCTGGACCACGGCGGCGCTCCCTGCCGGGTCGACGACATCGTGAACGGGCTGGCTGAAGGGGGACACGAAGGGTCGTCTTTTACAGCGGAGGTCCGTAGGATGCCGCCCGCCGTGGATACGGAAACACGCCTGGAGAAGAGCCTGCTCGGCCACGTGGGCCGGGCGATCGCCGACTTCGGCCTCGTCGCCGAGGGCGATCGGATCATGGTCGGAGTCTCGGGAGGCAAGGACTCGCACGCCCTGCTGGAGCTGCTGCGCATCCTCCAGCGCCGCTCGCCGGTGCGCTTCGAGCTGCTGGCGGTCACCCTCGACCAGGGGCATCCCGGGTTCCCCGGTCAGCGGCTGGTCGACCACTTCGCGAAGGAGGGCGTTTCGTTCCGCCTGCTGCGCGAGGACACCTACTCCATCGTTCTGGAGAAGACGCCGCCCGGGAAGACGATGTGCACCGTCTGCTCTCGCCTGCGCCGGGGCATCCTCTACAACGCCGCGGTGGAGCTGGGCTGCAACAAGATCGCCCTGGGGCATCACCGCGACGACGCGGCGGAGACGCTGCTCCTGAACCTGTTCTTCGCCGGGACGCTCCGGGGGATGCCGCCCATCCTCCGCTCCGACGACGGCCGGAACACCGTCATCCGGCCGCTGATCTACGCCCCGGAGGCGGAGATTGCCGAGTACGCCGCGGCGAAGCGCTTCCCCGTCATCCCCTGCGACCTGTGCGGAACGCAGGAGCAGCTCCAGCGCAAGCGGATGAAGCGGCTCCTCGAGGATCTGGAGAAGGAGATCCCCCACGTCCGGAGCAGCGTGCTCTCGGCGATGGGCAACGTGCGGCCCTCGCACCTCGCCGACCGGGAGCTGTTCGACTTCGCGGCCCTTGCCGCCACGCAGGAGAAGGAGCGCGACGCGGCATGAAGGCGGAGACCGAAGCCACCACCCGGGCTGACCGCAACGCCGCCCTGGTCGAGGTGATGCTCCTGGCGGCGATGGCCGACGGGAATCTCACCGAGTCCTCGATCCAGACGTTGCTGCGGCGGGTGCTCGAGCGGCCCGAGTTCGACGGGACCAACCCCGACGAGATCAGCGCCCTGGTGGAGAAGAGCGTGAAGCGCCTCGCGTCCCAGTCGAGCCTGGAGTCCATCCTCCAGCGGCTCCGGGACCGCCTTCCCACGCATCAGAACCGGCTCCTCGCCTTCGGCCTGGCGGCCTCCATCGCCTTCGCCGACCAGCGGGCCAGCCGGGCCGAGCTGGGGCTCCTCAAGACCTTCCAGGCCGCCCTGGGCATCTCCGAGGACGAGGTGGCCGAGCTGGTGGACGTCGTCGAGTCGGGGCGCTCGCTCAACGAGGTCCTGGGCGAGCCGCTGGAGCGCCTCTACGCCGAGGTGATGGTCCTGGTGACCGCGGCGGACGGGAAGGTGAAGCCCGCCGAGTCGCGAGCACTGGTCGAGTCCCTGGCGTCGGATCCGCTCTTCCAGGAGATCGACGCGGCCCGGGCGCAGTCGTACATGAGCGCCGCCGTGGAGGCGCTGTCCGAGCAGGGGTTGCCGGAGCGCCTCCGGGTGCTCGCCCACGGGCTCACCACCCACGCCCAGCGGCTGCGAGCCTTCGGTCTGGCGGTGCGCATCGCACAGTCCTCGGGGAAGCCGTCCGCGGCCGAGCTCCGGGTCCTGGACATGCTCCAGGCGACCTTCGGTCTCGCGGACGACGAGGTCGCCCGGCTCCGGGCCGAGGTCTCCTGAGAAGGAGGAGCACCGACGTGACTGGCCCGCGCAGCGTCTTCCGGTTCGGGTTGCCTCCCTCGCTGCCGGTCGCGCCGATGCCGGGCGCCACGGGTCGCCTCACTCGCGTGCTCTCCGGAATCGTGGGGCGGCAGGTGTCGGTGGTGCAGTCCGGGGACTACGACGCGCTGACCGAGGCCATCCGCCGGGGCGACGTGGACGGCGCCTGGGCGCCGCCGCTCGTCGCCGCCCGTGCCGAGGCGCTGGGCGCGCGGATCCTGGCGCGGCCGCTCCGGCGAGGGTCGGTGCGATCGCGCTCGGCGCTCCTCGTCCGGACCGACTCCAGCCTCCAGCTCGAGACGCTGGGAGGCACCACCGCGGCCTGGGTGGATCGGGCCTCGCTCGCCGGACATCTGCTGCCGATGGCCTGGCTGCGCGAGCGGGGGCTCGAGCCCGGGAAGCTCTTCGGCCAGCAGCTCTTCCTCGGGAGCTACCAGGGCTGCATCGAGGCGCTCCTCGGAGGGGAAGCCGACGTCGCCGCGCTCTTCGCTCCTCCCGAGGGGCACGACCTGCGCCACGCGGTGGAGGAGGTGGCACCTGGTCGGGCCGCGGACGTCCGGGTGCTCGCCTGTACCATGCCGGCGCTGCACGACGCGTGGCTGGTCGCGCCGCACGTGACGTTGCCCGAGGCGCTGCGGCTCGAGCGGGGACTCCTCGCGGCGCGGGAGCTCCCCGAGGGAACGGCGCTGCTGCGAGACGTGGTTCGGGCCGAGCGGCTGGAGCGCGCCCCCGAGCTGGGGCACCGCGAGGTCTTCGCCCGCGGACTCACCGATGTGACGCTTCCGTTACGGGCAGAGGCATCCGCTTGAACGGTCCCCGGACGGGCTGATACGTCAATCACTGCACGATGGGTCCACCCTGCGGCGGAGGGTCCGAGCCTGATCGCGGGCGCGCTCTGCGCGCCTGGGCGGTTCCGAGCCTGATGGTGGGCGCCGTGGCCACGCTGGTCGATGTCGGCGTGCTGCTCGCGTCGATTCGGTGGCTCCACGCCTCGACCGCCGAGGGCGCGATGCTGGGCGTCGCGGTGGGGAGCACCGTGGCCTTCCTCGGAAACCGGCGCTTCGCGTTCCGCAGCTCCGCGCACGCGTTGATGCCGGAGGCGCTGCGCTTCCTCGCCGGCACCCTCGCCGGGATGGGCGTTCACGCGATGATGGTGCGGACGCTGGCGGATCGAGTCGGGGTGCCGGTGGTGCTGGCCAAGCTGGTGTCGGACGTCTGCGTCTTCACCTTCGGGCAGCTGCTCCTGCTCCGCTTCTTCGTCTTCCCGGCGCGCCGGAAGCTCGAGGCGATCGCCCGCGCACGAGTTCCCCACTGGGACGTGCCGGATGCATCGCGTGAGGAGCCGATCGCCCGGATGGGCTGAGCTGCGAGAGCTCCGCGGTTCAGGAGAGCGCGGAGCCGGCGTCCGGCGTCCCGTCGGCGCTGGACGGCAGGAGCAGGATCGCCAGCGCGCGGGCCTGCAGCTCCGTGTGGCAGCGGTACTCCTGCACCTTCCCGTTGGTCTCGACCCGGAGGATCCACATGTCCTCCTCCTGCCGGACATCCAGCTCGGGGCTCTCGGGGGTGGGGTCCATTCGCGCCACTTCAGGTCGAAGCAGGGGCCATGCCGGCCCGGCGCTGGTCCCCGGGCCTGGGATGACGCCCGGTTGCAGGGCCTACCGACCGTTCATGAAATGGCAGTCTGCAGACGCTGCTATGCAAACTTTGCAGTGTCGTCGGCCTCCGGCCACTCCCAGGCGCTGCGGTAGCCGCCGAGGGCCTGTGCCCGCTCGATCAGAGCGGCGTAGAACGGATGGTTGCCGAGCGTCGCACTGTCGCCGACGACGAAGGCGTGAACCTTCGCCCGGGTGAGGGCGACGTTCATCCGCCGCAGGTCGGTGAGGAAGCCGAGCCGCCCGTCCGCGTTGCTCCGGACACAGCTCACCAGCACCGCCTCGGCCTCGCGGCCCTGGAACGCGTCGACGGTGTCCACCTCGATGCCCAGCGGCTCGAGCACGGGCGCCAGGCGCGCGGCCTGAGCGCGGTAGGGAGTGATGACGGCGATCTGCTCCGGGCCGAGCCCGGCGGCGAGCAGCGCGCGCGTTCGGGCGATCACCATCTGCGCCTCGCCCGGGTTCTCGAGGCTCTCGCTCCCCTCCGGTGCGACCTCCTCCCAGCCCTTGCCCGCCGAGTCGAGGAAGAGCAGCGGCGGTGCGTCGAGCGTGGCGCCGGGCACGACCGTGGCCAGCGTCCGTCCGGCCACCGAGGGGTGCGCGCGCAGCTCGCCGCCGTAGAACACCCGGGAGGGCAGCTCCATCAGCTCGGCGTTCATCCGGTACTGCTCGCGGAGCATCTGCCGGACCGGGTCGCCGTGGAGAGCGAGCATCCGCTCGAAGAGGGTGGTGGTCAGGCCCCCGACCGCGGCTTCCTGGGAGAGGACGGTGGGCGGAAGCTGCTGGTGATCCCCGGCGAGGACCACCCGGTCCGCCCGCAGGAAGGCCAGCAGGGTGAGTGGCTCGGTGGCCTGGGTGGCCTCGTCCACCAGCGCGAGGGGGAAGTGAAGCGCCGAGAGCGGCGTTCCACCGAGCGCGGTCAGCGTGGCGCAGAGCACGTCGGCATGCTCCAGCACGTCACGGACCGCCTTGCGCTCCAGTCCGCGTGCCTCGTCCATGAGGGAGCGGGCCTCGGCCTGCGCAGAGCGGGCGTTGGCGAAGCGCTCCCGGCTCCGCCCCCGCAGGCGCTGCTTCCGGGCGTGGCCGAGGAGCTCGAACGCGTCGTCGAACAGCTGCCGCGCGAGCACCCGGTCCGGATGGTTTTCCACCTGGACGTCGAGCGTGTGCTCCACCAGCCGCGGCGAGACGCGCGCCGGGTGGCCGACGCGCACCACGCGCAGGCCCTCGGCGATGCAGAGCTCGACGAGGTGGTCCACCGCGGCGTTGCTTGCCGCCGTGCAGAGGATGCGGCCGTGGCGGGTGACGGCGTTCCGGGCGACCGCGGCGAGGACGGTGCTCTTGCCCGTGCCGGGCGGACCGTGGATGCAGAAGAGGTCCCGGGCGGCGAGGGCGCGCTCGACGCCCAGGCGCTGCTCCGGGTTCAGCGTCTGGAGCCCTTCGGGGGGCCGCTCCGGCTCGAAGCGCGGCGGCTCCTTCCCGAGGAGGACGTCGCGACGATGTCCCGGCGCGCCCCGGTCGCCCGCCGCCACCTCGGCGACGGCCGTGTCGGCACGGGAGAAGGTGACGTCATCCGCGACCAGGTCCACGACGAGGCGGCCGCTGCGGACGAAGTCGGGCGGGGGGCGATCGAATGCGAGCTGCACGCTGTTCCGGTTGCCGCGGACGACCAGCGCGCGCTCGGGGGGAGCGACCTCGGCCCGCCTGGGGCGGGCCTCCACCACGTCGCCGGGTCCGAAGGGGTTCCGCCAGGGCAGGCCGCTGGCGCGGGCGAGGGTGACCAGGAACCGGCCTCCGAGGCCGACGTCCTCGTCCGTCGCCTCGAGCTCGCTGGCGGAGAGGCCGAGAGACTCCCGCTCGCCCTGCGAGAGCCGCGCACGCTCACCCGCGAGCCGCTGCTCCTCGGCGCGGCGCTCGAGCCCCAGGAGGCGGCGGAGATGCTCGAAGTGCTCGGGTCCGGGCGGCGCGTTGGCCATGCTTCATCCTGCCACCGGAGGGGAGGCCGACGATCCCGATCGGACGGCTCCCACGCCGGGAGGTCACGGAGATCCGGGAAGCGGCGGCCTGCGTTGAAGACCCGGCGAGTCACGCCCGACAATGGGCAGGGGTGCGACCATGACGTGGCTTCTGATGGCGCTGTGGATGGCTGCAACGGCGGAGCTGGAAGTCGAGTCGAAGGGGCACGTCTTCACCTCGACCGAGGGAGTCGAGGTCGCGCTGGCGGCAGTCCGCTCGCCTGGCCCCAGGCGCGCGCTGGTCCGGATCACCCGGGCCAGTGCGAGCCCGGCGTCGAAGGTCTGGCTCGCGCAGGTGGACGAACGTCAGGAGATCTCCGAGTACCGGGTGACGGTCGGCAAGAAGGACCATCTGCTCCTGATCACTCGAATGGGATTTCCTGTCGTCTTCCTCCCCGAGGACGGGCGGGAGGTGGCCATCTCCTGGAACGGGGAGAAGAGCGACGCCCTCGATACCGGACAGCTGCTCGACGAGTACCGCCGGCAGGGAAAGCCGAGGAAGTAGACCTCGCTAGGAGGCGGGCTCGGCGATCACACCCTTCTTGCGCATGTCCGCGCCCACCGCCTTGACCAGGTCACGCATGAACTGGGCGAGGTTGTCGGGGTTCGTGGTCTCGCTCTGACCGGCCCAGACCAGCTTGTTCTGCTTCAGGTCGAAGACCAGCGTCTCCACGCGAACGATGGTGTCGGTCACCACGTACCCCGGGCTGTAGGCCGCGCCCCAGCCGTAGCCGTAGTACGGACCCCAGCCGCCACCGTATGGGCCGCCCATGTACGTGGGGGGCACGAAGGTCTGCTGCTTGTTGACCGCGATGGGACGCATGGCAATGAGCGCCACTGCGCCCGAATCCTGGATCGCAGCAGCGGCCTTCTCCTTGTTGTCGACCTGATCGGTCGGGATGAGGGTGAACGAGGGAATGGGTCGCAGCCCCCGCTGCCTGAGCTCCTCGCCGAGAAGGTCCTCTCCTGTGCGTCGCGTCGTCTCCTCCTTGCTCATGACCATGGCAATCACCAGATCGCCCGGCTTCAGCGTGAGCGGCGCCGTGTCGGGCGCCTTCCAGCTGTTCACCAGCTTGGTGCTGGCGGTGCAGGCGACCAGGGTGAGCATCAGGAGGGCGGTGGAGGCCCTGGCGGCGAACGTCGGGGTCATTGCGGCTCCTTGGTGGACGGGTCGGGACACTGCCCTGCAGCGCGGGCTTCACGCCAGTGCGGAGTGATGGGTCCTCGGGCGCATTGACCGCTGCGACAGTGGACCAAGGGGCCGCCTCCACCGGGGCCGTGTTGCATGCCGGAGGGCCGGGGCCTTAAGGGCTGAGGCATGAGCACCTCCGGCCACAGCAACCGCCTCGCCCGCGAGTCGTCCCCCTATCTCCGGCAGCACGCGGAGAACCCGGTGGACTGGTACCCGTGGGGTGACGAGGCGCTGCGGCGTGCCCGGGACGAGCAGAGGCCCATCCTCCTCTCGGTCGGGTATTCGGCCTGTCACTGGTGCCACGTCATGGCGCACGAGTCGTTCGAGGACGCCGGCACCGCGGAGCGGATGAACGCCAGCTTCGTGAACGTGAAGGTGGACCGTGAGGAGCGGCCGGACCTGGACCAGGTCTATCAGGGCGTGGTGCAGCTGATGGGCGGGCAGGGCGGGTGGCCGCTGACGGTGTTCCTCACGCCAGATCTGGTGCCCTTCTACGGCGGCACGTACTTCCCACCCGAGCCGCGGCACGGGCTGCCGTCGTTCAAGATGCTCCTCGAGGCGCTCTCGCGGGCGTGGACCGAGCAACGGGAGCAGGTCCTGGAGCAGGCCGGGGAGTTCAGGAACGGGCTCCGGCAGCTCGCGACCTACGGTCTCGGGAAGCTTGTCACGCCGGTCTCGGGCGAAGACGTGGCTGCCGCCGGACGGGCGCTGGCCCGTGCGCTGGACCCCGTCGAGGGAGGCTTCGGAGGCGCGCCGAAGTTCCCGAACACGATGGACCTGGCGCTCCTGCTCCGCGCGTGGCGCCGCACCGGGAACGCAGCGCTTCGCGAGGGCGCACTCCACACGCTGGACCGGATGGTGACCGGCGGCATCCACGACCAGCTCGGCGGAGGGTTCCACCGCTACAGCGTCGACCGGTTCTGGCGGGTGCCGCACTTCGAGAAGATGCTCTACGACAACGCGCTGCTGCTTCACCTCCTCGCCGAGGCGCAGCAGATCTCCCCCCGGGTGGAATGGCGGGAGAGCGCGACGCGGCTCGTCGAGTGGCTCGGCCGGGAGATGACCGACGCGTCCGGCGCGTTCCACGCGACGCAGGACGCGGACAGCGAGGGCGAGGAGGGGAAGTACTTCGTCTGGAGCCCGGCGGAGCTGGAGGCGGTGCTCGGCGCGGAGGATGGACGTCGCGCGGCGACGGCGTACGGCGTGACGGGGAAGGGAACGTTCGAGCATGGCAAGAGCGTGCTCGAGCGTCGCGTGCCACTGGCGGAGCTCGCGCGGGAGTGGGGGATGGTGGAGGGGGCGGCTCGCCCCTGGCTCGAGACGGTCCGCGGGAAGCTGCTCGCCGAGCGCTCGAAGCGCATCGCGCCCGGACGTGACGACAAGATCCTCGCCGGCTGGAACGGCCTGATGATCCGCGGTCTGGCCTTCGCCTCGCGGGCGTTCGAGCGGCCGGAGTGGGCCGAGCGCGCCGCCCGGGCGGCGGGTGCGGTACTCGAGCGGCAGCTCCAGGGCGACCGGCTGTTCCGCGTGTACCAGGACGGGACGAGCAAGGTGGACGGCTTCCTCGAGGATTGGGGCGGGCTCGCGTCGGGCCTGGTCGCCCTCTACCAGGCGACGTTCGAGCCGCGGTGGCTGGAGGCGGCGGTGCGGCTGGCGGCTCTCGCACAGGAGCGCTTCTGGGACAGCGAGCAGACCGCGTACCGGACGGCTCCGCGCGGACAGGCGGATCTGGTGGTCGAGGCGTACTCGCTCCACGACAACGCCGTGCCCTCCGGCGCGAGCCTCCTCACCGAGGCAAACGTGGTGCTGGCGGCCCTGACCGGTCGGCGAGCGTTCCTCGACCGGGCGGAGGCGTACCTCTCGCGGATGCGGGACACGGCGCTGGCCAATCCGTTCGCCTACGGGCACCTGTGGTGCGCGGCGGACTCTCTGGCAGACGGAGCACCCGACGTGGCCCTCGCCGGCGCGGGGCGTGCCCGGGGCCCATTCCTGTCGCTGCTGGCGCGGAGCTACGCGCCGACGCTCTCGGTCGCAGCATTCGAGCCAGGCGCCGTGCCGGGGGTACTCTCGGAGATCGCGGAAGGGAAGACCGCGGCCGGCGCCGAGCTCGCTGCGTACCTCTGCCGGAACTTTTCTTGTGGCCTCCCTGCGGGATCGGTGGAGGCGATGGAGAAGGAGCTCCGAGCGTCCGGCCTTCTCTCCCGTCCGGAACAGCCGGTGAACAGCCCGGAGGACTGACGGTCGGGCCAGATTCGTTGATGCGCTGAACAGGTCGTCGGTGATTGCCGCAGCCCCGCGGCTCGGCGACAGTTCCGGGGTGTGTGAGCGATCGAACGGTGTCGGGCAGAGCGAGGAGACCCGGGGCGCCGTGCCGGTTCCGTGAACGGCCGACGAGTCGCGGGTTACGGCTTCGGCGAAGGTTCCTCGCGTCGATGCACCGGCTGGTCCTCGACTCCTCGACAGTGGATGGACTGCAGCTGTACTTCGAACCGGCGAGCCTGGAGAAGATCCGGGAGGCGCTGCAGCTCGTGAAGGAAGGCGACCCGCTGCGCTGGAGAAGGCTGCTGCGGTACATGCCCTTGATGGTCGAGACTTACGGCGGCTCGAGCTTCAACCGCTTCTTTGGAGCTGCCTTCATCGATGTTGCCAAGCACAACGCGTGGCGGCTCGCCGGGGTGATCGTTCACGAGCTCACCCACGCGTACCTGTTTGGACGATGGCGGGTTCCCTATCGAGGAGAGGTCAAGGAGCGCCACGAGCGCGTCTGTCTGAAGGAGGAGCTCCGCCTGTACCGCCGCTTCATCACTGCATTCGATTGCGACGAGGACGAGGGAAGAGCATGGCTCGAACACATCGAAGGGTTCCATCAGCGGAGCCTCGTGCGCCGCTGGTGGGAGCGCTCCCGGTGGGATCTCTTCCGGGACTCCTGGCGCGCGTTCAAGGCGAGGGAGAAGGAGAAGGAGCAGGCGTCGGGAAACGGCTGAAGAGGACGACGTGGGCATCGCCGCGGGCTACTTGAGGACGCCGGAGTCGCCCGGCGTGGGCGCGACGGCGATGGTCCGGGCCTGCGCCGCGAGTTCGATGACCTTGTCCACCGGCCGCAGCACCGTCATCACCGAATCCGACCCGCGCCCGCCGGAGCTGTCGAGCGTCGTCGCGAAGCGCTTCACGAACAGCCCCAGCGCCGCACCGTCCGCGGTGTACGCCAGCGATCCGACGAAGCTCGAGGTCTCGCCGTCGGCGACGTAGTAGGGCGCCGGCCCGCGGACGTACGCGCGCACCTCCCCGGTGGCGACCGACAGCGCCCGGTTTGCCAGCTTGCTGAGCCGGCCCAGCACGTAGATGCGGGTCAGGAGCTGAACCGTCACCGGGCGAGGCTTGAGGCTCACCGCGGCGAGCTTCTGCCCGGCGTCGCGCGGGCGGATGAAGGCGAGGTCCAGGTCGGTGTCCTTCAGGACCACCGCCGCCTCGAGCTCCGTCCCGTCCTCGAGGAGGATGACCGGCTCCTTCACCTCGGACTCGATGCTCACTCGCTGGCGCTGCGCGTCCACCATCCGGCGGAAGACGCCCGACGGGTCGATGCTGGATGCGCTCGCCACCGTCAGCCCCGAGGGGTCGATGACCACGCCCGGGACCTCCATCTTCTGCTCGTGCTCCTGCCCCCCGGTCTTCAGCTTCAGGACCAGGCGGATGGTCACCACCGCCTTCCCATTTCGCTCCGCGGTCGCACGCGCGGTCGACTCGAGATCCGGTGCCGCGGTGGTCACCACCACGGCGAGCGCTCCCAGCAATCCGGCGGCCATCATCGCGAGGCCTCCTTCTGCTCGGCCCAGGTGGGCTGCATCTCCACGAAGAGCGTCTGGAGCCCGCGGCGCACGAACAGCACCACCTCGCCGGGCTTCCGGTCCTTCACCGGCTTCAGCTCCTTCTCCAGCTCCTTCACGTCACGCACCGTCTTCCCGTCCACCGCCAGGACCAGGTCGTCGGTCCGGAGCCCACCCACCGAGGCCCAGCCGCCGGCGTCCACCTGGCTCACCAGCGCCCCCACGGTCTCCTTCGCCCAGCGGCGCTTCACCCGGTCGAGGTAGGAGATGTCCCGGGCGCGGAACTCGAGTAGCACGTCCTCGTAGACCCGCAGCTCGTTCTCCAGCCGGGGCGCCTCCTTCACGGTCACCGTCAGCTCCATCGGCTTGCCGTCCCGGAGCACGGCCAGCACGGCCTTGCTGCCCGGCTTGTACGCGCGCAGCAGCGCATCGAAGACGTCCGAGTCCTGCGGCTCGCTCGCCTCGACCAGGGCGTCATCGACCTTGGTCACCACGTCGCCGACCCTGAGGCCGCTCGCGTCGCCGTCGGGAAGGATCTGCGTGACCCGCGCTCCCTTCCGTCCCTTGTAGCCGAGCGCGGTCGCCAGCTTGGGCGAGAGCACCTGGGTGCTCACCGGTAGCCATCCGCGGCGCGCCTCCTGCGGGGGCTCCTGCGGCGGACGGATGCCCACCTCCACCACGGTCAACAGCTTCTCCGCCCCCCGCTCGAAGGCGACGGTCGTGAGGACCGGGGCCTTCGCCGTCTTGACGATCTCCGCGGTCGCCTTCGAGAGCGCGTCGACGGACTCGACCGGCTTGCCCGCCACCGAGACGATGACGTCCTCGCGTCGCAGCGCGGGCACCGCCTTGTCCGCCGGTCCTCCCGGCCGGAGCGTGCCCACCAGCACCCCCCGGCTGTCCGGTCGCTGCAGCTCGATGGCCTCGAGCCGCGTGATGCGCCGGCCGGTCATCCCCCATTCCTTGAACTCGCGCTCCAGCGCCCGCGACGCATCACGCGGCACGGGGGAGAGGGTCAGCGCCTTCGTCTCGGTGCCCCGGACCAGACGGATCTCGAGCGGCTTGCCCGGTGAGCGCTGCAGCAGCTCGTTGGTGAACGCCGGGAGCTGGGTCTCGAAGCGCACCGTGACCGGCTTCCGCTCGACCTCGATGATCCGATCTCCGGGCTGCACGCCGGCGGCGGCCGCGGGAGTTCCAGGCAGCACGCCCGAGACCAGCACGCCGGTCTGCGCCGGCGGCGAGTCCTTGAACAGCGGCTGGAAGGTCATCCCGGTCCAGGCGCGTTCGACCTTCCTCTTCGCCATCAGCTCCTGTGCCACCGCTCGTGCGAGGTCCGAGGGGATCGCCGCGCCCAGCCCCATCACCAGCTCGTTGATGCCGATGATCTCCCCGTCCAGGTTGACCAGCGGTCCGCCGGAGTTCCCGGGGAAGATCTGCGCGTCGTGGCCGATCCACTTCACCACCGAGCCGACGTTCTCGCCCTCCAGCTCGATGGGCCGGGGAACGCGCAGATCCACGTTGGCCACGATGCCCCGGGTCACCGCCTGGGAGAGCGCCAGGGGGCAGCCCATCGCCAGCACCGTGTCACCGACCCGGACCGCCTCCGACGGCCCGAACGCGGCGACCGGCAGCGCGGCGGAGCCCTTCGGCCGCCGGGACAGGTCGAGCTGGATGATCGCGATGTCGCTCAGCGGGTCGGTCCCCACCAGCGTGGCCTGGAGCTCTTCCCGCGTGGGGAGGATCACCCGGATGGACGTCGCCCGGCCGACCACGTGGTGGTTGGTGATGACGTGGCCCTCAGCCGAGATGATGACTCCCGAGCCGGTGGCTCCGGACTTCCGCTCCCGGCCACCCTCGGTGTGCGTGGACAGGACGTGGATCTGGACGAGCGAGGGATAGACGCGGGCAATCGCGCGCGCCACGGCAGGGTCCGAGTGCGGCAGGACCGGCGCCTCCTGGTCGGCGGCGGCCGACGGAAGAGCGAAGAGCACCGTGGCCAGCAATGGCATGCGAAGGACGCGCATCCGGACACGGTACTACGGCGCACGGTGGGCGAAGGGCCGCCCCCGGAGCGGCGGAGATGCGCGAGCGCGCGAGGGTCGAGCCCGACTCGGCCCGCCGTCCGCGATTCAGGATGGAGCCGCCGCCGCTCGCATCCGCGGCACCTTCGCCGCCGGGTCAGCCGCCCTGCGGCGCAGCCATCAGCGTCGGCAGGTACCGCATGCCCGGCGAGCCGTGCGAGAGCAGCCGGTCGTGGTACGTGCGCTCGCCGAAGCCCGGCGCCTTCTGCGCAGCCTCGCGGAGCTTCATCATCTCCGAGTACCCGTAGAAGTACGTGCTCAGCTGCGCGCTGGTGAGGCGCGCGCGATTCCACTTCCCCGCGGCCTCGCCTTCCTCCTGGAAGGCCTCCCGGGTCATGAGATCCATCGCCTGCCGCTCGTCCATCTCTCCCGCGTGAATTCCGTGGTCGAGGAGCGCGTTCGCGGTCATGCGGAGGACCATCTTCTGCTGCTGGATCTTCACCTTCGCCCCGCCGAAGCCCTTCGAGGCCATGAGCCACTCGCTGTACACCGCCCATCCCTCGATGAAGGGGCCGCTCCCCAGCACCGCCCGGAGCTTCGAGGGGTAGGTGTTGCTGTGCATGATCTGGAGGTAGTGCCCGGGCATCGCCTCGTGGACCGTGAGATCGGCGAGCATCGACGCGTTGTACTCGCGGAAGAACGACTGGACCCGCGCCGGCGGCCAGTCGGAAGGCGGAGGCGAGATGGCGAAGAACGTCTCCGGCTTCGGCTCGAGCGGGCCGGACGAGTCGCAGTAGGCGACGCCGACCCCGCGCCGGTACTCCGGCATCTCGGTTACCCGGAGTCGCTCGTCCGGGACCCGCACCAGGTCCTTCGAGCGAACGAACCCGGTGGCCTTCTCCAGCCAGGCCCTCGAGTCGGGCAGGATGGTCTGGCTGGTCGGCGTCTGCTTCGCGAGATGATCCAGCGCCTGGCGCACGAAGGCTCTCCGCTGGTCGGCGGTCGCGAGCTGGGGCAAGGACCCGAGCCGGTCCTCGGCCCAGATCTCCTTCGCGGTGGCGACCATCTCCTCCTGCGTGCGGTCCAGCAACGCGCGGGCGCTCCGGGCCAGCGCGTCAGGATCCAGCTGCTGGTCGTCGAGCACGAAGCGCAGCTTGGCGGTGAAGCGCTCGCGGCCGATCCGGAAGGAGCCGTCGGAGCGCGGGAGCAGCTCGTCCTTGAGGAAGGCCTGGAACTCGCGGAGCGCTGCTGACGCCCGTCCCGCCGCCGCGGGGACCGCGGGGATGTCCTTGAACTGCTCGGGGAGGTCCCTCTCCGTCAGCGCGAGCAGCCCCGTGACCTGATGGAGGGCGGTCTCGGTCTGGATCTTCGATGGTCTGGTCAGCCGTGCCCGCGCCACCGTCAGCACGGTCTTGATGCCGTCCAGCCGCGAGGCCAGGCTCTGGGCCCGTGCCGCGCGCGTCCCGAACTCGCGGTTCACGAGTGGGTCGAGGCCCTGCCCGATGATGCCCGTGTAGTGGAGCGGGTAGAGCTCCGCAGCGTGGAGCTCGGTGCGGCTGAACGCACCGTAGCGAAGGCTGGTCTCGAGCATCTCCGCGTCGACACGGGACTCGGGGGTCAGCCCTTCCCTGGAAATGGCGCGGAGCCTGCCGAGGAACTCATCCTCGAAGCGCTGCACCTCCGCGTCGCCATCCTTGCTGACGTCCGGCCACCGGCCGTCGAACCGGTGATCGCCCAGGAGGGTGGCATCCGTGGGCGACAGTGCCAGGTAGCGTTCCAGGTAGTCCTGGCCGAGCGCCTCGAACGCCTTCTGGGGAGTGACGGAGGTCATCGGTGCCTCCGGGGAGTGGGCACAGGAGAGCGCGAGCGCCACGGGAAAGGCGAGGACCCGGAGCCTGTTCATGGAAATCAGCGAGCGTCCGCGCGGTGGGACTGCATCCGGCGCTCGATCTCGTCGGGGTCCTTGGGAACCGCCTTGGTGATCACCTCTGCGCCAGTGGCGGTGATGAGGATCTCGTCCTCGATGCGAACCCCGAATCCGCGTTGCGGCAGGTAGATCCCGGGCTCGACCGTCAGCACCGCCCCGGCGGGCAGAGGCGCGTCGTAGTCACCCGCGTCGTGGACCTCCAGACCCACGAAGTGACAGCACCCGTGCAGGTACGCGTCGTGGTAGCCCGCGTCGTCGATGACCTTGCGGACCGCGCGCTCCAGGGTGCGGGGAGTCACTCCGGCCTTGGCCGCCGCGATTCCGGCGGCCTGGGCCTTGAGGACGATGTCGTAGATCTCCCGCTGCTCCGGGCTGAACTTCCCGCTCACCGGGTAGGTCCGGGTCACGTCCGTCGCGTAGTACTGCTCCTCGGCGCCGGCATCGACGACCACCAGCTCGCCCTCCTTCATCACCCGGTCGTCCTTCGGGTAGTGGAGGATGGCGCCGTTGGGCCCGGAACCGACGATGGACTCGTAGGCGAGGTGGCGCGAGCCGGAACGGCGGAAGGCGTCCTCCACCGCGTTCTTCAGCTCGAACTCCCGCATCCCCGGCCGGAGCACCTCGAAGATCCGGGCGTGGCCAGCCGCGGTGTGCTCGATGCTCCGCCGCATGAGCTTGATCTCCTCGGCCTCCTTCGCCTCGCGCATCCGGGCGAGCGTGCCGTGGAGGTCGTTGACCTTGCACCCGTACGACCGGTCCAGCGCGTCGGCGTAGTAGGTCATCACCTTGGGCTTCGGGTCCGGCGACGGCACGAACTCGCCGACGAAGTTGAGCCCGCCGCGTGCACAGCCGCGGATCAGGGCATGGCCCAGCCCGAGCCACCCGTCCGCACGCCGAACGACGGCGATGCCGCTGGTGTTCTCCAGCAGCTGAGAGGGCAGCTTCGCTCGCTCGCCCTCCCACTGGCCCCGCTCCAGGTCCAGCGGCCGGAGGTAGAGGGTCTCGGGCTCGGGCGAGGCCGGGTCGAGCAGGAGCGCCGCTCCCGGCTCGTCGATGCCGGTCAGGTAGTAGAAGTCCATCCCCTCGCGCATGCCTTCGAACTTCGCCTCGTTCACGATGAGCGTGGCGCCCGTCTTCAGCCGGTCCATCAGCGCCTTGCGGCGCTTGCGGTACACGTCGGCGCCCAGCGTGCCGGTGGGCCCGATGGGGCGCGGCTCGGGACCGACCGAGGGTGCCATGTACTTGCCGACGGGGAGCTGCTTCGGGACCTCCTGGACCGGACCGGGCGGCTCGGCGCCGAGGAGGAGGAGAGCGAGGAAGGGACCTGGGAGCATGGAGCCCGGCAGCATGGCCGTGCACGGCGCGCCGGGGCAACGCTCTCCTTTCGGTCTTCCGTCAGCGGCCGTCGTGGGGATGCCAGCGGTGGCCGCTGGAAGGCGCCGCATCGACGCGGATTCCGCGGGATTGCGGGCGAAACGCCCGGGACGCCGGAAGGTTGCCCGTCCCCGCGTGCTGCGCTCGGCAGGTGACTCCGGCGATCGGTCCGGGGCAGGCTGCCGCTCCCTCGCGGGAGGAGGTCGGCGGTGTTCGGACTCTGCACGTGGATCGTGGTTGGCCTGATCGTCGGGGCGATCGCCCGGGCACTGTTCCCGGGTCGGCAGCCCATGGGCTGGATAGGGACCGCGACTCTCGGAATGGCCGGCTCGCTGGTGGGCGGATTCCTGAGCTCGCTCCTGTGGCACGGGAGCATCCGCGTGTTTCACGTCGGCGGGCTGATCTCCTCGGTGATCGGCGCGCTGCTCATCCTGTGGATCGTCTCCAGGCGCTGACCACCGGCTGCCGGAGCCGGTGGGGCGCTCCGGCAGCCTGGGTTCTCCATCGTCAATGACGACTGACGGAGTCGACGAACGCCGGGGGATTCGGCGTGCCGAGCCCGGTGGCCAGGTCGAATCCCCGGTCAACCGGGAGCGTGGAGTCCGTTCCGAAGGTCAGGACGAACCACCGTGTCGAGAACGGGCTGTTGTACAGGGCGCTGTAGAAGTCGGGCAGGTTCTGCAGGGGCGAGGCGAGATCCGAGGGAATCTCGGGCGAGGTGCCCGTCGCGTCCTTGATGAACCCGCTGACGTTCGCCAGCGAGCTCACCGCAGCGACGTCGGTGATGGCGTCGTCATCGAGGCGGTAGAGGCGGGGCGCCGCGTTGCCCAGCTTGTGCCCGGCACGCTGCGTGGCGATGGCCCAGAGCGCCGAGAACATCGGAGTGGACGCGCTGGTCCCACCGATGACCTCGATGAACTGATCGCCGGTCGGAGTGCCGTCGAGGGTGAAGATGATCTCCACTCCGGTGAACGGATCGGCCACCCAGGAGATGTCTGGCTGCAGGCGGCGGGAGCCAGGCAGCTGGTGCTGGTAGAACGGCTGAAGGTAGACGTCGCTCACTCCACCGCCACCGCCGCCGTTGAATCCCTGGTTGATGACCGGGTCGACGGGAACGTTTCCGACATCCGCGATCTCGGTGAAGTTGTTCCCCCACGCGGTCTGGAAGTCGATCTTCCCGTTCTTCTTCAGCGAGACGCTCACCCCGCCCACCGAGGTCACGAAGGGGGAGCCCGAGGGCCAGCTGGAGTTGACGAAGCCGATGTCGAGCACTCCGTCACCGCCGTCTCCGGAGGAGAAGTTGACGCCGATGCCGAAGCTGGAGATCGCCTGGAAGATGCTGTCGACCGCCTGCCGGAACTGTGGGTCGGTCCCGATCTCGTAGCTGCCCCAGCTGTTGGAGATCGACGTCACCCCGCGCGTGTTGGCCGCGTCGATGATCCCCTGGAAGAGGTTGTCGAATGAGTTGTCGGGTGTGACCACCAGGACGATCTTCGCGCCCGGAGCGATGGCGTGGACCCACTCGACGTCGAGTGTCGTCTCCTCGGCCCAGCCGGCGTTGGGGGTTCCCGAGCCGACGAACTCGGTCGGAGTCCCGATGATCGTCAGGTCCGCCGGAGGAAGCCCCATCACCGCCGAGAAGGTGGCGAGGTCCCGCTGGATGCTTGTCGAGCCGAACGCATCGACGATGGCCACGGTCTGCCCGGTCCCGTCCAGACCGCGCCGGTAGAGCTTGTCGAGCGAGTACGCGCCCTGGAGGTCGGAGGGCTGGTAGCCGCAGGGCGCGACCGTCCCAGGGTCGGTGTTCGTGATGTCCTGGCCGTACCGGTTCCCGGAGTAGACCGCCGTCACGGGCGGATCCGACGAGGTGAACTGCAGCGTCTGCGGCTTGCGGAAGCACCCGGCGGAGAAGAGCAGCCCGTGCGGACTGGCGCTCAGGCGCGTCGGAGCGTACCTGCCGTCGGGGTCGAAGGGCCGGACGTTCCTCGGCTGCGGACGCAGGTCGTCGAGGCCGCCCACGTGGCTCACCAGCGCCTGGACGCTGGCCGGCAGCGTGGGTCCGGCGAGGTTCGCCTGGAAGGTCCTCGTTCCCACCTGGACGTCGTGCAGTTCGGATTTCAGGGCCGACTGGACCTGCGCGGCCGACCCGCTCGCGCGCACGTACAGGTTGTTCGGACCCACTCCGGAGATCTTGAGCCCCTGCGAGCGCAAGAAGTCGCTGACCGACTGCGCTTCAGTCGCGCTGGGCGCGTTCGCGGCGAAGACGGAGCTCGACCATTGCTGGTACTGCGCCGAGGATGGGTCGTGGACCGCCTGGACCCTCTGCTCCAGTGCGGAGCCCTCGTGCATGCGGAGCCAGACCGTGATGTTGACCGGCTTCGATGCGCTGACCTTCCCGAGATCGCGCGCTCCCGGGATCTTCTTCAGCGCGCTGCGTGCCGAGGCCAGTGCTGGACTGCAAAGCGACAGAGCGACGAGCACCAGCGCCCGGCGCCAACGAGTACCGACATGCATGGGTTCCCTCCTCCGAGGAGAGGGACTCGCCGACGGCGTCCGGGCGAGCCCCCGTCGTCGCGCGGCATACCGCAACCGACATTGGGTCAACCTGGATTCTCGTGCCGGTGAGGTCGCAACTGTTGGCGAAGCGGAGTCGCCACTCACCCGGTCAATCGAGATCGCGTTGCAACAGCTCCGCCTCGAGGGCTCGGGGTGTCATCTCCTGCACGAAGATCTCGATCGACAGGCGCGAAGACGAAATCGCGTTTCGTGAAGACACCGCGCAGCGACGATGACTCGGCCTTCCCGCGCTCACTTCGCGGCGACGACCTTCAGCTCGCCGAGCAGCGGCATGATCTCGGCGCTGCTCTCCTCGCCGAGCGTCAGGTGCGTCGCGTCCGCCACCGGCTGCCCGAAGGTGGGATCGAGCTGGGTCCAGGTGCCGACCCATGCCTCCACCCACTCGTGCCAGTAGAGCGCCGGCACGCCGTCCTCGTTCTGCACGTAGACCACGCCGTCCACGCGCCGCGCGGGAATTCCGAGCGCCCGGAGCAGGGAGATGCTGAGCAGGGAGTGCTCGGTGCAGTCACCGCGGAGCGTTCGCAGCACGTCGGTCGCCCGGTCGGCGCTCGCTCCGTAGTCCTTCTTCATCGAGCGGCTCACCCACGCCACGACCTTCTTCGCCGCGGCATAGGCATCGGTTTCTCCGCCGGCGATCTCCTTCGCCCTGGCGACGATGCTCGGATTGTCCGACTCGACCAGGATGGAGGACTTCAGATACTCGGCAGTGTCCGGTGGGTGCGGCGCCCCGCGCTTCACCAGCTTCGCGGGGTCCGGCGGTGCCGCCCGGATGGTCACCTCGGACTTGCCGCCGCCGAGGTCCTTGTAGCTCTGGCGATCCGTCATCCGGTGGAACTTGTCGGGGAAGCCGGCGAGCACCAGCGTCCACTGCCCGGGCACCGTCCGGGCCGCGGCCGGAGGCGAGGCGGGCAACACCAGGCGCGTGAGGCCGAAGATCTCCACCCGGTCCAGCCGCTGCGCGACCGACTTCGGCTCGGCACGACCGACCATCGCCGACCCGTAGGACATCTCGACCACCGCCCCGTCAGCAGCGACCACCGCCTGCATCGGCACCTTCTCCTTCTCGGAGACGATGGTCGCCTTGCGGAGCAGCACCGAGACGCCGTTCACCACCCGGCGCTCCTCCGCAACCGGGGTGGTCGTCATCCGGTACTGACCGAGGTCGGTTCCGTCGAGCGCCATTCCCGAGAGCTCCTTCCCCCGGAGCAGCGCCACCCGCAGCTGGTCCGCATCCTCCACCGTCTCCTCGACCGGAGGCAGGGTGAAGGTCTCTTCCCGCTGGCCCGGACGCTGGCGCTTCACCATGAAGCCGGTGGGAGTCGCCTTGCCGATGAGCACCTGGTTCCCGCCGTCGCCCTCGTCCTTGATGACGAAGGAGAGGAGCTTCCCCCGGGGCCTCGACTCGTAGATCCGCTCCTCGTGATGCCGGCGCTCGGCGGTGTTGTTGCCCACCACGGCCTTGAAGACGAAGTCCGCCACCGAGCGGACCTCCGGCTTTCCGGGCACCAGGTCCAGGTCGGTGAAGTACCAGCCCACCTTCTTGTCGACGAGGTAGAGCCCGAAGTACTCGCCGCCGTGCGGCCTCGGCACGCGGAGCACGTCGGACACTGCCGCCCGCGTGGTGCCCCGCTCGGGCGACGGCTCGTCGGCCAGACCCGGGAGCGCGCCGGCCAGGAGGACGGCGAGGAGGGGTGGGAGGACCCGGGGTGTCCTCACTAGAGCTTCTTCTTCAGGAGGATGAGGTCGTCCCCTACCTTGTAGAAGTCCCGGAACCGGGCCTCTTCGAGGTAACGCATGGACTGATAGAAACCGCGGGCGGGCCCGTAATCTTCCGTCGCCGAGGTCTCCACCCTCACCAGCCGGGCCTTCCTGCGGCGAAGATCGCCTTCCATCGCCGCCACCAGCCCGGCCCCGATGCCCTTCCCTCGCAGCGAGGGCTCGCTGCAGATCCAGTAGAGGTCGAACGTCCCGTCGGTCATCGGCGTCGGGCCGTAACACACGTAGCCGGCCAGCTGCCCACCGAGAAGCGCGACCAGGACGTGGTAGTCCGGGTTACTCGGCTGCAACGCCAGGTCGATGACCTCGAGCGCGCAGCGAACCTCGTCGGGTGAGAAGTTCTCGATGCGGTCGAGCAGCTTCGCGAGGCCTTCCCTGTCTTCTGGGACGGCGGGACGGATGTCCATGAGTCCTTTCGAGCGCGACGTCCACCAGACGGAGGGCCAGCGCCGAGTACTCGAGCCCGGCCGCTGCTGCGCTCCTGGCGAAACCTGCCTCGGGATGCAAATCGCAGTTGGGATTGATGTCAATGACCCACGGTCGACCGTCGTCGGAGAGACGGAGGTCCACCCGGCCATAGTCCCGACACCCGAGCGCCTCGAATGCGGCGAGCGCGGTTTCGACCACTCGCTCCTCCAGCCCGCTTGGAAGGGTGCAGGGAACCGAGGGGCTGTCGATGCACTCGGGTGACGAGGGCTCCCACTTCGCCCGATAGCTCACGATGTGGGGGCGGCCGGTGAAGGACTCGCCAAAGCGGATCTCCGACAGCGGCAGCGCCGTCCGGGGCGCGTTCCCCAGGAGCGAGACGTAGACCTCCCGGCCGGCGACGAACTGCTCGACCAGCGCAGGCTGCTTGAAGCTGCGGAGCACGCGGCGGACCGCGTCCTTGAGGCCACGCTCGTCCTGGACCACGGAGTCGAAGTCCACGCCGACGGAGGCGTCCTCCCGGGAGGGCTTCACGATCAGCGGAAATTGGAGGCCCAGGTGCTCGAGCTGGGCCAGCCGCTCGACGACGCGGAAGGGCGGCGTGGGGACCCCACGGGCCACCAGCAGCTCCTTAGCCTTGTCCTTGTGGAGGGCGAGCCCGAGGGCGAGCGCGCCCGAGCCGGAATAGGGGAGCCGGAGCAGGTCGAGGAGAGCCGGGACGGCCATCTCACCCCGGGCATCTCCCCCGATGGACTCGCAGAGGTTGAGAACCAGGTCCGTGGCTCGGGAGCTCAGCGGGGCGACGATGTCCGCGGGGTTCGGTCCCACGGGGAGGACCGCCACCTCGTAACCACCCTTCCCGAGCGCGCGGGCCAGCTCATCGGCCACCCGCTCCACGTCCGCCCTCGCCTCGCGTCCTGGGTCTTCCTCCAGTGCATCGGCGTCCGCGTTGTGCAGGAGCGTGATGTGCATGCAGTCGACTCGTGGATGTAGCACGATCTGCCGACACGATGCGCATTCGAGATCCGATCCACGGCACCCTCCCGGTGTCCGCCGACGAGGCGGCGGTCGTGGACAGTGTCTGGTACCAGCGGCTCCGACACGTGCTGCAGCTCGGCTTCGGTGAGCTGGCCTTCCCCGGGGCGACGCATACCCGGCACGCCCATTCGCTCGGAGCGATGCACGTGGTGGGGAGGCTCTTCGACGCGCTCGCCGGCCGGAGCGACCTCCCGGACGCGGTCCGCCAGCGTTTCCGGACCGCGGTGCGCCTGGCCGTCCTCTGTCACGACCTGGGGCACATGCCCCTCAGTCACGCCAGCGAGCGGATTGCTCCGGCGCGGGCTGCCCTGGGGCTACCGGGGTGGACGGGCGCGGACGGAGGGCAGGCCCGGCACGAGGACTTCACCGTGAAGCTCCTCCTGGACACCGACCTGGCCGACCTGCTCCGGGGTCGGCTGGGGGACCAGGGCATCACGGGGGAGGCGCTCGCGGCCCTGGTGACGGGCCGGACACCGCCCGGCGGGCTGGACTTCCGCCACGGGGACGCAGACTGGGCGCCGCTCCTCCGGGCGCTGGTCTCGGGTGAGCTGGACGCCGACCGGATGGACTACCTGCTCCGGGACTCGTTCTACACCGGCGTGAATTACGGCCGGTTCGACCTGGACTGGCTGGTGCAGAACCTTCACCCCGCCGAGCGTGACGGCCGGGTGGAGCTGGCGCTCTCCCGGAGCGCGGTCTTCGCCTTCGAGGACTTCCTGTTGAGCCGGCACCACATGTTCCTGTCCGTGTACCTGCACCACACGGCGGTGAGCTTCGACTGGATGCTGGCGGCCTACTACCGGGAGGCACCGGGCGAGTTCGAGATTCCGGCCGACCCGGACCGCTTCCTGCGGACGGACGACGTGGCCCTCCTCTGGGCACTCAGGAACAGCAGCAACCCCTGGGCGCAGCGCATCGTCCGCCGACAGGGCTTCAAGCTCCTGGCCCAGTTCACCGAGCGGGACGAGGGGTATGACCTGGCAGCCCTGGCGTCGGCCCTGACCGAGGCCTCGGTGGAGCACTTCACGGTGGAGAGCCGGGAGACCCTCTCCCGGTATTTCGAGGAAGGCGAGGGGCCGAGCCTCTATGTCCTGGACGAGTCGTCCGGCCGGCTCACTCCTGTCGCGCGCTACACACCGCTGTATCAGCGCTATGCGTCACCGGTCCGTCTGTCCCGGGCGTACGTCCGTCCAGAACAGCTGGATCGAGCGAGGCAGGCGCTCGCAGGAGTCACCTCAGCGAAGCTTCGCGATGCGCTAGGGTCCGCACGCAAGCGATGAGCGAGGCGATCCCCGGGATGCAGGAGGCGCCGCCGCCGGCGGAGCCCAAAGACGCCGCGGTCGTGGTGCTGGTACGGATGGGGCCGCGGGGCCTGGAGACCTTCTGGCTCCGGCGGGAGCGCACCGTCTCCTTCGCCGCGGGGTTCTACGCCTTTCCCGGGGGACGGGTGGACGCCGGCGACACCGAGGTTCCGGTGGAGGGCGCGGGGCCGCCGGACTCGAGGCTGGTGGCGGCCGCGGCGCGCGAGCTGTTCGAGGAGACCGGCGTGCTCGCCGCGCGGGGACGGACGCCGGATGCGGCCACGCTCGCCACCGCCCGGGCCGCGATGCTCGAGGGGAAGGAGACCTTCAGCGCGGTGCTGAACCGCCTGGGCCTCCAGGTCGACGCGCTGGACTTCGAGCCTGCGGGCCGGTGGGTGACGCCGCCCTTCATGCCGACCCGGTTCGACGCGCGGTTCTTCCTGGTCGAGGTTCCGCCGGGGACCCGGGCCGAGGTGTGGCCGGGCGAGGCAGCCGAGGGCAGCTGGGTCCGGCCCACCGACGCGCTCACCCTCTGGCAGGAGGGGAGGGCGCTGCTCCACCCGCCCAACAGGCACGCGCTGAACGTCCTGAGCCGGGTGCGGCGCACGGTGGACGCGGTGGCCTGGCTCGCCTCTCCGACCGCGGCGGACACGCGCATCGAGTTCCAGCGCGGGGTCCGGCTGGTCGCGCTCCGGACGCCGACCTTGCTCCCGGCCACGCACACCAACGCGTGGATCCTCGGGACGGGCGAGCTTCTCATCGTGGATCCCGGCGCTCCGGACCCGGCGGAGATCGACCGGCTCACGAGCCACGTCCGGGCGCTGGCCGCCGAGGAGTGCCGCCCGCTGGCGGTCCTGCTGACCCATCACCACCTGGACCACGTGAGCGGAGCGCGGGCGGTGAGCGAGCAGCTGGGAATTCCGGTGTGGTGCCACGCCCGGACCGCGGACCGGCTGCCCTTCCGGGCGGACCGGCTGCTGGAGGACGGCGACGAGCTGGTGCTCGCCGGAACGCCGGGAATGCGCTGGCGGGTGCTCCACACACCCGGGCACGCGCGCGGGCACCTCACGCTGGTCGACACCGCGACCCGGGCTGCCGTGGTGGGCGACATGGTGGCGGGGCAAGGGACCATCCTCATCGACCCGCCCGAGGGTGACATGGCCGAGTACCTGCGCCAGCTCGCCCGGCTCCGGGAGCTGCCGGTTCGCGCGATCTACCCGGCGCACGGGCCGCCGCTGCCGGACGGGCCGAGCGCGCTGACCGCGGTGATGGATCACCGGACGATGCGCGAGCGCCGGGTGCAGGCGGCGCTGAGCAGCCTGGGGCGGCCGCTGGACGAGGTGGCCGCCGAGGCCTACGCGGACACGCCGAGCGCGATGCCCTACCTCGCCGAGCGGAGCACGCTCGCGATCCTGGAGAAGCTCCGCGGCGACGGCGTGGCCCGCGAGACCGATGCCGGCTGGGCGCTCACCTGAGCGCTACTCCTGTCGCAGCGCCACCATCGGGTCGACCCGCGAGGCTCGGCGGGGCGGCCCGGCGGACCCCGGCCGCGCCACCATCACGAGGGCAAAGGCGACGGCGCTGGACGTCCGCGGGGGGGGGGGGCTCCACCCGCCGAG
>Ga0081540_1000446_pt1 | contig 40891 bp, 41 predicted proteins | sample TabmetS2T1R1_FD_71024 | JGI IMG/M metagenome (GOLD analysis project Ga0081540, IMG submission 71024) | Tabebuia heterophylla rhizosphere microbial communities from the University of Puerto Rico - S2T1R1 | ecosystem: Host-associated > Plants > Roots > Rhizosphere ...
CCGCAAGCACGCCGTGAAAACCTTCACGCACGGCGAATTTTACATGGCGATCGCCAACCGGCTCGCCACGAGTAACTGCTGCGTGAGCGGCTCGTGCAAAAATACAATGGCATCACCGCGCCAAAGGACGGTGACGTTGAAAACAGGCGCCTGTGGGGCGCTGTATCGGAGATGGTGTTGGAGATGTGGCAGAGCCGGGCTCACCTCGGAAACTCGCCACGCACCGTACTCGAGGAGCTCGCGCGCAGTCAATGCGCGACGACATCAAGAGCGTTAGTCGCCGTAGTCTTGCCGCAGGTCCAAGAACCTTTGCGGTGCGTTGATCAGCAGCTCGTCACAGGGCTGCCCATACTTGGTGTGCATTATTCTCAAACTGTTCGGCGGATCATTGTTGATGGTTTCGACCATCTCCTTCAAGCGAACCTGAACCCATTGCATCGGCAGGTTCCCGTCCGTGCCGATGTACTTGGCAATGTTGATCGCTTGGGTCAGCATCGCTTGTCCAGTCAACTTGATGCGTTCGGCGGCGGCGGTCTTCTTGTCGTCTCCAGCTGAATTCTGAACGATCGAAGCCAACAGCGAGAAGTAGGCAGCGCAGGTGGACATCTCGTGGCTAAGGTCGCTCAAGCCAGAGCGACCCCTTGCCCGACGTTCCTCTTCGGCTTGCAAGGGTTGCCAGATGAGGCCGCAACAAAGCGCCGACACGGTGAGACGCTTCGCAATGGTCATGGATGGCATGGTCGTCCTCGCTCAGGGAGCAACGGAGTCGCTGACGACGTGGTAGTCGTCGATGCACATTTGGCTGTCTGCCTTCGACCAGACGCCAATTTTGCCTGAGACCGGCTGCGCCAGTTTGATGGGTGAGAATGGGCTTGCCATTCAGGAAGGCATCGACGGTATTGCCCTTGCTGACAACTTTGAAGCTCTTCGTCGGCGTCGGCACGTCTCTGACCCACTTCACCGAGCTTCGTTGGCCTTTCTCAAATTTTCACAGCACGAGATTGTTCTCGAACGGGTTGGCCCGCACGGTCAGGTAGTCGCCGTTCGCTTTAGAGGGCTGGCTGCCAACCGTCTCGTTTTCGAAATCGAACGTGATGTCGAGGACTTTTGCCCCTGCGCGCTCGCCGTGAAATTGCCTGTGAGCACGGATGCGCCTAAGGAGCCCACAAGTAGCGTCTTCTCATGTCACGTGCCTCCAACGATTGCGGCAGCGACGGCTAGCTTTGGTTTCATGACGACCTCCGTTGCTGAGGGTGCTGGGTTTGAAACCCCGCCCGTGCTCCTGAAGCACACGGAGTGTTGATCCTATGCTCCGACCATTAAGGCAGTTTTTTTAATGTCAGCCCCGCACCGCGAACATCTAGTTGCGGGGTTCTTGACTTTTCAGGACGCCTTCAAAGGGGGGTAAGCCCGAGCCGGGCACCCGAAACTCGACCTTTGTGCCCGACTGCCAAACTTCCTTGCATTCCCGTGCTGTTGCCGCGGCCTCGAGGCAGAGCTCGCCACTGTGGACAAACCATCTGCCCGTCGTGGCCTTGCCCATGTGAAACGCCTTGAAGGTCCCATTCCGCATGTACTGCTCAGCCCAATGCACCCCGTCAGTAATCTCCTTTCCGGCGAGGCGCGCTTTGATCTGTGTCGGCGTTAGCTTGCGGAAAACGTCTGCTGCCGTCGCGAACACGGTGGTGCCTAAGAAGGCCGCCAGCGCAAGAGCATAGGCCCAAGGCGGCGCGTAGGCGCCGCACGCCCGCCAAGCTTTGGTCGCTTCGTGCATGACGTTGCCAAACTGGTCGAGCCGGCCTTAGGTTCTCAGGGGTGACGGACGGTAGAACCAGACCGCTGGCGCGTAGTTGTTCCCTGCATCAAACACGTCGATCGCCCCTTCCCCGCACGTCACATGGACGCGTTGGCGTTTGCTGTGCCCGTCCTCGCTGATCTGGAAGCTCTCGGGGTGGGCCGGCAAGGCAATGTCTTTGATCTTCGCATGACTCGAGGGGTCTATCACGGCCAAGGCACCTGCACCGTAACCGACATAGACTGATTTGGCGTCCGCATCGAAGCGTACATTGTCTGCGTCTTTGCCAAGGAGCATATTGGCCGTCGCTGCGAAATCCCCGCCACGAAACAACCGCAGCGAACCGTCACCACCGTTGGCGACAAAAAGCGTATCTACAGTGGGCACGTATCCGACCACCTGTGGCTGTTTTAGACCAGTGATCCGTTGACGGAGGCCACCATTGTTTGAATCGACGATCGCTAGGCTGTTGTTTTCCAGTTCTGCGACGAACAGGTGCTGGCGCAAAAGGTCGACGGCCAGATGATCGATTCGCCCTTTGACGATCCCAAGTGGGATCCGGGTCTCCAGTTCCAATGGGCTTTGTTCGGCCTGAGCTGCGCTGCCTATCAGTCCGAGCCACAAGCTGAGCAATGCAGACGCGTGAATCGAACGCGCTGCGCGCCAGAACCGAGCAGCCGCCCTATGCATTCGACGTTGCATAATGCTGTGATCCTCGTGAGGCACCCAGTGTTTCGTCGACGCACTTCAGTCATCGTCGTCAACCCGCAGACGACCAGTTTGCGCGTCGACCACGAGGTGAGCGGTCTGCTGGTCTTTCGATCCCATCACCTGGAAGTACCTTCCCTCCCGGCTGATCACCACGTTGGTCCACCCGTCGGCAGTCATTTTTTGACGCACCTGGTCCTCCGTGATCGGGCCGTTATTGGCGACAAAGACAGCTCCTTCACTGCGCTCCCTTGCGAGATCGATAACGGTCACGATCGACACAACCACTCCCGCTGCGATCAGCCATACGAACACTCTGTAGGACATGACGATGCTCCTGGTTGGCCCAACACAGAGCACCGGCGCTTTAAGGCAATCTTAAATGAGCAATCGGTCCACCGAACCGCGAGGCCGACTCATCCCAACGACCCAACAAATTCTCGTGATGCAAAAATTAACCTCTGCGTATCCTTGGCCTTGGCGCAGACGTACGATTCCGCACAAAGACGCAAGTGCGACGGGGTTGATGTCGAAGTAATCTACAGTCACTTTGATGCGCAGCGGCAAGGAATTCAGAGGTTGCCGGGATTAAGGAATTTCAGCGGTTGCCGGGATTTAAGCGCACTGTCGTCCGTCCCGAGTAACCTGGGACCGGCCGTTTGGTGTATTGTTTGTGCAGAGCATTGCAACCTGCCGGATGCAACGCATTCGCTTCAAAGTTGCGGTCGGGCAGGGGGTGCTCATCGCTGGGATTCAGGTCGCGTGTGGTTGAACGGCATGGCCTGGCCGCCAACCGGCGATACTCCATGCGCCTGCTCCGCTGACGAAATAGAACAACAGAGCCGCGACGATGCCCCCATTTTTGTAGAAATTGATCTCCTACGCCCGCCGCGCTGCAGCGTCCGTGAATTCCCAATACCGGTGTGTGGTCGCAGCTGCCATGATCACAAAGGCGATGAGGCCAAGGACGTCCAGCGCGGCACGATACCGAGAATAAGGGCTATGGGCCGAGCACCTCGATGGCCACGGCCGCCGCGGCCCAGGCCTCTGAGTATGGCAATCCCTTGCTAGCAAGCGAAGCCGAGAAGGCGCCAAAGCCGACAGCCTTGCTGAAGCCGGATGGCAGGAACAACGCCGCCAAGAGAGGACGACCCAAAAGCAAAGCTGTGTCATTGACGTTTTGCATGGGGCACCTACCATCGGTTCGATGTCACGTTAATGCGGCTGCGACTATTCAGAACTCCGGACGCAGTTTCGAGGTGCATGTTGGAGGACCAGATGCGTGCGTTGATCGTTCCCATCTGTCGTCGCTCTCTCGCGACTGGCGAATACCAGGCTGATATTTACCTATCTCACTTGCTCGGCCGCTCGGCTGCCTGCGGCGGTTGGGCCTTCAGGGAAACATTCGCTGGGCGAGCCTTGGTGCTCAGGCGAAAGCAAATGTCCAGTGATTCACTGGGGTGCGAACGTAAGTAGGCCGTACATCCTTAAAGGAGGAGACGATCAATGCGTGTCATTCTCACTCTACTATTGGGTGGCGCGGTCGCAACGTTTGCTGGCGCCGCCAATGCCCAGGAGATCGATTGGCAGAAGGTTGACGCCGTCTTCGGGCGCAAACCCGCAGTATCGGGTGATGTTCATCGCTATGGCTTCCCGCGCACGGACCTTCAGGTCAGCGTGGACGGCGTCGCCATCAAGCCGGCCTTCGCGCTGGGCAGCTGGATAGCGATGAAGCCGGTGCAGGGCGGTGTCATGGCTATGGGCGATCTGGTTCTGCTCGAAACCGAGATCAATCCAGTGATGAGCAAGTTGATCGAAGGTGGCGTCGATATTACGGCGGTCCACAATCATCTGCTGCGCGCCAACCCAGCAACCTTCTACATGCACGTCGGCGGGCACGGCGATCCGATCAAAATCGCTAACGCCATCCATGCCGCCCTGGCCGCGAGCAAGACGCCGCTCCAAGCGCCCGCCGGCGCTCCCCCAGCGCCCGCGGTCGATCTCGAAACCGATCAGCTCGAGCAAATCATCGGCGCCAAAGGTCAGGCAAATGGCGGTGTCTACCAGTTCGCGGTGCCGCGGCGCGACCCCATTACCGAGCATGGAGCATCGCTCGTTCCGCCCGGGCCAACCGGAGTCGCCACCGTGATTAACTTCCAAGCAAGCGGCGGTCGCAACGCTGCAATCACCGGCGACTTCGTGCTCCTTGGCGAGGAGGTCAACCCCGTCATCAAGGCATTGCACACGAACGGCATCGAGGTGACGGCGCTCCACAGCCACATGCTGACCGAGCAGCCGCGGCTGTTCTTTATGCACTTCTGGGCGAACGACGACGCTTTGAAGCTTGCGAAGGGGCTGCGCGAGGCCTGGGATAAAACGGCGAGCGAAAGCAGATGACACGCCGTGGCAATGGTGCCGCTGCCCTGGGGCAGCACCCCCGCGGCAGGCGAATGCGCCTGCCGCTGTCGGCCGGGGCGATTTAGCCTTTTGACCTTGCCGCCCGCGAGGATGCCGTGCCCGGCGCCCGCACGTCACGATGCCTTGGCAGCCGCACGGCCGCGAACGTTGCCGAGGACGAAAACCGCGCCATGCCCACATCAGGATTTGTCGCCGCCGACAACAACCTGAACCATGGTACCGACGGTCGGCGCGCGCTTGGCGTCTGCCACCACAACGGCCTGCTTGGGCAACCCGTCGAGCACTTCCGCAAGACCGCTGTCGCGGAGGCCGATGTGGATGGGTGTGCGCGCGATGCGATCGTCCGTGACGGTATAGATGAAGGTGCCATTGCCGTCCGCTCCGAGGGCAGCGCTTGGCAGCGTGACCACGTCAGGTCGCCGCGCCATCTCCAACGCGACCTCGGCGTACATGCCGGGGTAGAGCCGCTCGTCCGGGTTCGGGAGGTCGATTTCGGTGCGCATGTTTCGCGTCTGGCCATCGAGGCGGTAGGCAAAGCGCGTGATGGTGCCGGCGATCGGCGCCCCGTCGAGGCCAAACGGCGCGACGGTAGCGTGATCGCCAACATGCACGTGAACGGCCTTGTCCTCCGGGACGTCGCAGAACACCCGAACCGTGTCGATGCGCTGCAGCTTGAAGAGGGGCATCGTCCGGCTCGCGGTCGGTGCCTGGACGAGGTCGCCGCGGTTCACCAATCGCTGGGCGATCACGCCGTCGAACGGGGCTACAATCTTTGCATAGCCGAGCAGCGCTTTGTTTTTCTTGACCGTCGCGGTCGCCAGATCGACCTGGGCGGCGGCCGAGTCGCGATTGGCAATGGCCAACCCGAGATCAGCTCTGGCAATCTCGGTCTTGGCGCGGATGTTGTCGAGCGCCTGGTCCGTCGTCCATTTCTGCCTGTTCAAATATTCCTGGCGTTTGAACGTCACCTCTTGCAGCGCGAGATCGGCTTGGGCGCGCTCGACCTGGCGACGCGCGGTCTCCAGCAGCTTCCGCTGGGATTCGAGCTGAGCCTCCGACTCGGCCAGCGCCGCTGCGGTTTCCGGGACGTCAATGACTGCGAGGACTTGACCGGCCTTGACGTGGTCGCCGATGTCGACGCGGACCTCCGACAAATAGCCGGAGATCTCGGCAAAGAGATCTGCGTCCTCGAACGCCTCGAGCGTCGCGTTGGTATGGAACCGCTGGGCCAAAGTGGCGCGCCGGGGATACACGATATCGACGCGGGGGCGGTTGTTTGCAGCGGTGGCTGTCGAATGCGAGGACGGCGCGGGGTAACGGAACGAGACATATGCCGCAGCAACCGCGACATATCCCGCAGCGGCGATGACGACGGCTCCGGCCATCACACCGGCGACCACGGGCGCGGCCGCCGGCGCCTTGAACACGTTGCGCCTTATCATGGGCTTGTCCTCGCTTCCTCAGTCCCGCGTTCGTCATGGCCAGCATGCGCGTCGACGTAGGCATCGGCGGCGCGGGCCGTGCCGTCGAAATGCGCACTCTCGGGGTCGTCCGGGTCGAGCGAGGCGGAAGTGCGGGCGCTCTTCCACTGCAGCAGAGCGAAGATCGCTGGCAGCACGAGAAGCGTGGCGCACGTCGCCCCGCCCAAGCCGCCGATCACGGCACGCCCGAGCGGCGCGGTCTGTTCGCCGCCCTCGCCGAGACCAATCGCCATTGGGATCATTCCGGCAATCATGGCCATGCTGGTCATGAGGATCGGCCGCAGTCGGCTTTGCGCCCCGTCGAGGGCGGCCGCCCACGACTCTTGGCCTTGGATGCGGCTCCGCTCCGCGAAGGTCACAAGCATGATCGCGTTCGCCACGGCAACGCCGATCGCCATGATGGCGCCCATGAACGACTGCATATTCAAGGTGGTACGCGTCAGCCACAGCATGATTGAGATGCCGGCCACGACCGCCGGAATCGTGAGCGCGACCGCCATCGACAGCCGCCACGACTGGAAGTTGGCAGTCAGCATCAGGAGAATGACGCCCACGGCAACCAAGAGCCCCGACCGCAGTCCGCCGAACATCTCGTTCATCGGCTGTACCTGACCGCGCACCGTCACCGCCACCTTGTCCGGCGGTTTTCCAGCGTCTGCGATCGCCTGCTGCACACGTTGCGCCGCCCGGCCCAGATCATCGCCGATGATGTTGGCGCTGAGCGTCAGCATCCGCTGCATGTTGTAGCGATCGTATTCGCCGAGCGCGGTGCCCTCGCTGACGGTCGCGAGATTGCGAAGATCGATTTGCTGGCCGGCGCGGCGCGCGATGGGTAGATTGCGCAGCTCTTCGAGCGAGTTCAGCCGCTTGTCGGGGATGTCGACCTGCACCTGATAGCCAACGCCGGTAGTGGGGTCGGCCCAGTAGTTGGCCGCTGTGTAGCGGCTCGAATATGTGCCAGCAACGACCGACTTGCCGATGTCGTCGGCGGTCACGCCCAGCACGCCGGCGCGCTCCCGGTCGACATTCACCTTCACCGTCGGGTAGTCGAGCTCCTGCTCGAAGCTAAGGTCGCGCAGCATGGGCACTTGTGCCAGCGAGCCGCGCAATCTTTCAGCGTACGCGCGAACGTCTGCGATGTTTGTTCCACTGACGGCGACCTCGATCGGCGTTGGCGCACCGAAGCTCAGCACGCGGCTGACGATGTCGCTGGCCTCGAACGAAAATCGCACTCCGGGCAGCTCAGCGGCCAGCGTCTGCCGCAGTCTTTCCTCGAGTTCCTCAACGCGGACTGCGGCAGTTGGTTTGAGCTGGATCTGCATCAGCGCTTCCTCCGGCCCGGATGACCAGAGATAGATCGCGTTGATTGGAAAGTTGGGCGGCGTCGTTCCGACAAAGCCGAGGGTGATCTCGACGTTGTCCGGTCCCACCTCCCGCTTGATCACGTCGAGCGCTTGCAGCGCGATCTGCTCGGTGCGCTCGATGCGGGTGCCGGCAGGAGCGCGCAGGTGTAATTGAAACTGTCCGGTGTCCACAGTGGGAAAGATCTGGGTGCCGAGCGCTCCGCCCACGCCGAGGATCGCCACACCGCAAATCGCCAGATACGAAAGAGCTACGATGCGACGCCGGGCGATGAGCGCCGCCAGGCACCGCCCATAGGCCCGACGCAGCCGGTCGAACGGCGACTCGTGCGTGAGGCCGTGCGCGCTCGCGGCGCGGACGACCCAGACCGCAAGGACCGGTACGAGCGTGCTCGACAGCAGGTACGAAGCCACCATCGAGAACCCGACCGCCAGCGACAGTGGAACGAACAGGGATTTTGCTGCCCCCGACATGAAGAACGCCGGAATGAACATGGCGAGGATGCACAGCATCGCCAGTAAGCGCGGTATCGTCGTCTCGGCGGTAGCTGCGCGCGCCGCGCGTGCGAGGGCGCCGCTTCGGCCAAGATGCGTATGGATGTTCTCGATTGTGACCGTCGATTCGTCGACCAGGATGCCCACGGCCAGCGCGAGTCCACCCAAGGTCATGATGTTGACCGTCTGGCCGGAGACCCACAGCCCGATCGCCGCGGCCAAAATCGCCAGCGGAATATTGACCACGACGACAAGGGCACTGCGCCAGTCCCTGAGGAACAAGAGAACCATCACGCCGGTGAGCGCCGCGCCGAGCAGACCTTCAAAGGCTAGTCCGCCGATAGCCCGGGTCACGTATGGGGACTGGTCGAACTGGTAGCTCACGTCGATGCCGTTGGGCAGCACCGACTGGAAGCGGGGAAGATTTTCCCGCACCAGCGCGACGACCGCGAGCGTCGAGGCATCGGCCCGCTTGGTCACGGGGATGTAGATCGTGCGGGCGCCGTCGACCAGGGCGTAGCCGGTCTGGATGTCGGCCGTATCTTCGATGGACCCGACATCGCGCATGAAGATCGTCTGCGTGCCCTGCGAGCGGATCGGAATGTTGTTGAGGTCCTTGATGTCCGAGACCACGGAATTGACCGGGACTGTCGGCACCAGATCGCCGATGTGCACGTTACCGGATGGGCTGATCGTATTGCCGGTGCCTAACGCCCGCACGACCTCGTCGGGCGACATGTTGTAGGCGCGCAGCTTCGCGGGATCGGCATGAATGACGATGGTACGCTGGCTCGAGCCGAACGGCGGCGGCGCCGACACGCCGGGCAAGGTCGCGAACAGCGGTCGGACTTTGTAGAGCGCCGCGTCCTGCACTTCCGCAATCGAGCGCGTCCTGCTCGAGAACACGAGATTGCCGACCGGCACGCCGCCGGCATCGAAGCGCAGCACGAAGGGCGGCACGGTTCCGGCCGGCATGAAGGCGCGCGCACGGTCGACATAGCCAACGGTCTCGGCCACCGCCTGGGCCATGTCCGTGCCCGGGTGGAACTGGAGCTTGATGAGCCCGATGCCTTGGATCGATTTGCTTTCGACGTGCTCAATGCCGGTGATGTAAAGGAAGTGGTATTCGTAATAGTTGACGATGAAGCCTTCCATCTGCGCCGGATCAAGACCGCCATAGGGCTGTGCGACGTAGATGGTCGGCACCGCGAGGTCGGGAAAGATATCGCGCGGCATGCGCTCAAGCGCCAGCACACCGGCGAGCACGATCGCCACGATTCCGATCAGCAAAGAGATCGGCCGGCGGAGGGCGAAGGAGACCAGATTCATAATTCTCGATTCCTGGGAAGGGACCTGTGGGCGCTAACTGGTCGCGGGATGTTCTCTCAAGCAGGGATTCGCCACTGGCAATGGTCGCTGTGCGCAAGCGCTAGGAGGCGGGGAAGCTCGGAGGTGGTGATGGAGTAGGTAGACGGCATGAGCGTCCATTCCTTCCCTGGTTGGGAGTACGGACGCGATGTTTCAGCCGCAGCCTCGCGGGGTAATCGCGGATGACCCCGTGCCATTGCATCTAATCAACACTGGCCGCGGCGCAAGAAGGATTGAGCCGTGCTCTCGCCGTCGTGATCGTAATTCTGATTTGACGACCAACGGGCCGGCTCGGCGTTCGTAGCGTTGTCAGAATCTTGCGGCGATTGTCGAGTGCTTGCTGTGATCAGGTTTCTGGAGACACAGCTGGCCGTGGTCCTGCGGGCCCGGTTTGACGCTAGACCACTGGACGTTCGCGGGGCAATGGACTTTCCCATAGCAGTTGATGTGGCAGGCCGAAGTCTCCGTCCACTTTCTGACCCTGGCGGCCAACTCGATTGTGATGCACTCGAAGCCATGGCCAGGCCCCGGCCAGTCAGTCACAAGCGCCCACCGCTCGATGACCATCAGCAGCGCCAAGCCATGGCCCGGCTCGGAGCCAAACCAAAGCTGCCGGAGCTACCACGTCTGGCCTGGAGATCGGAGGACCATGCTGCGTTGCAACGGCTCCATGCCGCTTAACCAGCCCGCGGGTTCCCGGGACCTTCAATCCGTGTCCGCAGTACCTTAGCTTCCGGGCATGCGAGGATCGACAGCACAATGCCGCTTCGAGGCTAATTCCCCATAGCGCGCGGCACCGCCGGCCTGCAGGCATCCGAAAACCTGCAACTTAGCAGACCCATTCGGTTCGGGGCGTCAGTTCGAAGGGCACTCCGGGACTGGGATCAGCAAGCCTTGATCTCTTGCGGCCAGACAGCGGGCTCCCACGTGCTCGCCGCCCTCCGTGTGCGTCACGGTGTGCCGCGCGATGGAGCCCAGGTGCGCAAAAGGACTTTACCCGGGCACGCCACAAGCTAGGATTGGCGGTACCAGTCCTTGCTGGAAAGGTTGAAAACCGCTGCTCGCCCGTCAACCGGTGAGAGCGTGAGCTGCAATTGGAGCGGCAAATGCAAGCCATGGGAATGCCGGGTTCGGGCGGCGCGCCGCTCTTGCCGCGGACATCGGACCAAATCCTGGGCCCCTTCTATCCGCTCGGGGAACCCGCAAAGGGCAGTGATCTCACGCGCGTCCCCGGACGGCCCGGTCAAGCGCAAGGCCAAATCATTCGCGTGACCGGCCGGGTTATGGATCGGTCCGGTGCGCCGGTGCGCGGGGGCAGAGTATTGATCTGGCAGGCCAACAGCTTCGGCCGCTATACGCATCCAAACGACGATAATTTGGCTCCGCTTGATCCTTGCTTTGAGGGCTTCGCCGCGCTGACGACCGACCTCGATGGGTACTACAACATTCGCACCATTAAGCCGGGTGCCTACCCCACGCCGCGGGGGACGATCCGGCCTTCCCACATCCATTTCGAAGTGTTTGGCAAACGCGAGCGATTGATCACCCAGCTCTACTTCGCCGGCGACCCGCACCACGACAGCGACACTTGGCTTCAGTCCGCACCCGATCCCAGCACCATCGTGATGCCGATTCAGGAACCGGCAGCGGCGATGAACCCAGAAGAAAAACTGGTGGTATTTGATATCGTCCTGCTGCATGGCTGATGCGCGGCCATGTTGGAGGCCATGCCAAAGCAGGTTGCGGCCAGGGAGGGGTACGCCACCGTCCACGGGGTGAGGCTCTGGTATTGGGACACGGGCGGCGCTGGCGACCCCCTCATCCTCTGTCATCCGGGCTCGCAAAGCAGTCAAATCTGGCTTTACCAACAGCCCGCGTTCGCAGCCGCCGGCTTTCGGGTGATCGCGTACTCGCGTCGGGGACACTACAAGTCGGATCGCGGTCCCGATAGCGATTGCGGAACGCTTGTGGGCGATCTCGCCGGCCTGCTTGACGTTTTGCAGGTCGCGAAAGCCCACGTGCTGGGGGCTGCCGCCGGCGGGATCGTTGCCATGGGTTTTGCGATCGCGCACACCGCCCGGGTCATGTCGCTCATTCTGGCGGGTACCATTGTGGCGCCGGAAGAGGAGGAGTGGCGGGTGCTCTATGGTCGCCTCGGGCTGGCGCGTGTTCGCCCGGTGGTGCCGACGGAGTTTCTCGAACTTGGGCCTTCCTACCGCGGCCTCAACCCAGAAGGGGTTCAGCGCTTTGTGGAACTGGAGCACGCCTCCAACCCCGGCCGCGCCGTGCGCCAGCCGGTTGGTGCCCTGGTCAATTGGGCGGCGATGGAGCGGCTGCGGGTGCCGGTGTTGCTGTTGACGGGCGAGGCCGATCTTTATGCTCCGCCGCCGCTGCAGCGTATGATCGCCTCGCACTTGCCACAGCACGAAATGCTGACGCTGCGCGAGGTTGGCCATGCCCCCTACTGGGAAGCTCCTGGCGCGTTCAATGGTGCCGTGCTCGATTTCCTGGGCCGCAACGCTGCCCGCGGTCCTGGCTCGTAACGCGAGCGGTGGTGCGTTTGCCTGGAACGGTCGAGCGTCAGCGGAGCAAGGGCATGACCAGTACTGCGGACGAGAAGGACGCTATTCGCGAACTCATGGCGCGCTATTGCCATGCGCTGGATGCTTGCAATTTCAGCGAGGTGGCCTCGCTGTTCGCGGCAGATGGGGAATGGACGACGACCTATGGCAGAGCCTGCGGCCGCGCGCAGATTGAAACCTTGCTGGCAAACCTGGTGCCGAAGCCGGGCGAGGGCCCGCAGCGCAAGCACTACATCGCCAACATTATCGTGACGCTGGTCGGTCGAGACCGGGCTAGCGCGCGCTCAGACTACCTCGTGGTCCGCGAGTCCCAGGACGGCCTCATGCCGGTGATGGGCGGGACCTACTTAGACACATTCGTCAAAGGCGAGGACGGCTGGCAGTTTGCGCGAAAGGAGCTCGTGCACGACATCTCCGGTGACATGGCGTTGAAAGGTCAGCTCGACCCAGAATAGCCGTGCGGCGGCGACGATGTCGGGCTTACCTATTGCGGGGGTGTCGACCGGTTGCCGGTGTGTTGAGGAGCCATGGGCCTGCCGCGCCACCGCCGAAGCGTTGCGACAAGTGACGCCGGCAGCGCCATTAGGCGCTGCACTCGCAGACCCTTCACTTGAAGACCCGTCGCTCGGCACTGGTCCAGCTATAGCAAGTGTTTTACTCGATTTTGATGTTGGCAGTGCGGATGACGTCCTCCCAGCGCGCGCGCTCTTCGGCGATGAACTTCGCGGCCGCCGACACAGAACCTCCCACCGGCCGCACGCCCATCTTTTCGAATTGTTCGCGTACGCCGGGCAGCTGCAGCACCTCGTCGATGGCCGTGTTGATGGTGTGGATCACCGCTCCGGGGGTGCCGGGCGGCGCCACCAGCGCAAACCAAGTGATGGACTGGAAGCCCGTGACGCCCGCCTCGTGCAGCGTTGGAATATCGGGCAGCGATGGCACACGCGCGGTGCTGCCGAGCGCCAGAATGCGCAGGTTGCCGGCGGTGTGCTGAGCAAGCGACGAGCCCAGATTGTCGAAAATGAGATCGACGTGGTTGCCCATGATGTCCTGCAGCGCCGGCGCGCTGCCACGATAGGCAACGTGCACCATCTCGGTGCCGGTGAGCTTCTGGAACAGCATCGCGCTCAGATGTGAGGTCGAGCCGTTGCCTTGCGAAGCGAATGTGACCTTGCCGGGATTGGCTTTGGCGTAGGCGATGAGTTCCCGCGCGGTCTGGGCGGGGAACGACGGCTTGACCACGAGCACGTTTGGCACCGTGCCGAGCACGATGACGGGCTCGAACTTCGAGGGCTCGAAGCCGAGCTTCTTGTAGAGATTGTCATTGATCGCAATCGGGCCGGGCGGGCTTGCCAGCAGCACGTAGCCGTCAGCGGGCGAGCCGGCAACGGCCTCCGCACCGATGTTTCCACCGGCGCCCGCTCGGTTCTCGATGACCACCGGTTGGCGCCACTGCTCGGTCAGCTTTTCAGCCACGATGCGCGGCAGGACGTCGGCCGTGCCGCCTGCGGGAAACGGCACTATCATTCGCACGAGACGGCTGGGATAGCTCTCCTGTCCGGCGGCCCGGACAGCGGCAGCTTGCCATAGCAGCGCCGCTGCGAACGTGCCGGCGAGCAAGGCGATGAGCGAAAAGTTTGCCACATGTTTGCGGGAGGTATTCATGTTCCCGACCCCCCCTCGGCCAATTCGGATCTTCCGGAGGCGACGAAGGCATCCGCATAAAAGCATGCTTTGGGCAAACCGGCTGCCTCGGAGAACTCCTTGCGTGCCGCAGAGATCATCCGCGGATTGCCGCAGGCATACAACTCGACATTCCTCATGTCCGGATTGTCCTCCAGCGCCGCGCGATGCACCAGTCCCGTGCGCCCCTTCCACTCTGGGCTTGGAGTTGAGAGGATCGGCACGAAGGAAAACCACGGTGCCCGATCCTGCCACTTGGCAACGCGATCGAGCATATAGAGATCGGATTTGGTGCGCCCGCCCCAATAAAGCCGCATGCGTCGCCGCTCGCCGCGCCTAAGCGCCGCCTCGAGCATTGACTTGATCGGCGCGAAGCCTGTGCCTGTCGCCAGCAGGATCGCCGGGGCCTCCGCCTGCCGCAGGAAGAACTCGCCGAATGGCAGTTCGACAACGAGCCTGCAGCCTGGAGCAAGTCCGGCGAGAATGCCTGCGGAGAAACGGCCTTGTGGCACATGGCGGATGTGCAGCTCGGCGCCGTCGTTGTCATGGGGCGGATTGGCAAGGGAAAAGTTGCGCCTGTCCCCGTCGGCAAGCAGCACTTGCAAATACTGGCCCGCCCGGAATTTGGCTCGCACGCCATTGGCAAAGCGCAAGCTGAGGACCGAGATGTCGGGCGCCGGCCGGACGACCCGGAACACCGTTGCCGTCAGGGTCTTGCGCAGCGGCGGTGCGCATCGCTCGATGCGCCTGGGGGCTATCTCCACGTGCCCGCACGGCCGCGCCTGGCACATGAGCACGGCATCCGCCGTGCCGGTCACCTGCCGGCTGCGCACCCGCACCGCACCCGCGACGAGCGAACCTTCGCAGCTATGGCAGAGGCCTTTGCGGCACGAATAGGGAAGCGCGAAGCCTGCACGCTCGGCAGCGTCGAGAATGGATTCGTCGGCGCCGCAGTCGAAGGCTATGGCACTGCCTGCGATGCGGACCTCAAAGCTCATAACGGCAAGGCCAACAGCGTGTCGAACCGCGAGCTGTCGCACACGACGATGCGCTCGACGAGCTTCGGCGCAGCTTTGGGCGCAAGCGTGTAGACATCGAGGTAGCGGCCGGTGGTGAAGATATCGGTGGTACCATCGCGCATGATGCGTATCACGAAGAAGGGGGTCTCGCTGGCGACGCGGGTGCCTTCATTCGACTTTATCCAAGGCTGGCCGAGGAAATGCCGGTAGGTGTGGCGCTCATATACGTTGGCCTCGCGCAGCGAGGTTATGCGATCGACCAGCATGGCACGCGAGTTGGCGAAGACCACGCCGGCCTCCAGGCCCTGGCTATGGTTGTCGGCGGTGGTGATCTTATAGATGCACTGCTCGACGAAAAAATCCGGCCAGGCGTCGAGATCGCCATTGTCGATGCAGCGGGCATAGGCCGCCTGCATCTGTCCAATCCGGCTCGCGACGTCCTCGGACATCGGTTGGCTCCTCAGATGCCCATGCCGGCGCGATAGGCCTTCCAGAAGCCTCTCACCGAGGCCTCGGTAACTCGGCTCTCGCTGCTGTCGGCGGCGTTTCCACCCATCTCGACCACGGCTCGTTCATCGCCGGCGCCGGCAATGCCGCGTTGGACGAAGCCGCCAACGCAACCGTCCTCCATTGATACGAAGCCGGCGGGACCCACCAAGTTGGCCTGCTTCAGCCGCATCAGACGTTGCTCGGGCGTGTCGTCCTCGAAGCCAAGCAGCGTCCAGTTGAGATCGGTGCGATGGGTGCCGCGCGGCACGATCTGGCGCACGGCAATGCTGTTTTGGATCTGCTGCAGCACAAAGGTCGGGAACACGGACAGGATCTGCAGCGTGATATCGTCGGCAAACTCCACAAATCCCTGCAACAGTGAAGGGTCGGCGAGCCGGTAGCCGCTCTCGGAGCGGATGTTCTGCTGCGCGTACTCGCCGTCCTTGTCGACCTGGCGGTCGATTGCAGAGAAGCTCACATGGTGGCCGCCGGATGGGTCGACGATGATACCGCCGCGCTGCGACAGGCGGTTCAGCTCGAAAGTCGTGAAGAACAGGTGCAAGATGCTGGCGTGATAGGAATCCTTGACGTTCTCCATGTAGAGCTTCCAGTTGTTGGGAAGCGCTTGGGTGTAGCGACCGAGCACGACGGCTTTGCGACCCGCCAGGACGCGTTCGATGCAGGGCAGAATTGCCTCCCCCAAATATTCCTCGAGCGGCAGCACGGCGTCGGAGAAGCTGCCGAACAGGAGACCGTGCAGCTCGGCAACGCGCAGCTTGCGCGGTCCGTGATCCTGCATTGAGAACGATGGCGGCATGCCGCCCTTGCCCTTGATGCCATCCTTGAAAGCGACGCCGACCAGATTGCCCTGCCGGTCGTAGGTCCATGCGTGGTAGACGCAGGTGAAGTCCTTGGCGTTACCGCGCGGCTCCAGCGTGATCAAGGCGCCGCGGTGCGCGCAGCGGTTCTCAAAAGCATAGATGTCGCCGTCGGCATCGCGCGTGACGATGACCGGGGTGTCGCCGACTGCGGTGCTGCAGAAGTCGCCAGGGTTGGCTACTTCCACCGCCAGGCACAGGAAGTTCCATAGTGGACCCTGGAACAGGGCGCGCTGTTCTGCGGCGTAAACCCGCGCATCTTGAAAGAGCCGGTAGGGAACACGGGTGAGACCTTCCTCGGGCCACTCGGTGTCGATGAGCCGACTGGCGGCGCCTGCAAAGACCATCTTCATCCTCGCCAAGCCAACAAGAAACCTCAACGCCGAGGAGCGAATATGGCGCCAACGCTAGGGTGCCGTCCACCCTGATGTTGCGCCTGCAAAGCCATGAACGACGCTGGGACTGTGGGTCAAAAGTTCAATCCGCTCCAGAGTATGTCTGATCGGACGTTGCTGGTGCCGACACCGCTTGCGGGCTCAAGCGCCGCGGCCTGCGGCATGGAGCCTCGCCGAGGCTCAACGCGCAGCAGCTTTGGCCGCTGCCACCAGGCTGAGAGGAGACGTGGTGGTAATGACTTGCGTCAGCTTCAGTCCCGCCGAGCGGAACAGGGCTGAGTATTCCGCCTCGGTCCGTTCTCGCCCACCAACCGTCACCAACATATTGATATCGAAAAGCTTGGCCTCGGACGCTGCGTTTCCCGGTGGGACCACTCGCTCGGCGACGAGCAGGCGACCGTCGGTCGGCATGGCATCGCAACATCTTCGCAAGATCGTGTTCGCCGCGGCGTCGTCCCAGTTGTGCAGGATGCTCTTCAAAAAATAGATGTCGCCACCCTTGGGGATGCCGGTAAAAAAATCGCCCTGAATGAACGTGACCCTGGCGGCGATGTCGGCGAGGGCAAAACGCCGCTGGGTGTCTTCGGTCGGGGCGGAGCGATCGAAGATTGTGGCCTTTACATTGGGATAGACCCGCAGCAGCGCGGCCATCAGGGCGCCCTGTCCGCCGCCGACGTCTACGACCGTCTGCACGCAAGAGAAGTCGTACGCCGCCAGGAGCGCCGTTGCTTCGAGTTCGGAGAAGCCGGTCATCGCCTGCTGGAACAGCGCCGCAGATTTCGGGTGCGCACCCAGATAATCGTAGAACGACTGTCCGTAGACCTGCTCAAACGCCGATTTCCCGGTCTCGATTGCATGTCCGAGCCGGCCATAGGCGCCCCACAGCAGCTCATCGCCGTATAGCATCGCCGTGCTGTGCAGCGAGCCCGGCTTGTCCCGGAGCAGCAGTTCGGCGGCCGGAGTCATGACAAAGCGCCCCTCGCCAGTTTCGGCGAACACGCCGAGGCTGGCGAGGGCTCGCAAAAGGCGATAGAGCGCGTCGGCGTCCACACCAAGACTGGCGGCTAGTTCGAACGCTGTGCGGGCGTCTTTTGCCAGCTGACCAGCCAAGTCAAGTTTTGCAGCGACATAGATCAGTTGCGTGGCGCGAAAGCCCATGATGAGCTGGCGCAGCCGACCCGTCTGATCCTGCTCAGGCATGTCCGTCATGGATCCTCTGCACTAGGTCAACCTTTCTCTTGAGTGACCGACAGTCAGTCCATTTTTGGCGCCAGTAGGTCCGGTGACCTGGGTGCGAGGCGGCGGGTGGACCGACAGGTCGCCGCGCTATGACCCGGGCTAGCGAAGGGAGCTTCGTCGCGGCGCGCAAAACGCGAACTTCTCGGTCGCCGACGCTGCGATAGCAGTGGATTGCAGATCAGCGTTGAACAGCATCGCCGCGCGGACCGGACGAGCTAACGCCTGGCATCGCGCACGGCCTGAGCGACCTTGGTTGCCTGCGAGATGCTCCCGACCTTGCTGCCGGGAACCCTGGTGTGTCTGCGAATACGAAGGCGCGGCTGCATGCCATCGTGTGGGGTGGGTCCCGCTGCTGGATGGTGTACGAACTTTGCCGCACGGTGCTGCGCCAGGGCGGCACGCGCCGCCTCTACGTGCGCCACGCGCGCCTCGAGCTTGTGCAAGCGATCGAGCTCCTTGTTGATCCTCTTGAGGGCGGCGGCAAAGATCTGTTTGCGCTGTAACGGCTGATCGGCAGTGCCGGGAAAGCTCTTGCCGCGCGGTTCGGCTTTGCCGCGCAGCTCCCGCTGTTTTTGCCTCGCCAGCGCCCGCTCTTTGTTGCGCTGCGCCCGCAAGCGGAGCTTCAGCGCACGCAACTCGTCCGGGGCGAGCTGGTAGACGTCGGGGTGGTGCGTGTGGCGAATCAACTCAAACTCGTCGTGGCTGAGCCGGCTGCGCTCAGACTTGCAGGGCAACGACATTATTATTCTCCTGGCTAGAGGTTCAGTGCCGCGTCACACAGGGGCCGTGTGCAAAGCCTGGCAGGATCACACGGGACCGGGTCGCGACCAGCCAATCGCTCGGGCAAGGTGTAAGAGCAACCTCTGCGGGGCCGGCGGGCGCTGTGCGCTCCATAGGGGTCGATCATCGCTCATTGCCTCCACTGAGGCCGGGCAACCGGGCATCACACGGGGCGCGCCGGGTCGCCAGCACATGCTTGCGAGAGTGCCGTCCGCAGCCTACCACGGCTATGCGTTCCCATGGCAAGGTGGTCGGCGTCCAAAGCGCCAGCGCGGGTGATGGCGGCCATCTCTGCCAACCTCGATGACCAGGGCTGGTGGGCAGCAAGCGAGCGAGGCCTTTAGGCGTGCAGTGGTTAATCATCGTTCGTTCCCGGCCCATGCCAGGATCGAAGCCCGCGTCCTCAAGAGGTTTTCGAGGACGTTCTTGCCGTCGCCGAAGCACATGGCCACGGTGCCGCTCATTGAGAGCGGTAACCGAACAATTGTGGGCTATGGCTTTGAGCTTTGATGCGGGCTCGTGCCGTCGCAGGTCTGGGTCACCTCCGGCTGCCGCAGCACGCCGAAAAAGTCAGGTGCCGGGGAGGGCCTGTGAGGCGCCGCATTTGGGGAGGGCATAGCGTCTAGCACCACCCGGCCCACAAATGATATCACCCTAACGCCTCGTGCACGCGTACACCTCCTTGATCCTCGGCGGAGCAAAGGTGTCCGACCGCGATCTGCTAAAAACTTTCGGTGGTTACATGGCGCTGCTCATCATCGGCCTCGATAAGCACATCGGCTCCGCAGGGGCGTGGCGTGAGACATTGAAGGCGCACCTGCCTCACCTTGAAGTGCGGGTTTGGCCCGAAGCTGGCGACGTGTCCGAAATCGAATATCTCGCCTTCATGCATCCTGACTTCGATGTCCTCCCCAGCTTTCCCAAGCTGAAGGCCATGTTCAGCCGATCGGCCGGTGTGGAGTCATTCATCAATCACCCGAAAATGCCGATGGCCCCACTCGGCAAGATCGAGCCCCCGGGCGGCGACCCGATGATGACGGAATACGTTGTCATGCACGTTCTGCGCTTGCATCGCGACATGCCCGGCTATCAGGCGGCACAAGCTAAGCGCGAATGGCGCAGAGTTCGGATCGTTCGCCCCGACGAGCGGCGTATTGGATTCCTGGGCTATGGAATGATGGCGCAGGCGCCGGCGTCGGTCTTGAGATCGCTCGAGTTCAAGGTTTCGGCCTGGGTGCGGCGGCCGCGGCCTGCCGGCGAAATTCCCATCTACCATGGCCCGGACCAACTCGAGCCGTTCCTCAATCAGACCGATATTGCGGTTTGTCTGCTGCCTTTGACGCGAGAGACGGAGGGGATTTTCTGCGCCAGGACCTTGGCGATGCTGCCCAGAGGCGCGATGCTGATAAATGTCGGGCGCGGCAAGCACGTGGTCGATAAGGATCTCATCAGCGCGCTCGATTCCGGGCAATTGTCGTACGCGGCGCTCGACGCCCTATGGCCCGAGCCTCTGCCCAACGACAGTCCGCTATGGCTGCATCCGAAGGTGACTATCATGCCGCACGTGGCGCGGCGTCCGACCGTGGCGCAGCTTGTGACGCAGATTGCTGCAAATATCCGAAGTCTGGAAACCGGCGGCTCGCTCTTGCAACAAATCGATGCCGGGCTCGGATATTGATGCAACGGGGTGGTTGGGCTCATTCTCATGGATACCGCTGCGTCTGTAATGTTGGCGGGTTGAGGCGCGGCACGAGCCTCGATCACGGCTTAGCCCAGACCGGGACACTGGATCGTCAATGGTCGCAAGTTGGAGCACGGCTGGACGACCCGAAGATAGCGCGCATTGCTTTCGCTGCTTTCTCCGACTGCCGGATACCGTATGTCCCCGAAACACCCGCTCGGCCGAGCATCCTAGGGGAGGCCGGTTTGGGTGCGAACGGCATCGCTGCGAGCCCGTAAGAGGACCCTCATGACCATTCGCATCGCCGCCATCGAGGTAAGCCATTGGCATGCGCTCAACGATGCCGCCTACCTCCGCCATCTCGTCGCCATGCCGGACGTGGAGTTGGTCGCGATCCAGGACTCCGACCCTCATCTTGTCGCAAGACGAGCAGCCGAGGTGGGGAGCCCGCCGACCTTCACGGACTACCAAGAGATGTTGGCGGCGACCGATCCCGACTTCGTCGTGGCGCTTGGGCGGCACCGGCAGATGGCAGGCATCGCCCATGATCTGCTCGATCGGGGCTATCCCTTCCTGATGGAGAAGCCAATGGGGATCAACGCGGCCGAGGTGGAGGCAGTGGCAGCCAAGGCGGCCAGGCTCAATGCTTTCGTCGCTGTGCCGCTGGCCCAGCGTTACGGGCCCTTCGCCACGCGCGCCCGCGCGCTGCTTGCCGCGCAGCGTTTCGGGCCATTGTCGCACATCTACGTTCGGATCAACCGGCCAGGGCCGGCACGCTACGAAGCCTGGGATTGCGCCTGGATGCTCGATCCCGCTGAGGCCGGCGGCGGTTGTCTTCGCAACCTGGGCCCCCACGGCTTGGACATGTTTCTTCACCTGTCCGGGGAGCCGGCGCAGGTCACCGGTGCCCAACTGAGCCGGCGCGCACACGAACTTCAGGTCGAGGACTACGCCTCGGTGATGCTGCGTTCCGCGAGCGGAATTCTCGGCACCATCGAGGTGGGGAATGGCTTCCCGCGTGTCGGCACTGACGGTGAGTGGAAGATTGCCGGCCGTGATGCCATCCTCACCATGAAGGACGGGGTCATGAAGCTCAGCACCGCCGAGGGGGACGAGACCTTCCCCGGTGCCGACGTCACCGCGCCCTATTTCATTGCGGTGCGCGATGCGCTCGACCACTGGAAGCGCGGGGCGCCGCCGCCGATCAGTGTGCACGACTGGCTGCATGCCATGCGGTTGATCGACCAAGCCTACGAGGGTGCAGCAACAGCACCGCGCTGATGTGGGGGCGATTTTTTGCCGCCGAGCTGTCGCCGCGGCAGCGCGAGTTATGGAGCTGGTGGCGGCTGGTGTTTCCAGCAAGCAGATCGCCTCCCGCCTCGGCATCAGTCAGCGTACGATTGAAAATTATTGCGCCTGGATCATGGAGCGCATGGACGCCGCCAGCGTGGCCGAGCTGGTGCGAGGTACGCATCCTCGAAACGGCGGGGCCGCGCAAGTGAAGCTCCGATCGGATCAAACTAAGGCGATCCGACGCGGCAAGAATGACTGGAACTCTCCTGGAGCCGGTCGGGCAGGGTTTAGGGCTCGGATGGTTGCGCTCTGCCGCGTTTGTGCGAGCCATCAACATCACCGGCGAGCCCAAGGCGCAAAGACGAGGTCATCGAAACGGCCCTGTTTTCCGCCCGGACGTCCCAACGACCGCTACTATCGTTGGAGGTCGCAGCGTGCCATCGGCCTTGCGTCGACACAGGCTCTCATGCAAGTTTTGTCTGGCAAAAGCTCGCCAAGGGCTGTCGAAGGGAGGAGACCATGCGGTATCCGGCGTCCACCGCCGGGGCGGTTGGCATTGTTCTCGCATTTGCGATTAGCCCCAGCGTCGCAGCGGAAACTATTGTTTGGAATCACAACATCTTTGGTCCGCCTCGAGCGGTGACCGCCGGCATCGAGGCGATGGCCGACTACCTGCAAAAAGAATCCAATGGGACCTTCGAATTAAAAATCGCGTACGGCGGCGCCCTGGGGCCGGAAAAGCAAACTCCGGAAGCCATCAAGTCGGGCGGCTATGAAGGTGGCCAGATCTGCGCTGGATATTATCCCAACAAGTTCCCGTTGCTTACCGTGATGGAGTTGCCCTTCCTTCCACCGCGCGACATCGTCAAAAACGCCAAGGTCAATCACGCGGTGCTGTCGCATCCGCTCATTGCCAAGGAAATGGCAGAGCGCTGGAACATCAAATACTTTGGGCCGAGCTTTCTTCCCCCTTACGAGTTCATGGGCAACAAGCGCATTGCCTCGGTCGACGATATGAAAGGGGTGAAGATGCGCATCGGCGGTCTTAATGCGCAGGCGCTGCAGAAATTTGGCGCGGTGCCGACCATGGTGACGGCGCCCGAGGCCTATCAGGCGCTGGAGCGCGGTACCATCGACAGCTTTGGTCTGCCATACGCCTATACCTTCGGCGCCTACAAGCTGCACGAGGTTACCAAGTATGTGACCGAAGGCATGGCCATGAGCGGTCTCATCTGCTTCCAGGGCATCAGCCTGACCGCGTGGAACAAGCTGCCGGACGCCTTGAAGGCAAAGGTGCCGAAGGCGCACGAGCTGGCCGAAGCGGCGCTGTTCAAGGCCTACAAGGAAGCCGATGCGAAGTGGATTCCGCTGTTCAAGCAAAAGCTCGAGGTTACACCCTTTCCCCCGGAGCAGCGCGCTAAGCTGGAGGCCGGCGCCAACGACATCTGGGAGAATTGGGTCAAGGAGCAGGAAGCCGCCGGCCGGCCTGGCAGGGAAATGCTGAACTTCGTCAAGGCGGAAGTCGCCAAACTCCAATAGCAGGCAGGGGTCGACGTGTACGAGCTTGCCGTTCTGGCGGCCACGGTCATTGCCCTCATGGCGCTCACCACGCTGATCGCCGATTGGATTGGCCGAGCGCTGCTGCGGGTCGAGTACGTTCTGTTGACCGGTTCGATTCTTGTCATCTTGTTCGTGATGTTCTTTGTCGGCGCCGAAGTCTTAATGCGCTACGTTTTCAATTCGCCGATTCCTGGACACCTGGAGGGCTCGGAGCTGTTGGGCCCGATCATCGTCTTCTTGGCTGTGTCCTACACCCAGGCGACCCACGGCCATGTCGGCATGGATCTGGTGCTTGATGCGCTGTCGCCCGACCGGCGGCGCTATGCCGAGATCGGGACGCTGCTCATCAGCATTTTTATCTGCGCGGTGTTGGCCTACTTCAGCGGCAAGAATGCGCTTCAGCTCTGGCGCTTCGACGATGTGACGATGTCGCCGCCCTATTTCAAAACCTGGCCAGCGGCCGCCGCCATCCCGCTCGGCTACGCGCTGATTTCGCTGCGCATGTACATCCAGGTTTTGCACCTTTACGACCCGGAGCGCTTTCGCGCCCACGAGCCGGCTAGCGGCGGCTTTCATGCGGTCGAATGAGATGGGATCGGGCAACTGGCAAAGGACCGCGCGTCGTGGATCCGATTAGTGTTGGCGCGCTGTCGTTTGTTGCCTTGACCCTGCTGTTGGCATCTGGGGTGCGCATCGCCTTTGCCACCGCCTTATGCGGCTTTTTCGGCCTATGGATCCTGCGCGGCTATGACCCGGCGGCGTCGTTGTCCGCCACAACCATCCTCGGTCATCTCACCAACTACAACCTGCTGGTGCTGCCCCTCTTTATTGTCATGGGGTTTTTTGCCTACTACGCCAACATCACGCGCGACATCTACTGGGCGGCGCGGCAATGGCTCGGCCATTTGCCGGGCGGATTGGCCATTGCGACGATCATCGGCTGCGCCGGCTTTGCTGCGGCCTGTGGCGCCTCGACCGCCTCGGCGGCCGTGATGGGTCGGGTGGCGCTGCCCGAACTCAAGAAATATGGCTACGACGACAAGGTATCGACCGGCTGCGTCGCCGCCGGCGGCACCATGGCCATCATGATCCCGCCGTCGGTTTTGTTCGTCATTTACGGATATATTGCCGAGGAATCGATTGGCGCGTTGCTGCTGGCCGGCATCCTGCCGGGCCTGCTGCAGGCGGTCAGCTACGTCATCATGCTGCTGATCCGCTTCAAGCTCAATCCAGGCCTCGGCCCGCCGATCCGTGGCATCAGCTGGCATGATCGCCTGACATCCCTCAAGGGCATTTGGGGTATGGTGGTGATCATTCTGCTCGTCATGGGCAGCATGTACACGGGCCTGGCAACGCCCACGGAAGCAGCCGGCGTCGGCGCTATCGGCGCCTTGGTTATGGCCTTGCCGCGGCTAAAGTTCCGCGATTTTGCCTCGGCCATGGTTGAGACCGCGCGCACCACGTCGCTGGTCTTTGCCATCGTCGCCGGCGTCCTCATTTACGTGCACTTCCTAGGATTTACCGGCACGCCGGCGGCCATCGCCAATCGCATCGCCCACTGGGAGGTGTCGCCGATCATCGTGTTGGTCGGCATTCTCCTGCTCTATCTGTTTCTGGGCATGTTTATCGATGGCATCGGCATGGTGCTGCTGACCGTCCCGATCTTGCTGCCAACCATCAAACAGCTTGGCATCGATCCGATCGTGTTCGGCGTCCTGGTGGTGCGCATGGTCGAGATCGGTCTCATGACGCCACCCGTCGGGCTCAACGTCTATGTGCTCAAGGGCGTCGCGCGCAACGTCAGCATGGCCGATATTTTCCGTGGCTGCGGCTGGTTTGTGTTTGTCGACATTATCAACGTGGCCCTGCTGCTGGCCTTTCCGCAGATCATACTTTTGATTCCGCAAACCATGATCAAATAAAGGCCCCGTTGCTAATTCCCTGGCGCATTGCTTGCCCAAGGGCTGCCAAACTAGCGCGCGCTGCGCTAGGCGCGACCTTGCGCAATGTTCGCCACCAACTCGAGCAGCGGCTTGCGATAACGTAAATCCTCTCGCGGAGGTGAGCCCTGCGAACCGAGCAAGGCTTGAAGCGATGATTGCGGTTCGCGCCAGCCGCAGCAAGGTCGTGCGGCGCATGAACATCGTGCTGGCGACGATCCAACGACGCACCCGACGGCAGAAGGGTCGGGATTTGTCCCGATATCCCCAGCCGGGCAATCGTTGCAACCTTGGCCTTGCGGCTTCTGGAGGAGCGGATGATGCCGATGACCGACATGCACAAGAGCAGAGTGGTGGTGCCTTTTAGAGCACCGGCGACGAGAGCCCCGGCGACGACGCCGTCGACGCCGTCGACGCCACTCCTCAACAGGTTCACCGCTCACGTAAGCCGGGCGAAAACCGCGGCCGCGATACTCGATGGTCTCGATGAGTTCGCGTCAAGGCTGCTTCCCGTGAATGTGCTCGGAGTGGGGCGCATGCCGCAGCGAACAGCAGATTGGCGCTCGATCGAGCTCGGCAAAGATGTGTTTTTGCACCGATCCGCTCCCGTTGAGTGGTGGAACGAGTACGCCGCCAAGGCAGCGCGGGGATACGACCCCGGGATCATGATGGCCAAGACGAGCCTCGTGGCCTACACGTGGACCGAGACGATGCAGGCCTTGGAGCCGATCGGTATCGATCGCTGGCCTTATGATCTCGCGCTCAAGTACGGCATCCGGGATGCGCTTACCTGTTGCATCGGCCAACGCTGGCTCGTGGCCTACTGGTCCCGCCAAGTCCTCTGCGATTTGTTGACACAGCCGCTGCGGATCCTGCTGATCGCGGCCGCGGGGTTTGCGGCGTCGCGTCTCGAACAGGTGATAGGGGACGACCCAAAGCGGTTTAGGAACCAGCCGCGCATCACGCCTCGGGAACTGGCAGTCTTGCGCTTGGTGTCGCTGGGGATGGCGAGCAATGACATCGGCAAGCAGCTTGGTATCGGTGAGGAGACCGTGCGCAGCCACCTCAAGAAAGTGCAAGCCAAACTCGGGGCCCGCAACCGCGCTCATGCGGCCGCAGAGGCCATCCGACAACAGCTGATCCCGTGAAAAGGTCAAAACCCACGAGGCTCACTCTGAGTGAGGGGGCGCAAGGCCTGACCGAGAGCAGCAACGTGCCGCTGATGACGCCTCCATGCGCATCTCGCATTGCTCCGGATCGGCACCGCATCTGTCAGGGCAATGCGAGAACCGATAGCACTGCCATCAGCACTGGGGCCGCCTTGGCTCGTCAGCGCCCATGTCGGCCACAGCGCTGATGCAGCTGAAGTCCTTCTGAGCCCGGACGGATGGTCAGTGCTGAAGTTTCAGTGTCGTGCCACCTTCAGATTCAACGGGCGCTGCAGTGCGGGAATAATTTGTGCGCTGCCAGAGGCGTTGCATTGGCAGTGCTGACGCGGACCACCCGATATCGAATATCGGCATTCTACCCGATATTCGAAGACCACAACTCACCGTTAATTCAAAGCGCCTGGCGCGGATCGCGCGGAATTGAGCGAAAAACCATTTCGGGGACCTAGGGAATGAACATAGGCGACGCAGACACTCTGACATTGTTGGACGATGAAGCTCGAGAAGCAAAGATCCCGGCGCACCCTCTGACTAGGCGCGAAGAACGATCGGGCGCCAGGCTTCGCCTGCAGGCGAGGTCCGATGCTTTTCTGCAAACGACGGCGTTCTTTCGCATCGGAACGGCTTCGGTTTCGCCAAAGCTGCGCAAGGCCATCCTAGGTCTCCATCGAGATGATGCCTTGCGCCGCGCCTACGTCCGCCGCTGGTGGCTGGAAACCAGTGAGACCTGAAGACCAGCCAGCCGAATAGCGTTGAGCATTGACTTTAGTGCGAGCCCTTCGGGTGCTCCGCAGCATGAGAAGTCAAACCATTGGCGACGGCTTGCTCGGTCCGTTCGTCACCACCGTGGACGCCTTGCCCCTTGCGTTGTGCCGTTGCAAGCCAACGCGCCATGCGCATAAGGAAATGCGCAGTTTCCCCGGGGCGGCTGGCGCAGGTTGCGGAAGCCGGATGCCAAATACGTGGCTTTAGTCGCCCGTCTCAAGCTCAACGGCATCGGCGAACCTATCCTCGAAATCGAACACCTCCTGGAAGCCGATCATGTTGGTGAAGTTTTCGAAAGTCTCCAGTGCTGCCGAAACTTGCCGCCCCTGGGCCAGGTCGTCGTAAACAGTTTTGACAACCTTGGCGGCTGCGAAAAGTGCCGCTGTCGGATAGATTGCTGCGGCAAAACCCATTTCCTGCAATTGGGTCTTAGGCAAGATTGGCGTCTTGCCGCCGTGCAGTTGATTGGACACCAGGGGCACATCGAGTTGTGCACCGATCTTTTGCATTTCCTCGATATTTTCCGGAGCCTCAATAAAAATCGCGTCGGCGCCCGCCCGCGCGTACGCCTCGCCGCGGCGGACGGCTTCGTCGACACCGTATGACGTCCGGGCGTCGGTCCGCGCCAAGATGAGGAAGTCTCTCGAGGACCGCGCATCGCTAGCGACCTTGATCTTGTTGATCATTTCTGCGGTCGAGACGATGTGGCGACGCGGTTCGTGGCCGCACTTTTTTGGTATTTTCTGGTCTTCGAGCTGGATCATGGTAACACCGGCCTTCTCAAAGCCACGGACCGAGTGGTGTACGTTCAAAAGACCGCCGTAGCCGGTGTCGCCATCAGCGATGACCGGCTTTTTCACCGCATCGGAAATCGCGGCCGCGCGGTCAAGCATTTGCGAGTAGTCGGCAATGCCGGCATCGGGAAGACCGAGGTTCGATGCCACCACGGCAAAGCCACTCATATAAATTGCTTCCGCCTTGGTTCTGTCGACGAGCTTCGCCGAGACCAAGTCAAAGACGCCGGGGGCGGTAACGAAGGTTTTGTGTCGCAGCTTGAGCCTAAGGTCAGGGTTAGCCATTTTCACCTCTTTGGTTCAGGCGTTGGCGGCGGCCGTTGCCGGGCGCGTCGGCAGGCGAAGCGGAGCTTAAGCCTGGGAGCCCGATGGCGAGCTCGGGGTCTTCGCGGAAAACGCGCCACTAACGCCCGCGGCGAGATAGGCCCTCACTGGGGCGATGGTGTCGCCATCGAAGTCGACGACCCGGCAATCTTTATTGTCGAACCTCAGTGGATCCTTGGTCGTGGCCAAGGCGTGACGCTCATCCTTCACGAGCAGATGCTCGACGCGTTGAGCTCCTTTGCCAGAACGAGGGGCCGTGTGAGGTATCTTCATGGTCTCGGTCTTCTTGGAGCGGTGCGGTTCGGCCACACCAGTCTCCGTACGCGCCCGCGACCGAGCGAATGCAATCGGGAAAAACCCCAATTCGGGTGCGTTAGTGCCTTGGGCGATTGTGCGAGCACACGGTTTGTTTGCTCAGCACGCGCTCCCTCGTTGGCGCCGCGCCGGTCGGCGTGCACGATAAACGAGAGCACCGTCGTGCTAGCTCAGTTTCGGGTTCGGGCACGCCGTCGCGGTCGCAGGGTGGGAAAGCGGAACGGTTCCCGAAAGGGGTTCAGCGATGGTTTGCGGGCCGCAAAGGTTCCGCTTAAGAGCCGAAGCCTCTCACGTGCGTGGCGCGGCCAATCGATCAAGGCGCAGACGTTCGCGGTTGTCCGTCAACCGCCAGACACTTGCGAAGGTTGCTGCCAGAACGCCAAGGCCCGTCGCTCCGCCGATGAGGAGCGTGATCAGGATTTGGTACTTGACGGCCTCCTGCGGGTCGACGCCTGACAGGATCTGACCCGTCATCATCCCCGGCAGAGACACGACACCCGTCGCCGCCATGGAGTTGATGATCGGCGTGAAGCCGCTGCGCAGCGCGCGCTGGTGGGCCGCGGACACGGCTTCCCATCGCGTGCTTCCGAGCAGCAGCCGCGCCTCTATTGCAGCCCGCTCTCGGTAAAGGGCGGTGTGGAGTGTATCGAGGCCCAGGCTTACGCCCGTCATCGTGTTGCCGAGGATCATTCCGAACAAAGGCAGTGCGAACTGTGGCGACCACCACGGCGTCGGTTGGATCTGCGTGGTCAGCGCGAAGACCGTAACGATCGTGCCCGCGAGCAACATGGAAGTGCCGCCAAGCCCGATTCCCCACAGGCCGCGCAGCCGACGATCCTGACGCGCCCAGATCTCCCGGGCGGCGAACGTCACCATAACGGCAGCGGCCAACACTGTGAGCCACAGGGAAGAATGCGTGAAAATGGTCTTCAGGACCAAGCCGACGAGAAAGAGCTGAGTGATCATGCGCGCCGCGGAGACGATGAGCTGGCGCTCTAATCTGAGACTGAGCAGGATCGAGAACGCCGCATTCATGCCTAAGAATATGGAAGCCAGTAGCAGGTCTGCGGTCGTCAGCGAAATGTATGAGTTCATGGCGCGCCTTCCGAGGTCTGGTCGATCCTGCCATCGCGCATGCGCAGCAGCCGCTTTGCTAGTCGCTCGGCCTGCCGGCGATCATGCGTCACCAGCAGCAGCGCCATGCCTTTGCCGCAGCACTCTCGGATGAGGTCCTCGACAAGTCCGGTCGCATGCTCGTCGAGTGATGCGGTGGGCTCGTCGAGCAGAAGGGCCTCGGGCCAGCGGCAAAGCGCGCGCACGAGCGCGAGCCGCTGGCGTTCGCCGCTGGAAAGCCGACCGACCTCCCATTCGAAGGAGCCGGCGAGCCCCAATTTGCCGGTCAGCTCCGTCGCATCGAAGGTGGCGGGAAAGTGGTCGCGAACCCGATCCGCCCACCAGCCGGACTCGGCCGGAACAAGCGCAACGCGCTGGCGCCACTCGCTCGCCGGCATATCGTCGCGCGCGTGTGCGCCGACCATGACGCTGCCGCTGCTGGGATCGAGATCGACGATGGCTCGGAGCAGGAGCGATTTGCCGGCCCCGGATGCACCCATCAGCGCGAGACATTCGCCGGCGGCGATGTCAAAACTTATCGGGCCGATCAATTTGGTTGCGAGTTTCTTGATCCGCAGCGCCGGCACGTTTCCCTCCCTGCGCGGACGCTGACAGCCGCCGGGCTCCGTCCGTTGAGCAGGATCAGCGCAATCGCAGGATTTCTGCAAGCGTCTCGGCGACAAGGGGGCCGAGTGCGTGGTCGGGAAACGGGTAAACCGAGCTGACGTTGATCTCGCAAAGTATGTAAGTATCGGCGCCGTCCGCGTCCTTCTCGCCGTAGAGAAAATCGGCATCCCACAGCATCGGCAATTGCGCCTTCTCGAGGCCAACCATGCGGCAGAGCTGGTCCAGCCACTCTCGCTCCAGCCTGTCCTTGAGCCGCTGGAAGTCCGCGCGTGTGGGCGGGTAGTAGAGGCGTGGGCCGGGCAGGGGCGCAGAGCTGAGAGCGGCGCCCGGCTCGGCCGGATAAAGCGCGTTTATGAGCTGCTCGCCGAACCCTGCCACGCGATCCCGCACGAGATAGCAGCGCACCATGCCATCGGCAAGCCGGTGCTGATAGACCTGGTCAATCATTGCATCGCCGCGCGCGAAGTATGGTTCGCATTGCGCCAAGAACGCTGCAAGTGACATCGTCGTCTCGACACTGCCGCGCTTGGCGTGCCGGACCCGCACAGCTGAGTGCGGAGAGACGATAAAGCCGGATGGGGGGCCGGCTTGATCGGCAAGCTCGACCTTCCAGACGCCCTCGCCGCTGTGCCCGCGCGCCTGCTTCAGGACACGCGCCTCCCCGGTTGCCAGGCTGTCCGGCAGCTCCCGGCGTAGCGCCGCGAATGTCGGATAGTGGCGGGTATCGCAGCCCCAGCCCATGCTCCGCGTGCGATAAAGAACGTCCTTTGTTCCCATCTTCGCGATCACGTCGGGATGGGCGCTAACGAACACGCCCGTTGCTGCGACTTCCGCCAGCATCGCGTTCAGGAGCGATCTGTCACAGCCGCCCTGGATTGGATTGACCCAGACCAGGACGCCATCGACAGCCATAAGTTGGGCACGGACGTCGGCGACTACCCTATCCAGATAAGGCGCTCCCACCACCTCGATACCGGCGTCGCCAAGCGCTTTGGCAACGCCGGCAAACCGCGACTGCTCGATCTTTGTCGAGGCCTGCTTGTCTGCATCTGCAGGGAACACGATTGCAACTCGAAGTCGCTCACCGACCGTCATGTATCCAACTCCATGAAATGCGCGAATTGCCATGCGAGCAGCCGCCACGGGCTGCGTAGAGACGAGCGGACGGAAAATGGTCTAAGCGGCCCTGGGACGGGTTCGGTGGACGCGCGAGCGAGCCCGGCAGGCGAAGCGGCATGATCGCACCTCCCCTTTCTTGGTTCGCTAGCGTCGCTCGCCGTAGCTCAATCCGCTGAATGCGCTAACGCTATCGGCTTTGGTCCAAAGCCCGACCATCCCGGCCTGCGGGAAGGTGGCATCCTCGACTGCAAACAACGGCTTGCCGTTGAAGATGACGTTGAAGCGGGTGCCGGCAAGCTCCACCCGCAGGGTGTGCCATTGCTTGCTGGGCACAGCTGTCTTTAGGCCGTAGCCGCCCTCTTGGCCGACGAGGTCGAGCGAGCTACGTACGCCGTCGACGGTTTTGTAGAGAACGACGTTATTTTCGAGTGCGTTCGCGCGCACGACATAATAGTTGTTGGCATCTTTGGCCCGCCAGACGATGCCGCCTGCCCGATCCTCCGAGCCCGAGATGGGCTTGAACCTTGCCTCCACAAAGCCGTCTTTGATGCTCGTGCCCTCCTTCAACGCCAGCGGGTAAGTGGCCGCGCCGGATTGCCGGAGCACGGTGACGCCATCTTCATCCCGCTCGACCGTCCATTTGGGCGTTCCCTTACCGGTCATAGTGAGAAGCCAGCCGCGCGGAGGAGCGCCTATGGCGTCGGTTTCGAAGCTTGCAGTTTCTGCCAATGACGGCGATGCCATGGCGGCCCCCAAGAGGTGTGCGGCGACGATCGGCGCGGCAGAGAAAACCTTGGTCACGATTTTACCGCCGCCTGGGCGTCGAGCACGCGCTTCAAAGATTGGGCCAGATCGACGGCTTTACCCTTGCCCCAGTAGTGCAGGAACAGGTGGCGCGGCTGCTCGTGGGTCATGTGCTGATGGATGGCAACAATGTTGATGCCTTCCGCGCGCATGCTGCGCAGCACAGGCTGCAGTTCGTTCTCCAACATACAGAAATCGCCATCGATCACGGCCGCATCATCGCTGCCGCCGAAGGAGGCCCAGGTGTTGATCCCCATTTCCTTGGCGACGGGCACACCGTTCATAGCTGCCGTGCGACCGATGACGATCTTGAACATGGGTTGGTTGGACTGACCCTTGACCCCCAGCGCCGCTTGCAACGGGGCGGCGGTAATCGAGTTGGGAGAGGCGATGGTGCCAACGAACGATTTGGTGGGAGAGGGATTTGCGGCGCGGATCTCGGCGATCTTGTCATAGACCTTCTTCACCCCGGCAGCGAGCGCCGTGGCGTCGCCGTGGCCGCCGATGTGCATGAAAAAGACCTTCGCTTCATCGAAGAGGAAGTGGTTGTGCAGCGCCGTCACCTCGAGACCGGCGTCGAGGGCGGCGGTCATCGCCGGGTTGACCTCGTCCTCGAACACGACCGTGTCGCCCATCACCATTGCGCCACCATGAGCGGGCGTGAAAGCGGCCCAGGAGCCCAGGCCCATGAAGGGGGGCATGGCCCACTGGTCGACCGCAACCTTCACATCGGTGCGCGGCTTGGTGACTTTGAAGACGTTTTCCCCGGCGATGAGCTGCCCCTTGAGGCCGGTGGCTTGTTCGATCGCCGCTGTGTCAAGGTCAATGCCTTGGGCCCGGGCAGGTCGCTGCGCGGGGCCCAGCATAATCGTTGCAACCGGCACAATCGTAGCAAGACCTGCGGCAAGCAAGACGTTGGCTCGCATGTGGACCTCCTTTGGTTATGACCGCAGGTGCGCTCTTTCTCTTTCCTCGACCCCTGCGGCAAACGTGAACGTTTCGCCAAGGTTCGCGCGCTCAGGCAGAATTGGCGTAGCGCGCAAACAGGTTGTCGGCATTGCTCCACCGGATCGTCGTCATGAAGGTGTCCACATAGCTGGCAGCCCTAGCGCCGTAGTCGATGTGGTAGGAGTGCTCGTACATATCGAGCGCCAGTATCGGTTGGCCTCCCGCGAGGGTGTGGCAATGGTCGGCCGCCCATTGGTTCACCAGCCGCTGGTCGTGCGGCGACCACGACAGCAGCACCCAGCCGGAGCCGCCGCCCAGCGCTTTGCCCATGGCGATGAACTCGCTGCGCCAGCGCTCCGCCGAGCCGAAATTGCGCGTCAGGGCCGCCGCGAGGTCCTTGCCCGGTGCACTTTCCTCGCCCAGGCCAGCGAAAAACAGCTCGTGCAGGATCATCGAGTTCGTCGCGATCAGCTGCTCGCGCTTAAGGCCGTTGATCAGGTAATTGGGAGCCGTGTCGAAGTCGACGCCGGCCAACTGCTCGGTGATGAGATTGAGGCGCTTCACCGCGCCGCCATAGTTGTTTTCGTAGTGGCTCACGATCAATTTCTCTGACATCCCCCTGACGCGCTGAGGGTCGCATCCGAGCGGTTTCATGGTGTAGACCGCTGACTTCGGCGTCAGAGGCGCTCCGGCCTCGTCGTGCATCATTTGACGGCTCCTTGTGAGAACATGGATGGCAGCTGCCGCGCAATTGACGGCAAGCATTTGCAGCATTCCGGCCAATGCCTCGCTCACGTCAGGCTCCCGGCTTGTGGCTTGGCCAGTTGTGGGTTTCGGCTGTCGCATCGCGGGACCAGCGACAGACGGCGTCATAGAAGCTCACGGCGGCCTCGAACTGCTCGAGGGCATCGCGATAGATGCGCGAATAACCGAGCGACGCTGCGAGCAGCCCAGCGGCCTGCGGCGCCAGATCAAGACGAGCGGTGTCAGCCCGAAGCGGTTCGCCGGCCTTTTTCCAGGCCTCGCGGACGATTGCCGGGCGCCCGGCAGTCCGATAAGTCGCGAGAGTTGTTGCGTGCTAGTGACTGTGGTTGCTGGCATAGCGTCCCCTCCCCTATCCGGGTGCGTGGACGCGATATTTCAGCCGCAGCCTCACGGGGTAATCGCGGATGACCCCTTGGCGGCCTTGATGCCACGGCCATCGAGCCGGAGCAAGGGCGTCGCACGTCAGTCGCGTCGTTGTGATGATCGAACGTGGCGCGCATGCACCGCCGCTGGACAAGATCAAGCCGAACGACCGCACGTATTTGCATGGTGCGCGGTCATTAAACCCCTATTCCCTGAACGCCCATTGCTACCGGTGGGCAGCGTCCCAGACCCCTCCCCCTTGGCCTCCACCCTTGTGTGGCTAATGGCAGCGCTCGAGGCCTCAGCGTCCTGAGCCGCCACGGGTCGGTGCAAAAGGGCTTGGCGGCTTCGCGGCCATGCTTGCGTTCGGTTGGCAGATGTCTGAGCGACCCTACGGCTGCAATGGACCGGGCAGGGCGCGCTCCGCCTTCGCCTCCAGCTCCGCCTCGTGCGCGCGCACGAACAGCAGCGCGCCGACGATGATCGCCAAGGCGACCGCTGCAAGCACGATACCCACGGGCCGTGTGACGTGCATCACCGCCCTGCCGAAGAAATAGGTGCCGAAGCCGACGGCCGACGCCCAAAGGATCGCGCCGGCCGCGTTGGCGAGCACGAAGCGGCGCCAATCCATGCGGTTGACCCCGGCCAGGACCGCGGCGAGCACGCGCAGCACGGCGACGAAGCGGCCAAAAAACACCACGGCGCTCCCGTAGCGCAGGAACAGGTATTGGCCGAGTTTGATCTTGCTGGCTGACAGGCCGATGCGGCTGCCGTAGCGCCGCAGCAGGCGGTATCCGAACTCGCGGCCGATCCAGTAGCCTACATTGTCACCGACGATAGCGCCCACCGCGGCGGCAGCGACCACTGCCGCGATGCTGTAGCCGTGGTGAGCCGCATAGAGCGCGGCCAACACCAGCACACTCTCGCCGGGTAGGGGAAGCCCCATACTCTCCAAGGCAATGATGACACCGATCGCCAGGAACCCATAGCTGGCGAGCAGGTGCGCGATGTGACCGGACGATCCCCACTCCACCGCTTGTCCTTTCAGATCAGCCAGACCGCGAGATTGATGCTGAGCGCCAGCGAGGCCCTATAAAGAGGGACGGGATGCGCTGGTTGCAAGCGGCGAAAGGACTTGCAGGATACCGGCCGGCTAACCGCCCCGCAACAGGACGAGCGCTGGCATATGCGTCAGCGCCGAGACATAGACGGGCATGGGCGGTTTTCTCGGGCTCCAAAATAAGATTGTCGTGCTTAAGTTAAGGGCGTCGTTTGCAGGAAGGTCATGCAGAGCGACCACGCCCAGAAGCGATGCCAGCCGCCTCTAGGGGCGGGCAATGCTTATCGCTAGGGGTTTGTCCCGATACCGAGGATCAGCGCAAGTGAGATGATTGGCGAGGATCGGTGAAACTCTGCGTCGCGCCTGTTCGGTTGCAAGGAGCCGAACAAAGGTGCGGCAAGCCAAATGAGGACGACCATGACCGCGCAATCGCATCCAAGTACGAGCCCGCCCCTCGTGCGGCTGCCTCTCGTGCGAGCACTCGCCGAGAACTGGTGGCTGCTCCTTTTGCGGGGCATTGCCTCCATCATATTTGGGATCCTGGCGTTCGTTTGGCCGGGCCTCACTCTGCTGGCGCTCATTTTACTGTGGGGCGCCTACGCAATCGTGGACGGCGTCATCGCCGTGTGGGCGGCGATATCCGGTAGAAGCGGGGAGATGACGCCGCGGTGGTGGCTCGCCATCGTTGGTGTCGTTGGTCTGCTGGCGGGATTGGTGGCGTTTGCCTCGCCCGGCCTGACGGCGCTGGTCTTGCTGATGTTTATCGCTGCTTGGGCAATTGTGATCGGGGTGATGGAGATCTATGGCGCCATCCAGCTCAGAAAAGAGATCGAGGGTGAGTGGTGGTTGATCCTAAGCGGCCTGCTTTCGATCGCCTTCGGAGTGTTGCTGTTCGCACGGCCCGGCGCCGGTGCCTTGGCCCTGGTATGGGTCATTGCTACCTTTGCAATTCTGCATGGTTGCACGCTGATCGCACTTTCGTTCCGGCTAAAGCAATATCGCCCGGCATGAGCTGGGTGCCCGCCGCGCGACAAGCGGTTGGATCGACATGTCAGTGGATGGGCCGCGGCGACACGTGCGCGTCCCATCCGGGCGCGCTCATGCCCGCTTGTTGCCATTGACCTCAGGCGCGCCTTTGACTTAGTGCCTCATTGGCGACGAGCGCCGGCGCGTGTCGTGCATTGCGCGCCCAAGCCTTGCTTCGGTGCGTCCATTTGGTCCGGTCGACGGCTTCGCACTCGACCGACAAGGCGATCTGGTACGCGAACGTGCGCGGCGTATTGCGGGACGGTGGCAAGCGAGAGCGTTTGAGTGTTCTGTGCTGCGCGGGGTTTACCTTGCACAACGCCGCAATGGATTGGCCGGGCATTGGGCTCGCCATCCCCGCCCGCGTCCTCAAGCCTCGTATTCGTCGTGCCGGCGCACCCAGGCCATCGGGTAGGACAGGCCCTGCTCGTCGCGGCCTTTTGGCACCAGGTCGAGCAGGTGATAGGCGCCGTTCAGCATGTCCAGCCCGCGCGCATAGCAGGAGTAGGTGTGGAAGATTTGGCCATCGGCGCCCTTGATGAACACGCTCACCCCCGGCGCTTCTGATGAGCCGAAGCCGGCGGATTTGTAGTTATAGTCCGCCGTCTCCTGTTCCTCGGGCGTGAAGGAGACGTGGTAGTCGCGGTTGAAGTCGTTGCCGTAGGACGACACCCACTTGAAGCTCCAGCCCATGCGGTTGCGGTAGCTCTCCAGTTTCGCCAGCGGCGCGCGCGAGATCGCCACCAGCGACACGTCGCGGTGGTTCAGATGCACCACGGCGCCGTTGTAATTGTCGGCCCAGAACGAGCAGCTCGGGCAGCCCGCCGTCCAGTCCGGCCCGAACATGAAGTGATAGACGAGGAGCTGGTTTCTTCCAGCGAATAGGTCGGCCAGCGTTTCCGTGCCGGCAGGCCCCTCGAACACATAGGTTTTGTCGACTTTCACCCACGGCAGCCGGCGTCGCTCCTGGCTCAGGGCATCCCGCTCCTTGGTGAAGGCCTTTTCTTTGGCGAGCAGGGCCTTGCGCGCGGCAAGCCACGCGTCGCGCGATACGATCTGATGCGGCATGGTTCGATCTCCTCGCAATAAAGACAGACGTCCCGATCCATCCTCAGGCGCAACGCATCGACACCACCGGCGGCAGGCGCGAAGCGATGGTGCGCCAGCTGTGGCCGCTATCGGCTGACCCGAACACCTCCCCGCTCTGGACCCCGAAGTAGAGGCCGAGTGGACGAGCCCCGTCGCTGCAGAAGGCCTGACGCAGCACGGTGAGATAGGCCTGGGACTGCGGCAGCCCCTCCGCGAGCGCGTGCCAGCTGGCGCCGCGGTCGCGCGTCTCGTAGACGCGGACCTTGCCGCCGGGCATCACCCGGTCCATGTCGGACGTTAGCGGGATCACAAAGGCGCGGTTTGGGTCATGCCCATCGATCACCAGCGGAAAGCCGAAGTCAGAGGGCAAGCCGCGGTCGGTGCCGATATCGATCCAGCTCTCGCCGGCGTCGTCGGAACGATAGACGCCGCCGTGGAACTGCATGTAGAGCGTCGAGGGCTGCCGCGGCGCGCGCTCGATGTGGTGGACGCAATGGGCGTGCGTGTCGCCGCGAGCATCCTCCGGCAGATAGCGCGGCACCAGGCCCTTGACGCCGCGGCGCCAGCTCTTGCCGCCATCGTCGGTCAGCCAGACGCCGCCGGCAGAGATGCTCACCGCCAGCCGATTGCGGTCGCCCGGCCACGGGCAGATCGAGTTGAGGCACATGCCGCCGGCGCCCGGGTTCCACTGCGCCCGCTCGGGCACGTCCCATAACGCCTGCACCGGCGCCCAGGTCTTGCCTCCATCGCCGCTGCGGAATAAGGCCGCCGGCGCCACCCCGCACCACAATTCGTCGTCGCCGATGCCGGGCTCGATCACCCAGATGCGCTCCACCGCTGCATTGAGCGAGGCCGGGAACGCCGGCCCTTCCGCCTGCTGCCAGGCGCCGGCCGGGTCGTCGGCATAGAAAAGATGCGGGCCGAACTGGCCGTGCGTGACGCCGGCGAGGTAGCGCCCGTTCCTGGTATCGCGCATGGCGAACTCGACCACCTCGCCCGGGAAGGCGCGCGCCGCGATCTCGAAGCTGTCATCGCCACGGCTGCCGCGCGCCTTGCGCAGCACGAACAGGCCTTTCCTGGTCCCCACCAGCAGTTCGCGCATGTTTCATCCTCCGGAAATGGCGGCAACGATATGTAGCTCGTCGTCGTGCCCGAGCGCCGCGTCGAGCCCCACGGGGCGGCCGTGCAGGAACAGCTTGACGTGCCGGCGGAGCGCGCATCGCTCGTCGACCACCCAGCCGCGCAGCGGCGGATAGGCGGCCTCGAGCGCGCTCACCACCGCGCCCGCAGTGTCGCCCGCGACATCGATGGCGCCGAGGCCGCCGACGTGCTGCTGGATCGAACCGGTCAGGAGCACGCGGGGCATCGGGCGGCCGCGGCGTTCTTCAGGTCAGGACTGTCGAGCTTGCCCAGCTGGCGCAGGTCCGGCGTGAGCCGCTTGGTTTCGCTCTTGTTCGAAGCGCGCATCAGCTTCTTCCCAGTGCCGTCTGCAGGAGTGCTACCAGACACCGTCGATGAGCGCGGTGTCTCCCGCGACCCTTGGGTGCGCCGGGGCCGGTCTTGACGGCCGTGACGGCCTTGGGCGACCAGGGGCATCAACGCCGTCCAACTCTGGGTCATAGCGTCGAACTCGGGCGAGCTTAGGGAGAAAAGACCTCGCAGGCTCGCCGGCCGGCATGGCGACCAACCAAGGTCGGCGGCCGGCTGATACTTTCTTGATCTTGTTGCACGCCTTGGCGCGTTGCGCGTCGCGGGTCGTGAGCTCGTGTTGGTCGACACGCCCGTATGCGCCCCTGTGCCGCAGCAGCGCCGTGGCTTGGCCGGGGTGCGGGAGCGCGGCTCGGAGGCGTCGGGTGCCATGGTCGTCGCCTCCGTTCGTTATGACGCGAGGTAGCGCTCGAGTTTTTCCAGCGTGCCGGTCCAGCCACGCTGATGGCCGTCGCGGGCCTTGTCGTCGAAGAATTGCTCGTGCTGCAGGGTGAGCATGGCCCCGTCCCCGTCCTTGGCCACGGTGATGGTGACGAGCGACTCCCGCTCGGGCGTCGAGTGCCAGGCCCAGGTGAAGACGAGCCGCGTGTCGGGCACCACCTCGCGATAGACACCGCCGACCTCGTGATAGTCACCGTCATCGGTCCTGAAGCTGATGCGGTAGCGGCCGCCCGGGCGCACGTCCATTTCCGCGCGCACCGAATTGCCGGAGGTTTCAACCGGGCCGAACCAGTGCACTATTTTTTGCGGGTCCGCCCACGCCGCGAAGACTTGGGCCGGCGAGGCTTTGAGGCGGCGCTTGAGGGTGAGGCTGGGCTTGGTGAGCATTGGTCCTCCTCCACGAACTTCGCCAGCGCATCCAGCCGTTCGGTCCAGAAGCGCTCGTAACGCGCCAGCCACTGCATCGCCGTTTCCATCGGCTCCGCCCGCAGACGGCAATTTACCGTGCGCCCGGTCTTGGCGCGCTCGATCAGGCCCGCTCGCGCCAAGACGTCGAGATGCTTCATCACCGCCGGCAGCGACACGTCGAACCGTCCGGCGATCTCGGTCACCGCCAGCTCGCTGGCCTGCGCCAGCCGGTCGAGGATCGCGCGCCGCGTCGGGTCAGCCAGTGCGGCAAATGCGCGATCGAGCTGGACGTCGCTAAAGTAAACCATATGGTTAACTATCGCACCTGCACAGCGGCCGTCAAGACTTGCGAGCTCACAAACGTGTGCACGAGCGAGTAGGCTCTCCCCGGCAACCTAGCCGAGGCCACACAAACCTCGTGCAGAGGTGTGTGGATAAGCTCGGGTTAAGCCGTCTCCGCCACCGGGGCCGCAGCGAAGGACGGGAGCCCTGAGGTACCCGCCGCCAAGGACGTGCAAAACATCTTTGCGGTCATTCTTCCGGCACCTGCCGTCTGCTAGCGCGCCAGCGTAACCTTCGTGACAGCAAGCCCGCTCCCAAAGCTCGTTGCGCTTGAATCGCGCATGGCTCGCCGCTTGCGCCGGGTTCGTTGCCTGCTCACCATGGCAGAGCATTGCGCCCATTAAGTCTCTCGGTATTGGATTGAAAGTCGTTCGGCGACGGCGTAGTCGATTGAGATCGCAATTGCCTCTGCCGCTGCTGCAACGTCCTTCAAGTCGGGAAAAGACGGTGCAATCCGAAGATTGCTATCGTGGGGGTCCTTTCGATAGGGAAAGGTCTGGCCGGCTGGCACCATCAAAATACCCGCCGCCTTGGCCAACTCGACGACGCGCGCCGCGCAGCCCTCGTGCACCTCGACACTGACGAAGTAGCCGCCGTCCGGTCTCGTCCAGCGAGCAAACCCGCTAGCGTGCAATCGACGCTCGAGGGCCGCGTCGACCGCCTTGAATTTCGGTTGCAGCAGCCTGCGGTGCTGCGCCATCAGGCGCTCGATCCCAGCGTGATCACGCAAAAAGCGTACGTGGCGCAACTGATTGAGCTTGTCGGG
>Ga0081540_1000447_pt1 | contig 40891 bp, 37 predicted proteins | sample TabmetS2T1R1_FD_71024 | JGI IMG/M metagenome (GOLD analysis project Ga0081540, IMG submission 71024) | Tabebuia heterophylla rhizosphere microbial communities from the University of Puerto Rico - S2T1R1 | ecosystem: Host-associated > Plants > Roots > Rhizosphere ...
CGCCCGCCCCCCGCCGCGGCGGGGGGGGGGGGCGGGGGCGGGAGCCGGTGCCGCCGCCGTGGGTACTCTGCGCCTGGATGACGATGCCGGCGTTCCGCGCGAACTCCACCGCCTGGGCGTTGAGCACCCGAGCTCCTGCCGCGGCCAGCTCCTGCATCGTCCCGTAGTCCAGCGTCTCCAGCTTCCTGGCCTCCGGGACCACCCGCGGGTCCCCGGAGAAGACCCCGTCCACGTCCGAGTAGATCTCGCAGGCCTCGGCCCCGAGGGCAGCGGCCAGGGCCACGGCGGTGGTGTCGCTCCCCCCGCGTCCGAGCGTGGTCACCTCGCGGTTGCGCGAGACCCCCTGGTAGCCGGCGACGATGACCACCCTGCCCTTCCCAAGCTCCTCGCGGATGCGGACCGGACGCACCTCGACGATCCGCGCCTGGGAGTGCGCGTCGTCGGTGATGATCCCGCTCTGGCTCCCGGTGAAGCTGATCGCCGGAACCCCTTGCTCGTGCAACGCCATGGAGAGGAGGGCCATGCTGATCCGCTCGCCGCAGGTCAGGAGCATGTCCAGCTCGCGCCGCGGGGGATCCGAGGACATCCGCTTGGCCAGGGTGAGCAGCTCGTCGGTGGTGTCGCCCATGGCCGAGACCACCACCACCATCTGGTGCCCCTCGGCTCGCCTGGCCGCCACCCGCGCCGCGACCTTGCGGATGCGCTCCACGTCGGCGACCGAGGAGCCTCCGAACTTCTGGACGATCACGCTCATGTCGGGTCGATGTCGATGCACCGGCCGGGCCACGGAAAGAACCCGTCACCCTCGTGTGTTGACAGACCGGTGCCCATCCATAGTATCGCGCGCCCGCTCGCGAGGAATGACAGTCCAATGGCGATGATCGAGGTGACCGGGCTCAGCAAGCGATACCGAGACCGGATCGCGGTGGAGGAGCTGACTTTCAGCGTCCCCGAGGGAGAGATCCTCGGGTTCCTCGGCCCCAACGGGGCCGGCAAGTCCACCACCATGAGGATCCTGACCGGCTACCTGCCCGCCACCAGCGGGACGGTGAAGGTCGCGGGGTTCGACGTCTTCGAGGAGCCCTACGAGGTGAAGCGGCGCATCGGCTACCTGCCGGAGACGCCGCCCCTGTACCCGGAGATGACGGTCCGCGGGTACCTGAAGTTCGTCGCCTCCATCAAGGGCGTCCGGCGCGGTCAGATGGCCACGGAGCTGGAGCGAGTCGCCCACGCCACCGGCGTCGCCGAGGTGATGGAGCGCCTGATCCAGAACCTCTCCAAGGGGTACCGGCAGCGGGTGGGAGTCGCCCAGGCGCTGCTCGGCAACCCGCCGGTCCTCATCCTCGACGAGCCCACCGAAGGCCTCGATCCGAGCCAGCGCGCGGAGGTGCGCCAGCTCATCAAGGGGCTCGCCGGGCAGCACACCGTCATCCTCTCCACCCACATCCTCTCGGAGGTCACCATGACCTGCGAGCGGGTGCTCATCCTCAACCAGGGACGGATGGTGGCCTTCGACGAGATCCGGAACCTCGCCCACGCGCTGGGCCAGGGGGACCAGACCTCGCTGGAGGACATCTTCCTCAAGCTCACCGCCGCCGCCTGACGCCGGAACGGAGCACGACCCGCATGCGCAACGCGTTGGCCATCGCCCGCAAGGAGCTGGGCATCTACTTCAGCACGCCGTGGGCCTACGTGGTCTTCACCGCGATGCTGGGAATCTCGTCGTTCTTCTTCGTGAACCTCCTGGCCACCTTCAAGGAGGTCCAGGGGCTCGCCCGGGTGTACGGCTGGGCCCGGCTGCCGCCCGAGTACGCCCAGTTCAAGAACCTGACCGACGGCATCGTGGTCCAGCTCTGGGACGTCATCGGGGTCATCACCCTCTTCGTCGCCCCGTTCCTCTCCATGCGGCTGTTCGCCGAGGAGAAGCGGAACCGGACCTTCGAGCTGCTGATGACCGCGCCGGTGCGGCCGTGGGAGATCGTGCTCGGCAAGTACCTCGGTGGCGTCGGCGTCATCTGGGCCACGCTGGGGCTCACCATCATCTTCCCCATCACCCTGTCGCTCTTCGGCTCGAGCGAGTCCGGCACCGCGCTGGAGTGGAGCACCGTGGCCCTCGGCTTCGGAGGGCTCCTCCTCTGGGGCGCCACCTGCCTCGGGGTGGGGATGTTCGTCTCCGCGCTCACCGAGAGCCAGATGCTCGCGGCGTTCCTCACCTTCGCCATCCTGCTCCCCTGGATGCTGCTCCGTGGCCTGGCCCAGAGCGCCGACGAGCCGTGGCGGAGCATCGCCAACCATCTGTCGTTCAGCTCGCAGCTGTCGACGCTGTCGCGGGGGGTGCTGGACCTCAAGTCGCTGGTCTTCTTCCTCTCGGTGATCCTCTTCTCGCTGCTGCTCACCCATCGGACGGTGGAAGCGCAGCGCTGGGCCTGACCGATGAACACCCGCACCCTGGGAAAGATCCTCGGAGCGCTGGGCCTGGTGGCGCTGCTCTCCGCCCCCTACACCTACTTCGTGACCACCGGCTCGCCGTGGATGGCGGCGGTCAAGGCCGGACTGGGCGTGCTGCTCATCGGCGCCTACTTCGCCACCAACCTGGGTGAGTTCGGCCAGTTCGCCTCGCGGCGGAGCACCTTCTACCTGGTGTCCACCATCGCGACGGTCCTGGTGGTCCTCGTCGGCCTGGTGGCGGTGAATTACGTGGTGGTGAAGAAGGGCAAGAGCTGGGACCTCACCACCAAGAAGATCTTCACCCTCTCTCCCCAGACGAAGAGCGCCCTCGCCTCGCTCAAGGAGAAGGTGCGGGCCTACGCCTTCCTCTCCCCGAGCGACCCTGACTACGAGCAGGTCGACCGGCTGCTCCAGCGGTACCGCGAGCAGGCGCCGGACCGGTTCGAGGTGGTGTTCAAGGACCCGCGAAAGGCTCCGGACCTGGCGCAGAAGTACCAGCTCCGCGAGGGACAGACGACGCTGGTCCTCACCCGCGGCTCGGGTGACCAGGAGAACCACACCACGGTGTCGGTCTCGGGTGGAGTCACCGAGCAGGACCTCACCAACGCGCTCATCAAGCTGAGCTCGGTCGGTGAACAGAAGGTCTACTTCACCACCGGGCACGGAGAATGGCCGCTCGAGCCCAGCCAGCCCCGCGACCCGGCATCGCTGAGCGAGCTCCGCAAGACGCTCCTCCAGGAAGGCTACGTCCCGAGCGCCATCAACCTCGCCGACGGCAAGGAGATCCCGAAGGACGCCGCCCTGGTGGTGGTGGCGGGAGCGCGGAGCAAGTTCGCGAAGGCCGAGGCGGACCAGCTCGCGAAGTACCTCGAGCAGGGCGGCCGGGTGCTCTACTTCGCCGAGGCCTCCGCCGAGCCGGGGCTGGACGCGGTGCTCGCCCGGTACGGCATCCAGGTCGACCCGGGCCTGGTGGCCGACGACGTCTACGCCATCGACAACCCGTACCTGGTGGTCTCGCACTTCTTCGGTGACACCGAGCTGGCTCGCGACCTCAAGAAGGCCCAGTACAACCTCCAGTTCCCCACCACGCGCGGGCTCACCGCGCTCAAGGAGGGCCTCGCCGAGGGTACGAACGTCGCGACAGTCCTCACCACCTCCCCCAACGGATTCGAGGTGAAGACCCCCACCGAAAATCCGCAGCGGCAGAGCGGAGCCAAGGCAGGGAGCATCCCACTCATCCTCCAGGCCACCCGGAACGCGGGGAGCGCCGAGGGGAAGCGGAACGACGAGATGCGGCTGGTCGTCTTCGGCGACTCGGAGATCCTGGTCGACCCCAACTGGGGAGACGAGCCGAACCGGAACATGGTGATGAACGCCTTCGCCTGGGCGACGAGCCAGGTGCAGAAGATCACCATCCGTCCCCCGGACCGGGACATCTCCACCCTCGACCTGGACGCGCCCCGGCTCGCCCGGATCCGGTTCCTGGCCACGGACCTGGTGCCATTCGGGCTGCTCGGGGTGGGCCTGGCGATCTGGCTGAACCGCCGCAACAAGTGACATGAGCGCCCGGAGCAAGAACCTCTGGACCCTGCTGGCGGCGGCGGTGGTTGCCGCGGGCCTCGGGCTCTACGCCTGGCTCGGGGTGATGAAGGGCGAGGAGAAGGAGGCCGAGAAGAAGCGCTCGGCCGAGCGACTCGTCCAGCCCGTGTCCCGGCCCGACGGCGGCACCGAGAATGTCCGCTACGACCGCCTGGTGGTGAAGGCGAAGGGCGAGACCACCGAGCTCGCGCGCCTGCCCGACCAGTCCTGGGTCATCACCAAGCCGCTCAAGACCGCCGCCGACGTGCAGACCGCCGAGGCGATCGTCAGCGGGCTGCAGTACGCGCGGATCCGCTCCACCGTCGAGGAGAAGCCGACGCCGGAGGACCTCCATCGGTTCGGCCTCGACAAGCCGTCGGTGGACGTCGTCGCCTCGGCAGAGGGCGTCCAGCCGCTGACGGTTCGCATCGGCGTCGAGAACCCCTACGACTCGAGCGCGTACCTCCAGCGCGAGGGGGACCCGAAGATTTACTCGGTGGACGGCTCCACTCGCTCCAGCCTGGACAAGGGCACGTTCGATCTCCGTGACCGCGACGTGCTCGCGGTGCGGGACCTCGGCGTCACCCGCATCGAGGTGCGCGGGAAGAAGCACGACTGGGCCGTGGGGCGCGATCCCGGTCAGCCCTACGTCTTCGTTCGCCCGGTGAAGGAAGACGCGGACACCGGGGCGATCTCCGGCTGGCTCGCCTCGCTGCGCAGCACGAAGGCCACGAAGTACCTCGACGACGCTCCGGCCGAGCGGAAGCGCACGGGCGTCGAGAAGCCGGCGCTCGAGGCGACCTTCCAGCGCGGCACCACCGAGACCGTCAGGATTCGGCTCGCCACCGGGAAGGCGGACACCGACCCGGTGTACGTGCTGCGCGAGGACCAGTACGGTTCCGCGCTGGCCGAGGTGCCGCGGGCGGCACTGGCGGCGCTGGACAAGAGCCCGGCCGAGCTTCGTGACCGCTCGGTGCTCCACGCGAAGCCGGAGGACGTGAGCCGGATCCGGATCGGGAGCGGTGACCAGGCGCTGGTCCTCGAGCGCGAACGTCCGGCCGACGGCGGGCCCGAGAGCTGGCGGATCGGTGGTCCGACCGGGGCGGTTGCGGACTCCTTCAAGGCCGGGTCGCTGCTCTACAACCTCACCTCGCTCCGGTCCGAGGCGACGGAGGAGAAGCTTCCCTCCGACGCGAAGGCGACGGGGCTCGGGCCGGGGGCGCGGACGATCGCCTTCGAGGGGCAGGACGGAAAGACGCTCGGGAGCGTCACCCTGGGCGGCCTGTCGAAGAAGCCGGCGGGGACGTTCCTGCGCGACGACCGTGGCCGGGTGGTCGTCGTCGACAACGCGCGACTCAAGGAAATTCCCTCGAAGCCCGCGGACGTGCTGCCGCCTCCGCCTCCTCCCGCTGCTCTGGGACCTGACGCCGGAAGCTGACGGCAGGGGCGCGCGCCCGGCCGGGCTCCATGCTCAGTCCTCGCTCGAGGCGTAGGTCTCGTAGTGGTGGACGAAGCTTTCGAGGAGCACGGGCCGCTCCTCCTCCGGGACGACGGCCTGCTCCCAATCCGGACCGACGAAGGCCTGGATCGACTCCACGCTGTCCCAGAGCGTGACCATCACGAACTCGTCCTTCGCGTGCCCGAGCGGACGGCCGGCATAGAACCCGAGCAGCCCCTTCTGCTTGCGGACCAGCGGCACCGAGAGCCGCCGCGCCATGGCTTCGAAGTCGGCCTGGCGGCCGGGCTGGACGTGGGCGCGAAAGACACGGATGACCATCTGGACCCTCCGAACCGTGGTCGACCTGAGCACGGGATCCGGATCTCGGCCAGTTCCGGTCCGGTCACGACTGCGTGCCCCGCCGAGCGGGGACGTCCGGCTCGGCGCGCGACCCTGCGGAGAACCGCGCGTTCCAGGCGGGTGACAGGAGGCGCTCAGGCTCCCGGCGATGGGCCTTCCACGTGATGCCGCTCCAGCGCGTCCGGCATCGCATTGGTCGGGGCAACCCCCCGCGTGGCGCCCTCGAGGCCGCGCCGCAGCCACTCCGCCAGCTCGAGCAATCCCTCGGTGAACGAGACCCTGGCCTCGTAACCGAGCGCCTTCGCAGCGAGCGTGGTGTCAGGCAGGCTGTGCCGCACGTCGCCCTCCCGGTACTGGCCGGAGATCTGCGGCCGAAGCTCCCGCCGCCCGAGGGCCTCCGCCATCTGCGCGGCCACGGTTCGGATGGTCACGCTGCTCCCGCTCGCGACGTTGAACACCCTTCCGCCGGAGACGGCGGACTCGAGGGCCAGACGGCAGGCGCGCACCACGTCGTGCACGTTGACGAAGTCTCGCTGCTGCAGTCCGTCCTCGAAGACGATCGGCGCGTCCCCCGTCAGAAGGCGCGAGGCGAACATGGCCAGCACCCCGTTTTCGGGATTGCCGAGCGCCTGCCGGGGTCCGTAGACGTTCGAGAACCGGAGCGCGACCGTGGGAATGGCGTGCGCCCGGCCGACCATCAGGCACAGCCTTTCTTGGTGATGTTTCGCGAGCGCGGAGATCGAGAGTACGGAGGGGGACTTCGTCTCCGGCGTGGGGATCGGCTCCAGCGGCTCCCCCTCGGGCCCGCACGGCTCCCAGCGGCCAGCCTGCAGCTGCGCGGGGGAACGCTCCTCGGCCTCGACGATCTTCCAATCCGGCGTCCGGTAGAGCCCCTCGCCATACACGCTCATCGAGCTGGCGACGACCAGCTTCTCCACTGGCTTCCGGACAACCGCCTCGAGCAGAACCGCGGTCCCGAAGTCGCTGACGCTGGTGCAGTGGGCGATCTCCTCGATGCTCCGGCCTGCGCCGACCGGGGCCGCGAGATGAAAGACCGCGTCCACCCTCCTCAGTGCCCGCTCCACTGCTCGCGGGTCGCGGAGGTCTCCGTGGATGAGCTCGACGTCGGCGGCGAGATGCCTCGGGCGCGAACGTTCGTCCCCGTGGACCTGCGGGATCAGTGAATCCAGCGCGCGCACCCGGTACCCTCGCGCGAGCAGAAGGTCGGCCAGGTGCGAGCCGATGAACCCTGCTCCCCCGGTGATCAGCACCCGCTTCGTCGCCATCTCCGGCCTCCCCGTCGCGAGCTCCGCAGCAGTGCCGGAAAGGTACGCACGCCTCGGTCCGCCAGCAGCGGGCCGGTGCCAACTGTGAACAAGCCAGCGCCCGGAAGGGGCGAATCCCCTGGGTCGGCCCTCTGCCGGAGCCCAGAAACTCCGCAATTCCTGGAGCCTCCCGACTTCTCGGGTGGGTGTGAGTACGCCCAGACGGGCCGTTTGCCCGAAATGGGTGTCTCGCGTTCCGAGGGAGCTGTGCGAAGAGCCACCCCGGAGACCCGAATGACTCGCTTCGTCCTGGTTGCCCTGTTCCTGAGCGCCGTCCTCGCCGGATGTTCCAGCGACTCCGGCAGCAACGGGGTTCCCGCGCCCCGGGGCATCGACCGCAGCCCGCTCCTGACCCAGGTCACGAGCTGCAGCCAGCTGGAGACGGCGATCGAGGACGCGCTGGTGCTGGAGATGAAGAGCACCCTCGAGCAGCTCCGCAAGTACGACTATTACATCGATCGGGGAATCCCGGTCGGCGCCGGCGCTCCGCCGCCCGGCCCCTTGGCCGGGCCTTCCAGCGGCGGTAACGGGCCCACCAGCGTCAGCACCACCAACACTCAGGTGGCCGGCGTCAATGAGGCCGACTTCGTCCAGAACGACGGCACCCGCATCGCCGTCCTCGCCGGGGGAAAGCTGCACCTGCTCCGCTCCTGGCCTGCCCAGGACCTGGCCGAGGCCTCGAGCATCAAGATCGACGGCTGGCCCCGCGACATGTTCCTCGCCGATGACCAGGTGGTGGTCTTCAGCACGGTCTACGTGCCCCGGGCCCTCGAGGGGAACCACCCGATCTGCGCTCCAGTCGGCGGAGGCGTAGCCGTCGACGTCTACTGCGGCTACTGGGCGAGTGACGTCACCCAGATCACCACGGTCGACGTGAGCGACCTGTCGCAGCCGAAGATCACCGCCGAGATCCTGCTGCCCGGCCAGTACCTCTCGGCGCGACGCATCGAACAGCGGGTCCGCGTGGTGATGTCCGACAACTTCCCGCTTCCCGACGGCGTCCGGTACTGGCCCGACCTTCCGCCCGGCACGAGCTCCGGCGACCGTGACAAGGCCTTCGACCAGCTGGAGGCGGCCAACGAGGTGCTGATCCGCAGCCGCTCGCTCGACGACTGGCTGCGGAAGGGCGAGGTCCACATCGGGGGGCAGACCACGCCCATCGACTACAAGTGCTCGGAGTTCTCGGTCAGCTCCGCGCCGACCCGGCCGGGCCTGCTCACCGTCGCCACGGTGGACCTCGGCACCGACTCGCTGAAGAGCCGCACCTCGGTGCTCGCCGAGCCGGGCACGGTCTACGCGTCGAAGGACAGGCTCTACGTTGCCACTTCGCACTGGTGGTGGTGGCCGGAGGTGGGCCAGTCGGACGCCACTTATGTCCATGGCTTCGACCTGCGCGATCCGGACAAGGCGCCGTACATCGGCTCCGGCACCGTGGATGGCACGGTCCGCGACCAGTACTCGATGGACGAGTCCGCCGGGGCGCTCCGGGTGGCCACCCACCTCACCACCCGCGTCGCGGACGGAACTCCCTGGGGCACGCTCAAGGGAGCCAACCGGATCTCGGTGCTGACTCCCGCCGGGGGTTCGCTTCAGCTCACCGGCAAGACCGCAGACTACGGGGCGGACGAGCAGACCTTCGGCACTCGCTTCCTGGGCCCGCGCGGCTTCGTCATCACCGCCCGCCGGGTCGACCCGCTGTTCACCTTCGACCTGAGCGACCCCGCCCATCCGACCAAGATCGGCGAGCTCGAGATGCCCGGATTCATCGGCTACCTGCACCCCATCGACGACACCCACCTCCTCGGCATCGGCCGCGAGCCCGGCGCCGGCGGGATGATGCAGCTCAAGGTGGCGCTCCTCGACGTCACCGACCTCGCCGACCCGAAGCTCCAGGCCGTCCAGCTGGTGGGTGAGGGCTGGTCGTACTCGGATGCGCTGTGGGATCCGAAGGCCTTCACCTGGCTGCCGGCGCAGAAGATGCTGGCCATCCCCTTCGCCGACTACGGTTCCCAGACCTTCGTGTCCGACCTGCGGTTGTTCCAGGTCGATCTGGCGGCCGGGACCATCCAGGCTCGCGGGAGCCTGTCGATGTCGGACGTGTACCAGACCTGGTCCAGCCAGGGCTGGTCGTACAGCTGGTCGCCCTGGATCCGGCGCGGCATCCTCGCCGACTCCACGGACGGTCAGTTCGTGTACGCGATCAGCGACGCGGGCGTGCGCTCGGCCAAGGTGGCAAGCTTGCCGGCGTGGCTCCAGACGGTGACGTTCCCGCCGCTCGTCTACCCGTGAGAAGCAAAGGAACCGCGCTCGGCGTCGCGCTCGCCGCGATGCTGGCCTGCGATGCCCAGACGGATCCCGGATATCAGGGCGAACCCCTGGTGACGCTCCAGGGCCGGGTGGAGAGCAGCGGGGAGCTTCCCCCGCTCGAGGCGGCGATGCTCTGGCAGCGGGGCCCGCCGCCGGGAACCGAGGACCAGGAGCTGGCGACCCGGGCACCGGTCACCTCCGGGTTTCCGGCGACGTTCACCCTTCGCCTCTACGCTCCGCCGCCCGAGGCCGCGTTCCGCACGCTCGCCACCGGCGCACCGCGCTGGGCTCGCGCCAACGCCGCGGCGGTGCCCTACGGGCTCTCGGCGGACCAGGTGCCGGCCCTGCCGACGGCCCACAACCCGAACTACACCTACGACGCCGAACACTGGGTGGTGTTCCTCGAGTCGGACGTCCCGCCGAGCTCGCTGACCGAGTGGTGGCTCGGAGGGGCGCTCGGCGCCGGCTACCACCTGCTCCGGGTGGCCCCCCTCTCCGGCTGCATCACCAGCGCTCAGCTGGAGGCGTGCGTGGCCGAGCTGGTCCAGCGCGGCGTTCCCGACGACGGGACGGATGCGCCCGGCACGGCCCGCGGCTTCTGCAAGGCGCCCTACCGGCTCCAGCCCACCACCCTCTCCGAGGCGATCGTGCTCCGGCTCGGCCCTCCGCCCGCGGGAGGCGGTCCGGCCTGCCCATGATCCTCGACGCCGCGGCCATCGCCGGCCTGTACCGCTCGCACGGACACGTGGTGCTCCGCCGCGCCCGCACCCTGCTCGGCAGCGAGGCCGATGCGGGCGAGGCCCTTCAGGAGATCTTCACCGCCCTGGTGCGGAACCCCGACGCGGTCCGCTCGGCCGGCTCCATCGTCGGCTGGCTCTACCAGGCGACGACCCACCACTGCCTGAACCAGCTTCGCAAGGCGCGCACCGGCGCCCGGGTGCTCGAGCTGCACGTGCGCCCCGGCCTCTCGGAGAGCGGAGGCCCGCGGGGGGAGGCCGCCGCCGAGGTGCGCCGCCTGCTGGCGCTGCTGCCCGAGGAAGTGGCAGCGGCCGTCGTCTACCACCACCTGGATGGAATGACCCACGCCGAGGTGGCCGAGCTCCTCGGCTGCTCGCGTCGCCAGGTGGGCTACCTCCTCGAGCGCGCCCAGGGACTCTGGGACCGCGCGGAGAAGACCGCATGAATCTCGCCGCCACCCCGCTCAGCTGGAACGCCTGTCTCTCTTCCCTCCGCCTCGACCGGTGGATGATGGGCGAGCTCGACGCCGCCGACGCCGAGACCGTCGGCACCCATGTCTCCTCCTGCGCGGCCTGCAGCGCCGCCGTGGCCGGAATCCGCGGCGTCCGCGAGGAGGTGCGCGCCCGTCCCCTTCCCGCCGCACTGACCCGCCCCACCCCGCGACGCCGGCTCCCGGGGGCGGCCGTGGCCGGGATCGGCCTCGCGCTCGCCGCCTCGCTGGTCCTCGTGCTCCGCGCACCGCCGGCCACCGAGCGGTCCAAGGGCAGCGGCCTCGGGCTCGCCATGTTCGTCCAGCACGGGGACGACGTGCGGCGTGCCGCGCCCGGCGAGACGGTCTTCGCCGGAGACGCGGTCCGCTTCGCGGTGAGCACGCCCATCCCGGCCTACGTGGCGGTGCTCAGCCTCGATCCCGCGGGGAGGGCCTCGGTGTACTTCCCGCAGGCGAGCCGGGCGGCGGAGGTTCCGGCGGGCACCGAGGTCCCCCTGCCGCTCGGCACCCGGCTCGACGCCACGACCGGCGAGGAGAGGCTGCTGGGCATCTTCTGCGCCTCGCCCGTGGAGCTCGAGCCCATCCGCCTCGGACTCGAGCGAGGCCAGGACGGCGCGCCGCTGCCCGCCGACTGCCAGGGACTCCGGTGGAGCTTCGTCAAGCGCTGATCGCGCTGAGCCTCGTGCTGCTCCCCACCGCCGCGCTGGCGGACACGGAGCGGTACGCGGTCGTGGTGGGCAACGACCTCGGCGAGCCTCCGGACGTCCCGCTCCGGTACGCCGAGATGGACGCGGCGCGCGTCGCGTCGGTGCTCCAGGAGGTCGGAGGCGTCCGTCCGGAGAACACCGTCCTGCTCCAGGGCAAGGACGCCGACACGGTGCGCCGGGCGCTCATCGCCGTGAACGAGCGGGTGCGCACCTCCGGCCGCCCGACGGTGCTGCTGGTCTACTACTCGGGCCACGCCGACGCCGGCGCGCTCCACCTCGGCACCACGCGGCTGGAGCTGCCCGAGCTGGAGCAGCTGGTCCGTGGCTCCGCAGCCCGCTTCCGGCTGCTGGTGCTCGACGCCTGCCGCTCGGGCGCGTTGACCCGGGTGAAGGGTGGCACGCCCATCCCGCCGTTCGAGATCAACCTCGGCGAGCGGGTGGCCGGCGAAGGGGCGGTGTTCCTCACCTCCAGCTCGGCCTCCGAGGACAGCCAGGAGTCGGACGAGCTCAAGGGGAGCTTCTTCACCCACGCGCTGCTCTCCGGGCTGCTGGGCGCGGCAGACGACAACCGCGACGGACGGGTGACGCTCGAGGAGGCCTACCGGTACGCCTACGAGACCACGCTCCGCGCCTCCAGCCGGACGCTCGCCGGCACGCAGCACCCCACCTTCCAGTACGACGTCCGCGGCTCGGGAGACCTGGTCCTGGCCACGCTCGACTCCCGCTCGGCGACCCGAGCCTGGCTCGAGCTGCCGCCGGGGAAGAGCTGGCTCCTCTTCCAGGAGAATGCCGACGGCGCGGTGGTGGGCGAGGTGGCCAGCGCGGACCGGGTTCGGAGGCTCTCACTGCGAGCCGGCCGGTACTACCTGCGCGGCCGCGGCCCGGACGTGCTCCTGGAAGGCACCGTGGCGGTGGCGCCGGGCAGCACGGCGACGGTGGACGAGTCGAAGCTCCAGCGGACGGCCTACGCACGGCTGGTCCGCAAGGGTGAGGGAAATCGCGACGCGGTCGTCTCGCTCGAGGCCGAGGCGCGGTTCCGGACCTCCCTGGTGAGCGACGCGGGTCTGTGCCCGGGCGTGGCGGTTGGGGTGGCCATCGCGCTGCGGCCGATCACCCTCGTGCCGCGGGTCGCCTGGTGCCGGACCGGCTACACCAACGACGGCCTCGAGGCGACCACCGACCAGTTCGACGTGGAGCTGCAGGCCTCCCACGTCTGGGACCTGAAGCCGCTGTCGATCGAGGTCGGGCTCACGGTGGGCGCGGCGCTCTTGAACCAGTCGTTCAAGACCCCCGGCACTGCCCCGCCGCGAACGACGGCCGCGCTGCAGCTCACTCCGGCGGTGGCGGTGAGCCGGGACCTCGGCTCACGCACCTACCTGTACCTGACAGTCGCCGGGGCGACGTACCTCTTCAAGAACGAGGCCACCAGCACGGAGACGACGAGCTTCGGTCCGTCCTTCGCGGTGCGAGTGGCGCTCGGATTCGGGTGGCGGCTCTGAGCCTCAGCTGATCACGGAGGCTGGGTCGCGATGCGGGTCGGCTTGAGCGCCTCGCGAATCCCGCTGCCTCGCTCAGCCCGCGGTGCGGAGATGGGCGTAGGCGACCCAGGCGAGCGCATCGAGGCTCGGGACCTCGATGCGGGCACCCGTCCGCTGCCGCCAGCGTCCCACCCAGATCCGGAACGCCTCGAGCTGCTCCGCCCCGGGGGCGACGACCGGCCGAGCAGCCTTGAGCCGGTTCATCGCATCGAGCGGCCCCGCTCCACCCGCGACCAGCACGCACAGCGCCAGCAGCGCGCTCCTCCCGACGCCGTGCTCGCAATGGATGAGCACCCGGCTGCCGGCGTCGAGCCGGGTCCGGACCCACTCCACCCCGTCGTCGATCATGCGGGGCGTGATGGCGCAGCAGTCCTCGGTGGGGAGGTGGAGGAACTCGAGGCCGTGCGTGCGGAGCATCGCCTCGTCGTCACAGGTCTCCACCCGGAGATCGACGATGGCGCCGATTCCTTCTCGGCGGGCGAGCTGCTCCACCGCCTCCATCGGGAAGCGCCCGCCCACCGCCAGTCGCTCGTCGATCCAGTTGAAGTTGAAGGCCGGACGCATGGTCACGCACAACCTACGCACGCTCCGTGGCAAAATGCGACGTGCGGTGTCGCCTGCATGCTTGCCAGACGGGACCGAGGATGTGGGCCGAAGCGGCTACTTCTCGAGTCTCGCCACGATCCGGGCCTCGTCGGTCTCCATGACCCCGACGAGATCCGGCACCGGGCTGAGCGCCACCAGCTGACGCGCGACCGCGACGCCGCTCCGGTCGCCCCGCCCGAGCAGCCACTGCGCGTGCTCGGCGACGAGCGCCAGCTGCAGCGCCCGTCCGATGGCCATCGCGAACCGCCGCGCTCCACCCTCGAGCTCGGCAGGGCTCGCCTGGTTCGCCACGCCGAACCATCCCCCCGCCGCGTCCATCAGCGCGCGCGCCCGCAAGCGGACCGGGGCGAACGCCTCGTCACTGGCGATGCTCAAGGCCCGGCTCAGCTCGGCATCCACGTCGCCGAGCCCCGCCTCGCCGCTGAGCGCACGCAGCAGGTCGAGGGAGAGGACGTTGGTCGTCCCCTCCCAGATGGGGAGCACCTGCGCATCCCGCAGCAGCACCGGGAGCCCGGTGTCCTCGATGTATCCAGCTCCGCCGAACGCCTCGAGCACCTCGCTGGCGTGGGCCACCGCCTGCTTGCCGGTGACGAGCTTGGCCACGGGCTGCAGCGTCCGGACCAGGCGCCGCTCCCAGTCGGTGGCCTCCTGGGCCTCGACCTTGCCGAGCAGCTCCAGCAGCCGGAAGGTCAGGAGGAACGCCGCCTGATACTCGGCCTCGAGCTCGGCCAGCGTCTGCACGTGGAGCGCCTTGTCCACCAGCCGCGCCCCGAATGCCGAGCGACGCTGCGCGTAGTCTCGTGCCAGCGCGATGCCCCGGCGCATCGAGCACACCGCGCAAAGCGCATTCCAGGTCCGGGTGATCTGCAGCATCGGTGCGATGGCCCGGACCCCGTCGGACAGCCCCGTGACCGGAGTCGCGAGGGCCCCGTCGAGCTCCACCTCGGCGGTGGGCAGCATCCGGGTCCCGAGCTTGTCCTTGAGCCGAAGCACCCGGAGCCCGTTGGGCGTCCCGTCCTCAGCCCGGAGCTCGAGGTAGAAGAGCGCCAGCCCCTTGCCGCCCCCGGGGTTCCCCTCCGGACGGGCGAGGGTGAGCGTCATCTCGCTCGTGGTCGCGGAGGTGAACCACTTGGTCCCGTACAGCCGCCAGCGGTCGCCGTCGCGGACCGCCCGGGTCAGGCTCTGCCCCACGTCCGAGCCCCCGGTCCGTTCTGTCATCCACTGCCCGCTGGTCCATGCCCGAGCGGGGTCCCGGCTGGTGAGGCGTGTCACCGCCCGCTCCGCCAGGGCCCCATTTCCGTGGGCGAGCAGCGTGGTCGCCGCTCCATCGCTCATCGCCAGCGGGCAGGTGTAGATGGAGCTCGACGGCCCAAAGAGGTGGATCAGGGATCCCTGGTGGATCCGGGAGAAGGCGCCGTGCGCCCGCTCGTGGGGGATGGCCACGAGCCCCCACTCCGCGGCCACCCGGCCGAAGGCGCGCCACGCTTCCGGCACCCGGATCTCGTCGGTGCGCCGGCCCCACGGGTCGTACGACACGAGCTGCGGCTCGTCGCGGCGCCCCTTCGTCGAAAGCTCGAGGAGCGTGGTCGCCGCGAGCTGTCCCATCTCGCGCAGCTCGGGCTCGATCGCCCGCCGGACCGGCTCGGGCAAGGTGCGCTCCAGCCAGCTCCGGAGCAGGAGATCGCCGTCGTACTGGTTCCCGAGACGGGGCGGATCCTGAAAGAAGTCCATCCTTCTCGGGAGCCTACACCTCGATCAGGGCGAACCGCTGGTCGGGGGTGGTCTTCGCCAGGAGCGGCATCGCCACGTTGAAGACCGGGATCCCGCCTGGGGTCTTCCCCTGTCGCGAGCCGAAGTGCGAGTGGCCGTGGAACACCACCGCCGCGCCGTAGTGGTCGATGGGATAGGCGAGCCGGCTCGTCCCGAGGAAGGGCATCAGCTCGGGCTGCTCTCCCACGCAGGTATCCGGAATGGGGCTGTAGTGGAGCATCACCACCTTCTTCGGCGTCTCGAGCTGCCCGAGCGCCGCCTCGAGCTTCAGGGACTCGTTCACCCCCTCCTGGACGAAGGCCTTGATGGGTGACTCGCCGAACGCTTGCAGCGTGGCCCGACCGAAGCCGCCGCCGAAGCCCTTGATGCCCGCAACACCCAGGGTCTTCTCGAAGACGAAGTGGTCGCCGTCGAGCATGTGGACGTTCGCCTTGTTCAGCTCGGCGCAGACCTGCTTGCCGGCCCCGGCCTCCAGGTCGTGGTTGCCGAACACGGCGACGCAAGGGATGCGCAGCGCCGAGAGATCCTCGGCGAGCGTGCGCGCCTCCTCCGGGGTCCCCCGATCGGTCAGGTCCCCGCACAGCAGCAGCACGTCGGCCACCTCGTTGACGTGCTTGATGAAGTTCCGGAAGCGGCCGTGCTGATCCTCCCGGCAATGGAGGTCTCCGGACGCCGCCACCCGGATCTTGGAGTTCGGATCACGTGCCACTGGCAGCTCCTCGCTCTTGTTCGTCCCGTTCCCGTCCGCTGGCGTAACCCCAGCTGTCGATGTCCAGCCGGTAGTTGATGCGGGACATGAGGTCTCCCCGGCAGACGCGTTCCTCCTCCGCCCCGGACTTGAGGGTCTCCACCGCGCGCGAGAGCAGCCCGGTCATCACCCGGTCCGGCACCAGGTCCCGGTCGCTCGGATAGGCGAAGCGGAAGAGCATGAGCTGGGCGAGCAGGACCTCCCAGTAGCGGTCGAATCGTCGGAGCAGCCGGTCCCAGTCCAGCCTCGGCCCCAGAGCCCGTATCAGGTGCGCCACGTCGGCCCCATCGAAGCGCTCCCGCTCCATGACGAAGGCCTTGCTCCAGATCATCTCCTCGGGGGGCACGAGGGGGACGTCCTGCCTGAAGACCCGGCCCGCCACCCCGTGCTCGAACCAGACGTCGTCGACGACGGCGACCCCGTTTCCCGAGCTGAAGATGAGGTCGACGAAGTACTCGCCCTTGAACCCCTTCGCCAGCCAGCCATCCGGGTGGTACTCGGTGCGCCAGCCGTCGGAGGCCAGGACCTCCAGCCCGATCTCGACGTGGGCGGGCCTGACGAAGAGGTCGAGGTCCTTCGTGTCCCGGTAGATGCCGGTGTAGTGGGCGTAGGCGTAGGCTCCGCCCACCAGGAAGGGCACCCTGGCCCGCTTCATGACCTGGATCGCCCGGGCCCGGGCCCCGAGCTCGTCGCCATCGCGCATCCGCTCCGCGGCCGCCGCCTCGGTGGAGAGCTCGCCGGGATGGTTCGGGTGCCGCGCCTCGCCCATGCCCGGCCGAAGGTAGGCAGGCAGCCTCGCCTTGACACCCCCCCTCACCTGCCGTTACGTCCACTCTCTTGCCCCCCCGGGGGCCCCCCCGAGCCCGAGGTTTCAAGAGCATGGCCCGCGTCACAGTCGAAGACTGCCTCCCCCTCGTCGACAACCGCTTCGCCCTGGTGCTGCTGGCCGCGAAGCGGGCGCGTCAGCTGATGGCGGGGGCCCGGCCGCTCATCGAGACCTCGAAGAACAAGCCCCCCGTGCTGTCGCTTCGCGAGGTCGCCACCGGCCGGGTGAAGTTCGATCGCGACGTGCGCGAGACCCTGTCCGGCAAGTACGACGCCGCGACGGGCAAGCCAGCGGCCTAGGTCGGCGGGGCGCTCAGGGACACCACGCCCCGGCGGATGAGGTCCCGCAGCACCTCCTCCAGCTCGATGGGCGATTCATCCAGCCTCGCCAGCACCTCGCGTGGCGGCAGCCCCTGCTCGCAGAGGAGGCGCGCCGCGGGGAGCCACTGCTGCGGCCCGTTCCGGACGTAGACCTCGTAGAGCTCGGGGTTCACGTGGATCTCCAGCGGGTTGACCATCAACCCGTCCCGGAGCCGCCGGGCATTGTCGTTGAGCAGCTGGCTGGCCCGCACCAGGAGCTCGGGGATCGGGAGCATCAGCGTCTGGCGGGGGCCGGGCGGGGCCGGGTTCCAGGTGGCCTCGGTGGAGCGACTGGCGACGAAGGCGTTGAGCGCACGCTCGCCCACTGCCTGGTGAGATCCGGTCTGGGCCGACGCGTGGATGGCCCGCCCATCGCGGAACGCCACCTCGTAGGTGGCCCAGCTGTCCCGGGCCCGGAGCGTCCCGGTGAGGCCCCCGGCGGCGAGCTCGCGCAGCGTCCACTGGACGCCCAGCTGCCCCACGGGGATGGAGCGAACGGTCCCCCCGGCGATCTCCGTCCGGGCCTGCTGCCTCGGCTGGAGCAGCGACTGCACCTGGCTCACCAGGGCCTCGAGCCGGAGCGTCTTGGGGAAGTAGGCCTGGGCGCCGGCGTCGAGCGCCTTGAGTGACTCGCGGTACACGTCCTGGCAGCTCAGCATCGCGAACGGAAGCTCGCGGGTGCGGTAGTCGTCGCGGATCAGCCGGAGCAGCCCCCAGCCGTCCATCTTGGGCATGTTCAGGTCGGCGATGAGCAGCTCGAAGGCGCCGGAGACCGCGGCCTCGTACCCGGCGAGCCCATCCTGGGCGATGGTGACGTCGAAGCCCTTCCGGCGGAACAGCGCGCCGAACATGCGGCACAGCTCCTCGTCGTCGTCCACGAGGAGGATGGGGACGTGCGGCGGGGCCGGCGTCGGGGTCACCGACTCCATGACCAGCAGCTGCTCGCCCTCTCCGTCGGCGGCGACGTCGATGGGCCCGCTGCCCTCGGCGAGCAGCACCTCCGGCGCTCCCTCCGGAAGGATGTCGTAGCCGCTCTCCTCCATGGGAGGCGGGGGCGCCGCTGCCTTCTTGTCCAGCTCGATGGCGACGCCGGTCCCCTCCCCCTCCTGGCCACTCAGCTGGACGAAGGCCCACGGGGCCCGGGGGAGCGCCAGCATCGCGGCGAACGCGACCTCTCCCTTGGCCTCGCGGTGCCTCGCCCCACGAAGCACGCCGTGAGTGAAGAGCGCCTGACTCTCGGCGGGTGTGCCGGGGTTCAGCTTCAGCGCGCCCGATCGGAAGGTGCGCTGGATGTGCTCCACCATCCGGAGGGCCTCGAACCCCACCACCGTGCCGGTGCGCTCGGGGAGCTCGGCCACCACCTGGCGGACTCGTTCGGGGTGCTCGAAGGGCTGGAAGGGCCGGAGCAGCATCTCCACCACCCCGGTCCGCATCTGCGAGACGAAGGTGGCGTCGGCGGCCTGGTCCCCGAGGATCAGCACCGGGAGGCGCGAGAGCGTCGCGTCGTGCGCCAGGGCCCCGAGCAGCTGGGACACGAGCGGTGTGTCCAGATTCCCCACCGCCAGCACCACGTCCATCGGCGTGGACCGGAGCAGCGACAGCGCGCGGCGGAGGTCCGGCACCGCCCGAAATCGGAACTCGGCACGGGTGAAGGCCTCGGAAAGCGCGCGGGCCGACTGGAGGTCGGGGTCCACCGCGAGGAGGGAGAGCTTCGTCACGGTCAACCCGAGGACCTTACCAGGACCCTCATCCCGCGCGCGCCAGGTGCTCCAGCTTGGCCTTCGCCCCGAGCCTGTAGGCGTACCTGAGCGCCTCGAGCAGCCGGTCCAGCCGCCGGGCCATCACGTGGGTCAGGAGGCGGGCGGTGAAGAGCGCCGCGAGGCGGTTCGCCTCCACGTAGCGGGCCTCCTCCTCCGAGGAGAGCCCGGATCGGTAGGAGACGTCCCGGAACAGCCGGACGTGGAGCTCTCGTGCGGACCCGGGCTCGAGCGAAGGCCAGCGGTGGAGCACCACGCTCGCGAACTTGTCCACCTCGGCCTGGACCTCGAGCTCCAGCATCGTCAGCCGCCGGCCCAGCGCCGCCGTCCTCGCCAGGTAGAGGAAGTGGCTCACCCCTTCGGCGAGCCGGCAGTACGCGTCGAGCGCGGGAACGAGCCAGGCGGTGTCCCGGAGCGAGAGTGCCTCGAGGCGGGTCCGCAGCGCGGGCGAGTAGTACAGGCCGATCTCCAGGCCGTCCTCGTCCTCCCGCACCCACAGCTCCTCGTCCGCGCCGGGAGAACGGAGCAGCCGCGCCTGCTCGGGGTGGAGGAGGAACTGCGAGGCCCGCGGACACTCGATGTCGTAGATCGCCTCGAGCTGGTCCTGGACCTCGTCGACGATTCTCAGTTTGGGAGCCCTCCGCCCCGGGGCAGGAGGCCAGCGTCCACGAGCACGCTCTCGAGCGTGTCGCTCCCGGTCCGGCGCCAGCTCTCGAAGACCTGGAGCGCACCGGCCGGAGAGCTTCGCGCCGCCGAGCGGGCGGCGATGCCCTCGAGGACCTCGACCAGCGGACGGAACTTCCGGCCCAGCTCGTCGTACACGAGGGCGAAGCCGCCGCGGGCCAGGGTGGCCACCTGCGTATAGGCGGCCCTGCCCATGTCGATGGTGTAGCCCTGACCGACCACGCTCTCCCGGAGCGCTCCGGCGAAGAAGCCGGCCTTGTAGAGAGACACGTCGCCCAGCCTGCGGAGGATGCGGATCCGATCCTCGCGCTCGGCCACCTGCGCCCGGTGGTACAGCAGGGCGAGCGGCTCCTCCGCGCCGCCGGCCTCGTCGGGGGCAAAGAGCCGGTCGGCGGCGGCGAACTCGGCCAGGAGGTTGGCCAGGTAGAACTCGGTCACTTCCGCGACGTCGAGTCCGGTCTGCCCAAGCGCCTCGTCCAGGAGCGACTTGAAGAACTGCTTCAGTGAGGTGACAGCGACGAGATCCATCGATGACTCTTGCCCCGCAAGGGTATCAACGGGGGCAGCCCCCGCGCACGTTCGGCCCAACAATTCCGAGGGGTTGCGCTGGCACTCCGGCGAGTCGTTTGCCAGAACTCCTCTGGCACTCGGGGCCGGACAGTGCTCAACGCGCGGGTCGTCGCCCGGGAAATCCCGAACCGTTTCGGCGACTTCGCATTCGTCCGGCCCGCCTTGACAGGTGGACCTCCGCGGTTATTGTCCGCCGCGCCCAGGGCTTGGCACTCGTGCAACCAGAGTGCTAACCCGCGCAACCCAAAACCAACCGATGCACGAGGGAACCTGAGATGAAGATTCGCCCGCTGCAGGACCGGCTGATCGTCAAGCGCGTCGCCGAGGAGAACAAGACCAAGGGGGGGATCATCATCCCCGACACCGCCAAGGAGAAGCCGCTCGAGGGCAAGGTCATCGCCGTCGGCAACGGCAAGATCCTCGAGGACGGCAAGGTCCGCCCGCTCGACATCAAGGCCGGCGACACCATTCTCTTCTCCAAGTACGCGGGGACCGAGGTGAAGATCGAGGGTGAGGACCACCTCATCCTCCGCGAAGAGGACGTGCTCGGCGTCATCGAGAAGTAAGCCGCCCCCCATTCACGGAAAGACACGGAACAACACATGGCAAAGGACATCGTTTTCGACGTCCGCGCGCGTGATGCGATCCTTCGCGGGGTCAACACGCTCGCCGACGCGGTGAAGGTCACCCTCGGGCCCAAGGGCCGGAACGTGGTGATCGAGAAGTCGTTCGGCTCCCCCACCATCACCAAGGACGGCGTGACGGTGGCGAAGGAGATCGAGCTGGAGAACAAGTTCGAGAACATGGGCGCGCAGATGGTGAAGGAGGTCGCGAGCAAGACCTCCGACGTGGCCGGTGACGGCACCACCACCGCGACCGTGCTCGCCCAGGCGATCTTCCGCGAGGGCGCGAAGCTGGTCGCCGCCGGTCACAACCCCATGGAGATCAAGCGGGGCATCGACAAGGCGGTGAACATCGTCGTGGCCGAGCTGAAGAAGCAGGCCAAGCCCACCAAGGACAAGAAGGAGATCGCCCAGGTCGGCACCATCTCTGCCAACGGCGACGACACCGTGGGCAACATCATCGCCAGCGCGATGGAGAAGGTGGGCAAGGAGGGCGTGATCACGGTCGAGGAGGCGAAGGGCCTCGAGACCACCCTCGACGTCGTCGAGGGAATGCAGTTCGATCGCGGCTACCTCTCGCCCTACTTCGTGACCGATCCGGAGCGGATGGAGGTCGTCCTCCAGGATCCGTACATCCTGATCCACGAGAAGAAGATCTCCTCGATGAAGGACCTCCTGCCGGTCCTGGAGCAGGTGGCCCGCTCGGGGAAGCCGCTGCTGATCATCGCCGAGGAGGTCGAGGGCGAGGCCCTGGCCACCCTGGTGGTGAACAAGATCCGCGGCGTGCTCAACACCTGCGCGGTGAAGGCTCCCGGCTTCGGTGACCGCCGGAAGGCAATGCTCGAGGACATCGCCATCCTCAGCGGCGGGAAGATGATCGCCGAGGACCTGGGCATCAAGCTGGAGAACATCACCCTCGCCGACCTGGGCCGCGCCAAGCGGATCACCGTCGACAAGGACAACACCACCATCATCGACGGCGCTGGGGCACAGAAGGACATCCAGGCCCGGGTGCAGCAGATCCGCGCCCAGATCGAGGAGACCACCAGCGACTACGACCGGGAGAAGCTCCAGGAGCGCCTGGCCAAGCTGGTGGGCGGCGTGGCGGTGGTCAACGTCGGCGCCGCGACCGAGACCGAGATGAAGGAGAAGAAGGCCCGCGTCGAGGACGCCCTCAACGCGACCCGCGCGGCCGTCGAGGAGGGTGTCGTTCCCGGCGGCGGCGTGGCGTACATCCGGACGCTCAAGGCGCTCGAGGGAGGCAGCTTCTCCGAGGGCGAGCGGTTCGGCGTGGACATCGTCCGTCGCGCGCTCGAGGAGCCGCTTCGCCAGATCGTCGGCAACGGCGGCCTCGAGGGCTCGGTCATCGTCAACAAGGTGAAGGAGGGCCAGGGAGCCTTCGGGTTCAACGCGGCCTCCGGCACCTACGAGGACCTCCTCGCGGCGGGCGTCATCGACCCGGCGAAGGTCAGCCGGACCGCGCTCCAGAACGCGGCCTCGGTCGCCTCCCTGATGCTCACCACCGAGGCGATGGTGGCCGAGCGTCCGAAGGAGGATGAGCCGAAGATGCCACCCGGCGGCATGGGCGGCATGGGCGGGATGGGGATGTGAGTCCCCCGGCTCCGGCCTGAGCGCTGGAGTCACTCATCGCGGCCCCCGGTTCCGGTCCTTCTCGGTCCGGGACGGGGGCTGCGTCGTTTCCGGGGTCAGCCCCCCGCACCAGGGGGACGCCTGTGGAAGCGCGCACGAGCGCGCCAGCGTCCGGGCTCAGCCTCGCCCGTGGGGGAAGGGGCCGGGAGCAGGAAGCGGCGTTCCGCCGGGACCGACGCCGAAGATGCGTCGCAGCTCCTCGGGCGCGTCGGTGAAGGTGACTCCCATCCGACCACGCATGTTCAGGCGGAAGTCGCCCTGCTTGGCCCAGGCGACACGGCCGGAGAAGCCGTACTCCTGCCCCTCGACCAGAATCGAGCCCTTCACCGCGGTTCCCATGGGGAAGACCCGCATCAGCTCGGCGCAGAATCCTCCCGCCGACACGTCGACGGTGAAGCCCGACGCGGGCCCCATTTGCACCTTGAACCGACGGCGCTGCCGGCCGAGGACCCGCGTGTTCTGCACCCCGATTGACCCCCTACGGACACCAGTGAGTTCCACTGGCATCCGGCCGTCCCCGGTCGCATGACTGGGGTAAGTGCGACCTGTCCAGTTGACCACGCCCGAAACGGGACGTCCAACGACCCTCGAAGAGATGCCTGCCGTCACCATCTACACCACCGTGTCCTGTGTCTTCTGTTTACGGGCCAAGGAGTACCTGCGCGGCAAGGGCGTCGCGTACGAGGAAGTGGACGTGACGGGAGACGAGGAGGCCCGGGCCCGCCTGGTCGAGCGTTCCGGCGGTCAGCGCACCGTTCCCCAGATCTTCGTCGGCGACGTCCATGTGGGCGGCTACACCGACCTGGTTGCGCTCGATCGCGCGGGCAAGTTCCAGCCTCTCTTTTCGCCCGCCTGAAGCTCCAGAGACGGGGTTCCCCCGTGCCCGCGGGTGCCTAGGTTCCCGGGTGCAGTCGGAGGAACCACAATGGCTGACATCCAGGCGAACACTCCGGACCCCCTCTACGACCTGGTGGGCACGCTCTATCACGCGCTGAAGCAGGTGGCCGCCGCCGAGCGCCACGCGGCCGATGCACAGCGAGGGCGAGACCCCGAGCTCGCTGCCCTCTTCCGGGACGTGCGCGACCAGTCGCTCGACCTCGTTGCCCGCTGCAAGACCCTCCTGGCCAGCCGGCTCGGGAGCACCGCGGACCAGGACCAGAGCCGGGTCGAAGAGGCGAGCAAGGAGAGCTTTCCCGCGAGCGACGCCCCGGCGTACTGAGCAAGGACGCTGGCGCGCCCCTGCGCGCTTCCGCAGGCGTCCCCCTGGGCCCGGGGGACTGACTTGGGTCGTGGCACCCATGGGCTAGTGTCCAGGGATTCACTCCTCCCTTTTCGCGAACCTCGTCGCGCTGCTCACGGTCACGGCCCTCGGATGCTCCGGCGCGCCCGTGCGCCGGACCGAGGTGGTTCCGGAGCTGCGCGTCTCGGCCCTGGTCGTCGAGCGGGTCCGGAGCTCCGGCGGGGTGAGTGACGACGAGGTCCTCGCGCTCTCCGCGCGCCTCGGGCTCAGCACGGTGAGCAGCGCCTCCGGAAGGGCTCTGGTCTGGGGCCCGACCGAGATCCATCCGCTGCATCCCGAGCGCACCGACTGGACGGCCAGCGACGCGCTCGGCGCCATCAAGTCCGCGGGAGTTGCCCCCACCGAGGTGCTCCTGGTCCGCGCACGCCTCGACCGGACCTCGTCCGAAGGCCGCCAGGAGGTGGCCGGACGGGGCGGGGGCGCCGGGGTAGGAACGAGCGCGGAGTGGATCGATCGCGTCCGGATCGAGGTCATCCACCCCAGCACCGGGCGCACCGTGGTGGAGAGCACCGCCGACGTCCGGGTGGACCCCTTCCGGACCGACGGCGACGGTCCCGGTCCGCTGCTCGACCGGGTGCTGGAGGATGCCATGGCCGGGCTGGAGGGGAAGTGGGCACACCCGCCCCGCCCTGCCGTCGATTGCTGGCGCCTGCTCGGGCCGACGCCCGGAGCGATGGGGCTCGAGGGCGAGGTGCGCCGGCTCTCCCAGCTCCGCCTGGCCAACCCCGGTCTGGGCGAGGACGAGGCCGCGAGGCTGATGCGGCGTCCGCCCGGCGTCTATGTCCGCGCCGCGGAGGTCACGACCCGGCTCCGCACCGGCGACGTGGTCACCGCGATCGACGGCGTACCGGCCATCCCCGAATCGTTGGACCGCGCCCGGCAGGGCGCCCGCGACGTGCGGCTCGAGGTGGAGCCGGCCGCAGGGACCGCCCGGCGCGTCCGCTGGCCGTAGGGATCCGGCCTCACGGGGCGAGCGCGAAGACCACCCGCTCGAAGAGACGGGCCACCCCCGCCGGAGCGACCAGCACCGGGAGCCCGAGCGCGAGCGCCACTCCCACCGACCACCCCGTCGCGCTCGGCCGTGACTCGAGGCGCATCTGGGCGATGGAGAGCAGGAGCACCAGCGTCCCGGCCACGCACACCACCAGCGGGCCACGGAAGCCGTAGATCCACAGCCCGGAGCTGACCGCGCCGAGCGCCACCGCGTTCAGGACATCCCGGCCGTTCGACGCCCACCAGGCGCGACTCTCGTCGGCGCGCAGCCGGTGCTGTACCCGCTCCAGCAGGCCGGCGACGCCCACCGAGGCGAGAAAGGCCAGCGCCGGCCACACGCCCCCGTCCCCCGTCCAGGCTCCGAGCGCCTCCGCCATGCGCACACTCTGCACCATCGCGGACGTCTCGTGCGCATTCGGGAGTGCATCTTCCGCCCATTCTCTGGTAACCCCGCCGCTCGCAATTTCGACGAGCTGTCCAAGGAGGAGGAGCGCCGATGAGACGCCGGTTTTCCTTGATGATCGGATTCGTGATCCTGGCCTGCGCCGGGGGTCAGAGCACCGGCTCCGCCGGTGCCGCGCCCGCCGAACGCCAGCGCGTGCAGAACATCGTCCCGTTCGACCTCGCCACCTGCTTCCCCACCAAGGTCGACCTGGGCAAGCACGCCAACGAGTACACGCTCCAGGCGGCGTACCGAGCCGCACGTCCGGCGATCAACGAGTGCCTGGTCGACGCCAAGGTGCAGACGCCCGGAGCCACGACGAAGGGCAAGGCGACGATGACCATCGACTCCTCGGGAGCGACGGTCAGCGTCACCGGCGAGGGTCTGCAGCCCGCGGGCGCCGCCTGCATCGAGAAGGCCATCAAGGCACAGCTCGAGGGAGTGACCGCGCCGGCGAACAGCAAGCCCCTCACGCTCGACGCCCCCTTCGAGCGTGAGCCGAACAGCATGGTCCGCATGGGCGTCAACGAGCCCTCCGACATCCAGGGCACCATCCGCCTGGCATTGCCGCAGTGGTGCAGCTGCTTCGAGTCGGTCAAGACCCAGGCGCCGCCCGAGCTCACCGGCAACGTGACGCTGACCCGCGAGGACATAGCGAAGTACGCCGACCGCGTGCCGACCCTGAAGGATGGCGGAACACCGACGGTGTTCTCCAAGACCGTCACGTCCCAGCTCCAGCCCTTCGACCCGTCCGGGGCGCAGATGGCGGCCTGCGTGAACCAGAAGATCGAGGCGCTGCCGCTGAAGAGCACCAGCGAGACGTACATCGCCCCGGTGCAGATCCTCCTGCTGAACACCAATGGGTCGCTCGCCATGCCGGCCAACACACCTCCGCAGCTGCAGTTCGGGCAGATGGACGCAGTCCGCGAGCTGCGACAGGCCGAGGCCTTCGCCGCGCTGGCCCGGCGGCAGAACGTGGCCAACGCCTACGACGGGCAGGTCCAGGCCTACCAGGCGGCGGCGAACTCGAAGGATTCGAAGAAGCGGAAGGCCGCCGGCACGATGGTCAAGGACCTCAAGGGCGGCTGCGCCACGCTGGTCAAGGTGGACGACGAGTACACCAAGGCGCTCGAGGCACAGGCTGGCGTGGAGCAGCAGGCCCTGACCCTGGCCCAGACGCTGAAAGCGAAGGACCCCGCGTGGGCCGAGGCGGAGAAGGCCTCCGGCGGGGCGCTCGCCGACACCCAGAAGCAGATCGACGCCTCCAAGCAGCTCCGGGCGGCGAACGAGAAGGCCTGCCCCAAGGAAAAGTACTAGCGCTCCGTTAACCGGGAGCGTGGCCGGGTCGATCGCCAGGACGGGATCGACCCGGGCCGGCCGTCACGCCACGGCCTGGTCGTCGTTGGCGGCAGTCGCCTCGCGCAGCCGCACCGAGACCAGCTTGCTGATGCCCGGTTCCTCCATCGTCACCCCGTAGAGCGTGTCCACCACTTCCATGGTGCGCTTGTTGTGGGTGATGAGGATGAACTGCGACTGCTTGGACATCTCACGGAGCAGGTCGTTGTAGCGGCCGACGTTCCCCTCATCGAGCGGGGCGTCCACCTCGTCCAGCAGGCAGAACGGGGTGGGCTTGATGAGGAAGATGGCGAAGATCAGCGCCACGGCGGTCAGCGCCTTCTCTCCGCCGGAGAGCAGGGTCACGCTCTGGAGCTTCTTTCCGGGCGGCTGGGCGACGATCTCCACTCCCGGCTCGCCGGTCGGCCCTTCCTCGGTGAGGAGCAGCCCCGCGCGGCCGCCGCCGAACAACCGCGGGAAGACCCGCTGGAAGCGGTCGTTCACCACCTCGAAGGTCCGCGCGAACCGCTCGCGGCTCGTCCGGTCGATCTTGGCGATCGCGTCGCGGAGGGCCTTGATGCTCGACTCGAGATCCTTCTTCTGACCGGCGAGGAAGGAGTGCCGCTGGGCCACCTCGGCGTGCTCCTCGATGGCGGTGAGGTTGATCTCCCCCAGCCGCTCCAGCTGACCGCGGAGCTCGCGAAGCTGCTGCTCCTCGCTGGCCTCCAGACGCCGGTGGGTGTGGAACCGGTGCAGCTCCACGCCGAGGTCGGTCTGGTGCCGCTCCTCGACGGAGCGAACCAGGTGCTCCACCTCCAGCACCAGCGAACGCTCGCGGAGGGTGATCTGGCCCAGGCCCTCGGTCACCCCGTCCAGCCGTGTCCGCTCATCGCGGAGGCTGGTCTCATCCGCGCGGACCCGCGCCGTCTCCTCGGCGTGGGCGCGCCGTCCCTCCTCCAGGCGGGCGGTTCCCTCGGCGAGCTTCTGGAGCCGTCCGGCGTGCCCTTCCTCGGCGGTGGTGATCCGGCCCTGCAGCTCCTCGCGGCGGGCCACGGCCTGGGCCCGTGCCTCGGTGGCGCGTGACTGGCGCTCGACCAGCTCGGCGAGGCCGGCGGTGACCTCCCCCAGCGAGGCCCGCGCCGCCTCCGCGCGCTCGGCGTGGGAGGCCACCTTCACCCGCAGGGCCATCAGCTCCTGGCCGTGCGCCTCGGCCGAGCGCTGAAGCCCCTCGAGCCTCTCCTGGAAGTCCCGGGCCCGCTCCTCGCGCGAGGCACGCTCGGCCTGGGCGTGCGCCGACTCGCCCCGCGCCGCCTCCTCGTCCCGATCCACCCGGGCGAGCTGCTCCTCGAGCGCCTCGGAGTCCCGCACCAGCTGGGTGATGCGCTCGCGGAAGCGCGCCAGCTGCTCGGAGGCCTGGTGCAGGTCCTTCTCCAGCGCCGAGCGGACCAGCTCCTCCTCGTGGTGGTGCTTCTGCAGGCCCTTGAGCAGCTCCTCGGTGTGGAGGATCTGCTTCTGCAGCGCGTAGTGGCGAGTCAGCAGCTCGTTGTAGCGGGCCTCGGTGGCAGCGACCGTCTCCGCCAGCTCGGCGATCTCGCGCTTCTTCTGGAGCGCACCGGAGCCGGGCCCCTCGAGCACCCCGCCGGTCAGCGTGCCGTCGGCGGCGAGCACCTCGCCGGCGAGGGTCACCGCGGTGAAGCCTGGTGCCAGGTCCCGCACCCGGGTGGCGGCATCCAGGTCCTCGACCAGCAGCACGCTTCCAAGGAGCAGCTCCACCACCGGCCGGAACTCGCCCTCGGCGTGGACCTCGTCGGTCGCCCGCGCCAGCACTCCGGTCAGCCCCTCCGGCACCTGCGGCAGCGGCGCCACCGCCAGCTCGGGGACGGGAAGGAAGGAGCTGCGGCCCTCTGCCACCGAGGAGAGGTAGCGCGACAGCTCCAGGCCCACCGAACGACTCTGGACCAGCACGTTCTGAAGCCGCGCGCCCAGCGCCGCCTCGATCGCCCGCTCGAAGCGAGGCGAGGTCCGGAGCACGTCCGCGACCAGACCGAAGATCCCCTGGGCACGTGCCTCGGTGCCCGCCCGCAGCATCACCGCCCGCACTCCGCGGTCGAAGCCCTCGTAGTGCCGCTGGATCTCCTCCAGCGAGTGGAGGCGGCTTCGCTTGTCGGCGAGCTCCTCACGGAGCGAGATGACCGCCACCTCGCTCTCGGCGAACGCGGCCCGGTGCGCGGCGAGCGCGTCCTCCTCGGCGCCGCGGCGCTCGGCGAGCTCCAGCGTGAGCTGGCGGCTCTGCTGGACCCTCCGGGTCACCTCGTTCCGCTCCCGGTCCAGCGCCGACTCCTGGCCGCGGATCCCGTGCAGCTCGGCAGCGGCCAGGCGGTGGCGCTCCCGCAGCTCCTCGCGCCGCGCCGCCAGGGCAGTGAGCTGCGTCTCCTGGTTGGCGATGCGTCCAGCCAGCCCGAGGAGCGCGAGCCGTTCCTGCTCGAGCCGCTCCTGGCACTCCTTCTGGAGGCTCTGGGCGGCGTCGAGACCCTCCTGGGCCCGGCGCATCGCCGCCTCGTCCACGGCGAAGGCTCCGGTGAGCGCGGCCAGCTCCGCCTCCAGCGCCGCGCGCCGCGTCTCGAGCGCTGCGAGCCGGCCGGCCAGCGCCTCGCCCTCGGCCGCCGCCGCGGACTCGGCCGCCTGCGCCGCGCCGAGGTCCGCCCGCCAGAAGGACAGTGCTTGCTCCGTCTCGCGGGTCTGGGTGTCGAGCGCGTGCACCTCGTCCGCCAGAGCCTGCAGTCGCTGGCCGTCCTCCTCCAGCCGGGCGCGCCGGGCCTCGACCTCGTTCTCGAGCGCTCGCACCCGGTGCAGCGCGGCCTGCTCGGTCTCCCCCAGCGCGGCGATGGATTCCTGGAGGTGCTTCTGCTCGGCAAGCAGCCCGAGCAGCTTGTGGGAGGCCTGGTGCAGCTCGATCTCCCGGATGCGCGCTTTGAGCGTCCGGTACTTCTCGGCCTTCTTCGCCTGGCGCCCGAGGGAGTCGAGCCGCTTCTCCAGCTCGGAGACCAGGTCCGCGACCCGGAGGAGGTTGGCCTCGGTCGACTCCATCTTTCGCTCGGCGGCCCGGCGGCGGGACTTGTACTTCGTCACCCCCGCCGCCTCCTCGATGATGCTCCGGCGGTCCTCGGGCTTGGCCGAGACGATGAGCCCCACCCGCCCCTGCTCGATGATGCTGTAGGCGCGGGTTCCCACGCCGGTGCCGAGGAAGAGCTCCACCACGTCGAGGAGCCGGCAGGTGGTGCGGTTGATGAGGTACTCGGACTCGCCGGAGCGGAAGAGCCGGCGGGTGACCGTCACCTCTCCGAAGCCGGCGTACTGCGGCGCGAGCTGATCCCGGGGGTCCACCTCGAAGGTGAGGGACACCTCGGCCATCGACAGCGGGGGCGTGCTCTCGCTCCCGTTGAAGATGACGTCCTCCATCCCCCGGCCGCGCAGGTGCTTGGCGCTCTGCTCCCCCATCACCCACCGGATGGCGTCGACCACGTTCGACTTGCCGCACCCGTTCGGACCGACGACGCCGGTGATGCCCTCGTCGAAGGTGAACACCGCCCGGTCCATGAACGACTTGAAGCCGGTGATGTCGAGGCGCCGGATGCGCATGGGACGGGCGAACTCCTTGGAAGAGAGGGCTGTTTTACCGCTCCAGTGAACGGTGCGGCAAGCAGTGCATGACGTTGCGTGACCGTACGTGAACGGTCATGCCGATGCCGCGGGCGGCGGGGGGGACTCGGCGGGAGGTTTTGGCTCGATCCGGACCTTGACGACGCGCGGCCCGTCGGTCTCCGCGACGCGGATCTCGAACTCGTCCACGTCGGTGTGGTCCCCAGGCTCGGGCACCCTTCCGAGCCGGGCCATGAGGTAGCCGGCGATGGTGCTCACCTCGCTGGGATCCACGTCGAACCGGACGTCCAGTCTGTCCTCCAGGTCCGACAGCTGGGTGGTGCCGGGCAGCTCGAGCCGGCCTCCAGGCAGGGTCTTCACCTCCGAGACCCGCTTCCCGAGCTCTGCCACGTCGCCCACCACCTCGGCCACGACGTCGGCCAGGCTGACGATGCCGCTCGTTCCGCCGTGCTCGTCCACCACCACCGCCAGCTGCCGCCGCCGCTTCCGGAACTCGATGAGCAGCTGCTCCAGGGTGACGTTCTCCGGGACGAACAGCACCGGGCGCTGGACCTGGCCGAGGCTGTGGAGCTGGCCGTTGGCGAGGTGGAAGAAGAGGTCCTTCACGTTCACCACGCCCTCGACCTGGTCGAGCGTCCCCCGGGCAACCGGCATCCAGGTGTGTCCCGCCGCCCGGGCCTCGGCGATGTTCCGCTCCAGGGGCTCGTCGAGGTCCAGGTACCTCACCTGGGAGCGGGGCACGAGGACCTGGCGCGCCGTCTTCTCCGACATGGAGAGCGCACGGGCCAGGAGCTCGGCGCGCTCGGCGGTGATGTTGCCCGCCCGCGCAGAGCTATCGACCAGCAGCGCCAGCTCCTCGGGGTTGAGCGCGCTCTCCTCGGGGCCGTGCGAGTGCAGCCCGAGCATCCGGGAGACGGCCGAGGCCATCCAGTTGATCGCGCTCACCGCGGGGTAGCTGATCACGTAGATGGCGCGCATCGGACCGGACACGGCCATCGCCACCGACTCGGTGCGCTGCAGCCCCAGGTTCTTCGGGACCAGCTCGCCGATGACCAGATGGAGGATGGTGATGATCGCGAACCCGACCACGATGGCCAGGGTGTGGCCCAGGGCGACGTAGCCCTGCTGGTCGGGGAGGATGGCCTGCAGCGAGCGGTCGATGAGCGCGGCGAAGGCCGGCTCGCCGACCCAGCCCATTCCGAGCGAGGTGAGCGTGACCCCGAACTGCACGGTGCTCAGGTAGGGCGGGAGATTCCCGAGAAGGCCCAGCGTTCGCTCGGCGGCTCGATTTCCCTGCTCGGCCAGGGTGCGGAAGCGCGTCGGCCGCGCCCGGACCAGCGCCATCTCCGAACCCACGAAGAACGCGTTGATCAGCACCAGCACCACCGCGATGGCGATGTGCCAGCCCTCGCTGCTCAAGCCGTCCGCCTCACAGCAGGCTCTCGTACTCGGGGTCGCCCTTGAGGCCGTCGAACATCGGATCGGTGGCGAGCCAGCCCGAGACCTTCTGCCGATCCGCCTCGAGCGCCTTCTTCAGCCACTCCAGCGCCTCGGCCTTCTTGCCCCACAGGGCGTAGAGCGCTGCGAGGTTGTAGTGGAGGAGCAGGTCGTCGGCGTTGAGGGCCCGCGCCTTCTGGTAGGCCCGTTCCGCCTCGGCGTAGAAGCCCTTCTGCGCGTAGCAGATGCCCAGGTCCAGGTGCGCCTCGAAGTCCTCGGGCTCGAGGCGGACGACCTCCTTCAGCTGGGCGATGGCTCCGCGGTAGTCGCCCTCGTCCATGAGCAGCGCCGCAAGCTCGTGGCGAGGAAAGGCGTCGGCCGGGTCGAGCTCGATCGCGGTCTGCAGCTCGGCGATCGCCTCCTCCACCCGTCCGTGGTCGGCGTAGGTGAGCCCGAGGTTCAGGTGCGCGTCGGGGTACTCCGGGTCGAGCTCGATGGCCTGCTTGTAGGCGGCGACCGCGAACTCCGGCCCGTGGGTGGAGAGGAAGCAGGCGAGGTTGTAGTGCGCGGTGGCGCTGTCGGGCTCGAGCTTGAGCGCGGTCAGGTACTCGGCGAGGGCCTCGCGGTAGAGCTTCTTCTCGGCGTAGACGGTCGCCAGGTTGTCGTGGGCGTGGGCCGAGTCCGGGTCGAGGTCGATGGCCTTCCGGAACTCGCGGATCGCCTCATCCAGCCAGCCGCGATCGGCCAGCTCGATGCCACGGGAATTGTGCTCGTCAGAGAGCGCGATGTTGTCCTTCTCGCGGGCCATGGGGGGGATACCGGGGCACTGTATTCAGCGGAAAACCGGCTCCGCAAGCTACACTCTCTCGCCGACGTGAACCCCACACGCCGCAGTGATTTCTGGAGCTTCGCCCTCGTCTGCACGCTCGGCCTCGCGCTCGCATGCGCGCCTCGTTCCACCGTGCGTCCCGACGAGCTCGAGACCCGGACCGCGCCGCCGCTGAGCGCTGGCCCCTCGCCTGCCGAGCCGGCTCGACCCATCACGGTGGTCGCCGGCGGGGACGTGACGCTCGGGTTCCATTACGAGGAGTGGGTCGACGGGCTCCGCGCGAAGGGACAGAGCGGTCCGTTGGTGGACGGCTGGGGCTTCTCGGAGGTGAAGCCGCTCTTCGCCGGCGCCGATCTGGTGGTGGTGAACCTCGAGTGCCCCTTCACCGACCGCGGGGAGCCGATTCCCAAGAACTTCAACTTCCGTGCGCGGCCCTCCACCGTCTCGGTGCTCGTCGAGGCGGGCGTCCGTGCGGTGAGCCTCGCCAACAACCACCTGATGGACTACGGCCCGGACGGCGTCGTGGACACGATCGCCACGCTCGACGCCGCGGGCATCGCCCACTTCGGCGCCGGCCGGACGCTGGCCGAGGCCCGCCGTCCGGCGATCGTCGAGGTGGCCGGGCTGAAGGTCGCCCTCCTCGGCTACCTCATCCTCGGGGAGAAGCACCCCGAGCCCGCCGTCGTGTGGGCGACGGAGACGACCGCGGGCGTGGCGGGGCATCCCAGCGACTGGACGGTGGTGGAGAAGATGGTCCGGGAGGACGTGGCCGCGGCGAAGACCCGGGCGGATCTGGTCATCCCCTTCTTCCACTGGGGGCGCGAAGGCAGCAAGGGGCCGGACACGTACCAGATCGCGCTGGCCAAGGTGGCCGTCGAGTCGGGCGCGGCAGCGGTGCTCGGCTCGCACCCGCACGTGCTGCAGGGGATGGAGCGCATCGGGAAGGTCCCGGTCTTCTATTCGCTGGGGAACTTCGTGTTCGGCGGGAACTGGAACCCCCGGGACAAGGATTCGGTGCTGGTGAAGGCACGGTTCGACCGGGGCGGCTACCTGGGCGGCGAGCTGTTCCCGCTCAAGACCGACCGGTTCCCGGACCGGCCCATCCAGCCCTATCCGCTGACCGGCGCCGAGGCGGAGGCGGTGATGCAGCGGCTCAGGAACGCGTCGGCGACGTTCGCGACACCCCTGCCGGAGCTTACCCCTTCGAGTCCGCCCACGCCGGTCGCCACGCCGTCATCCCCCGGCTCGTAGGGAAGCGGGGCTCGACCGGCACGCGAGCCTAGCTCCGCAACCTCCTTTCACTGCTTTGCTGACGGCTTGCCTGCGCGCCCTGCGTCCGTTCTTTCGTAGAACTTCTGCAACAGGGCTTGGGCCTCGTTGCGGTCGAGACAGGTGTACGAGTTCCAGGCCTCCGTCCGGAGCTGATCATCGAGCCCTTTGCCGATCACATCGAGAATCGTCTCCTTCGCTGACCGGACTGCGCGCTGGGAGTTGCGGAGGATCTGCCGGGCGACGAGCTCCGTCTCTTCGTCCAGTCGATCGTGCGGGACCACCTTCGTCACCAGATTGCACTGCAGCGCCCGCTGGGCGTCGACTGGCTCTGCGGTCAAGACGAGCTGCATCGCCACCCCCACCCCACAGGTGTTCACCAGCCGGACGATCCCCCCGTCCCCGTGGTGGAACCCACGCCGGGCCTCGAATGAGCCGAGCACGGCGCGCTCCGATGCAATTCGGAGATCACACGCGAGCGCCAGCTCCAGCCCGGCGGCAAGCGCCCAGCCGTTGATCGAGGCGATGATCGGCTTGTGGATCCTGTGCAACCCGCGGGTGACTCCGCCGAACCCCAGGTCCACGATCTCCCGGACTCTGCTCGGGCTTGCGTCGACGTAGTTCGCCGGCACCCAGGTCCGAAGGTCGGCACCAGCGCAGAAGCTATCCCCTGTCCCGGAGAGGATCGCCACGTCCACTGTGTCGTCCTCACGAAAGTCCCGCCAGATCCGACAGAGCTCCTCGTGCATCTCGAGGTCTATCGCGTTCTTCGATTCAGGTCGGTTCAGGGTGACGAACGCGATACGGTCGCGCTTCTGGTAGCGGATGGTCTCGAGCACGTGACACCTCCGATGTGGGGGACGAGAGGATAGTCAACCTCCCGGGCCGCGGAGCGTTGACACCTGGCCCGGCTCCCCGATCCTTTCGGCACGTGGGACACGCTTGCACGTGTAGAAAGGATCGCTCCCTCCCGGTACGCCGCGGCGGCGGTTCCAATCGGAGACCGGGCGTCGAGGCACCCAGCACCCCGGTCCGGGCTCCCCGAGCGTTTCGGCACGTGGGACACGCTTCCCAGTGCAGAATCGCTCGCCCGGTCCGGGCGGTTTGCCGCGCTCGAACGGTTGTCGCCACCTGCGGCGGGTCACGCGGTTCGAGCCGACTGCCCGTTTGGGGGGACGGTGGGCCGGCGGATCCCCTGAGCGCTCGAGGCAGCGCAGGCCGCTCGGAGGTGCCCCTACCTGCGACGCACCGGCCTCTCCCGACTTCCTCCGGGCCAACGTCGGTCCCGTGCTTCTTTCCGACCGCACCCCGGACACGGTCGGGGCGGCTCAGCCGTCGACGATCGCATAGGCCCGCACCGGGAACGTTCCGAACCCATGGATGCGCGGCGGCGCCGCCGAAAACCGGAACCCCGACGCCGGGAGCTGCTCCAGCCCGCGCATGTGCTCGACGATCGGAATGCCGGCCGCGAGCAGCCGCGAGTGCGCCGGACGCGCGGCATCCCCCGTGTCGTCGATGTTGATCGAGTCGATGCCCACCAGCACCGCGCCGTGCTCCACCAGCCAGGCCGCTCCCGCGTCGGTGAGGAACGGCGCGTCCTTCGCGTACTGCGGCGTCTCGAAGTGCACGTCCCAGCCGGTGTGGAGCAGCACCGCCTTGCCGCGCACATCCAGCGGCGCGAGCTCGAGCACATCGATCCCTCGCCGTCCGCTTCCGGTGGCCCGGAGGAGCACCCCTTCCAGATCCACCAGCTTCTCGAGCGGGAGCCCGGCGAGATCCGCGCCCTCCGCGTATCGGTGCCAGGGGCTGTCCAGATACGTGCCGGTGTTCGCCACCAGCGAGATGCGGCCGATCTGGAAGGTGACCCCGGGCGCGTACTTCGCCACCGAGGCCTCCCGCGAGAGGTGATCGCTGATCTCCGGCGCCGGCAGGCCCGGGTAGGTCACGAGCCCGTGGTGGAGGGGATGGCTCAGCTCCACGAGGCGCCGGGAGCCGCCCGCCTTGCGCGGCACGCCGCGTGAGCCTCGGTGCGGTTCCTCGATGCGCTGCAGCTTCCGGAGCTCCACGGTCTCCACCATCAGGAGGCCGAGGTGCGCCACGAGCAGCCCGGCGATCTCGTCCTCCGAGGTGTCGGGACGCGGCAGGTCCAGCCGGAAGCCCTCGCCCCGAAGGCCTCCTCCGTTGGTGAAGGTGATGACGAAATCGAAGATCGCCCGGGTATCCATGCCCGGGACGGGTACCGCTTCCGGCCCGGTACACGCCAGCGCACCTGCTGCCGGCACAGCCAACGGCCCGGACTAACGGCGGCCAGCCGCCTTCTGGCGGCGGACGCGACCCCGCCGCAGGCCCTTCCGCTTCACCTTTGCCCGGTTCTTCAGCTTGCGCTTGCTGCGGTTTCCGATTCGCTTGGCCATGGGGAGCAGGCTCTTAGCATAGGGTCCGGGGCGTGGACGTCGAGGTCGCCGGCACTGCGGAGCGGAGCGAGGTCGGAGGACGGAGCACGCCCGGGCCTCTCTCCGGCTCGATGGGCCGGTGGCTGACGCAGGTGCTACTGGCCCTCGCCGTCGTGGGGACGGCGGTGCACGCCACCCTCCTCCGCCTCCCGGTCGTCGACGACGCGGCCATCTCCATCGCCTATGGCCACTCGCTCTTTGCCGGCGCGGGGCTACGGCTCACTCCCCTGTCCCCGCCGGTCGAGGGGTTCTCGAATCCGCTCTGGGTGCTGCTGCTCGGCCTGTCGTGGCCCCTCGGGCTGGAGCCCCTCGCCTTCTCCCGCTGGCTCGGCATCCTGCTCGGGGCGCTCGCCCTGGTGTTCGTGGCGCTCGCCGTCCCCGCCGCCTCGGGACGGCGCCTGCGCCCGGTGGACGCTGTGGGGCCGCTCGTCGTCGCCGCCTCGCCGAACTACGCGTACTGGATCTGCTCCGGCATGGAGAGCGGCCTGCACGCTTTTCTCCTCGCCGCCACCGTCTGGTCGCTGGTGCGGGACTTCCGCCTCGGACGGGGGCTGACCAGCGGCCTCGTGCTCGCCGGGCTCGCGCTCACCCGCCCCGAGGCGCCGCTCGTCATCCTGGCCGCCGCCGCGCTCTGGAGCATCTGGCTCCTCGAAGCCCGCCGGTGGCCTGGACGCCCCGAGGCGAGGCTCGTCGCCGCGCTGGCGCTCGTCTGCGGCGCCTACGTCGTCTTTCGCTGGGCTTACTTCGCCCGGCTGCTCCCCAACACCTACTTCGCCAAGCAGCACTGGGACTTCAGGCCGGGGGAGTACCTGCTCGGGTTTGCCCGAGCGCATGCGTTCCCGGTCGCCGTCTCCGCCGTACTCGGAGCGGTGGGCCTCCTCTCCCGTACCGCCCGGCGTCCGGCGAGCCTCGCCCTGGCATTCCTCCTCTGCGGTGTCGTGTTCGTCCGGGTGGTGAACGCAGACTGGATGTCCCAGTGGCGCTTCCTGGGCCCGCTCTGGCCCATGCTCGGCGTCCTCATCGGGGCGGGGCTCTGCGCGATCGCCGAGCGCTCCAGCCGCCTGGCCCTCCCCGTCCCCAGGCCGCTGGTCCCGATCGTGGCAGCGACCGCGACGCTCGCGCTGACCGTTCCCGCCGAGCTGCGGCGCGTCGACTCCGTGAAGCGCGATGCCGGCTTCGCCGCGACCTTCGTCCGGGACAAGGCGCTGCAGCTGCGGCAGCAGCTCCGCGCGCTGGGCGTCGAGCAGGCACGGGTCGGACTTCCCGACATCGGCGGGACGGGGCTCGCCCTCCGCGACGACCGGGTGCTCGACGTCGCCGGCCTCGCCGACGACGCGCTCGCCGAGCACAGTGGGAACTACCCGGCCATGCAGGACTACCTCGTGGGTGAGGGCCTCCCGGACCTGGTCGATGCGCACGGGCCCAGCGGGCACGTGAGCAGCTTCGCCCGGCTGATGAGGCACTACCGGCCGATCGGGGGCGGGGTGTGGCTGCTCTCCGGGCTCGCCCCGGGGCATGACCCGCGCTGCCCGGACGGGACGGTCGGCGCCGTCCAGACCCCCGACACGACCGAGCTCCGCCAGCGGCTCGAGCGGCTCATCGACGCGAGCGATCCGGCTCAGGCGATCGACCTCGTCCGCTGCGTGCAGGCCCACCGGCCAACGGCCTTCGCGGCGCTGCGGCCGCTCTCGGCGCGCGCTGCCGAGGCCTCCACGCGCACCGAGCGCGCCGGGGGCCTGGAGTGGGCGCTGCGCTTCTCGTCCCTGGCGACCATCCTCGCCGACGAGAACGCGCATCTCCGGCGCCGGACCGAGCTGTTACGGAGGCGCCTCTTCCCGCCACCCGCGCGCCCTCCCGGCGCCCGGTGACCGGTCTCAGCCCCTCGCCAGCCGGGCACACACCTCGGCCGTCTCGTCATCGAGCGGGAACCAGCTCTCGAGGTGCAGCTCCTCCAGCGCGACGTTCTGCGGTGCGCTGAAGGTGGTCACCGTGGTGAGGAAGGCCACCCGGGTGTCGTCCCGGCGGAGGCGCACCGTCAGCGTCGGCTCGGACGGGATGCCGAAGTCGGGCTGCTTCCAGCTGGCCGGCACGTCGGGCAGCTCGAGGATCCGATTCAGGAGCGCCCCCAGCTCCGCGTCACCCCCGCTCGCCAGCACCTCCCGGTGGAGCCGGGCCAGCATCGACCGCGCCGCCTGAGGCCAGTCCTCCACGAACGGCCGCGCCCCGCGAGGGTCGAAGAGCAGCACCATGGCGTTCACCGGCGGCTCGAGGGCTCCGGAATCGGCCACGAAGAGCGGGAGCACCCGCGACGCGCCCCCGTTGAGCCGGACGATGTCGTACTTCCGGTCGAACACCACGAGGGGGAAGGGCTCGTGCTGCGCCATCATCCGATCGATTGCCCGCTCCACCGCCGGCGCGAACGGGGCGTCCGGAGCGGAGTCGGCGAAGGCTTCCTCGAGCCCTGCCGCACGGAACATCGCGTTCTGCTCCCGGAGCGGAACGTCGAGGGTGGACGCGAGGCGGAGGATCATCTCCTGGCTCGGACGCGAGCGTCCGGTCTCCAGGAAGCTCACGTGCCGGGCCGAGACCTCCGCCGCCAGCGCGAGATCCAGCTGGCTCATGCCTCGCCGCGTTCGCCAGTGGCGGAGCAGCGCAGGGAACAGGGCGGCCGCACGTCGAGTCACGGCAACGAGTGTAGCGATCGGGCTCGGCTCCCGCGCTTACCTCCCCAGGTCATTGCTGCGCACTGGACCGGCCGACACTCTGGAGCCGACTCTCGCTGGAGGTTCTGTACCGTGTCCGAGCTGCTCCGTCGCTTCTCCATCCCCGATTCCTTCCTCGAGCTCCCCGAAGGCCGCGTGGCCACCTGGCGCTTCGGCAGCGGGCCCGACCTGATCGCCGTCCACGGGTGGCCGCTCCACGCCGCGACCTGGCGCACCCTTCTCCCCGGCCTCTCGCAGCACTTCACCGTTCACCTCCTCGACCTGCCCGGCAGCGGGAAGACCGAGTGGCCGGGGCCCGTGGACTTCCAGGTCTGCGCCGACGTGGTCCGCGCCTTCGTCGACAGCCTCGGGATCCGGCGCTACGGGATGATCGCGCACGACAGCGGCGCGGCCATCGCTCGCGTCGCCTGCGCCGGGGACGAGCGGCTCGGCGCGCTGGTCCTCGGGAACACCGAGATCCCCGGCCACCACCCGCCGCTTCTCCTGGCCTACGTCGTCGCCGCCCGGCTGGGGCTGGCCGGCCTGCTGCTGAAGACCATCCTCGGCGGGCCGCTCCGGACGAGCGTCCTCGGTGTGGGCTCGCTCTTCACCGACCCGGCGTACGCCGGCGGCGAGTTCGGCGAGCTCTTCCTCGCTCCTCTGGCCGACGCGACGGTGCGCGAGAACCAGCTGAAGCTGCTGCGCTCCGTGGACTTCGACCTGGTCGATGCGCTGGCCGCGGTCCACGGGCGGATCCGTGCTCCCACCCTCTGCGTCTGGGGGCCCGACGACCCGTTCTTCCCGGTGGCGAAGGCGCGGGCGATGCTGCCGCAGTTCGCCGGCCCCGCCGAGCTGATGGAGATTCCCCGCGCAAGGCTCTTCGCCCACGAGGACCACCCGGACGAGTTCCTCGACCACGCCCTCCCCTTCCTCCAGCGAGCGCTCGGGGCGCGAGGGGTCGCGACCCGCTCTGCCCTGACAGCGGAAACCGGCTGAGCTGAGCGGTCCTCGCTGGCGATCCTCGCGCTCAACCCAGCGGGTCTCCGCTGTGAGTGGCGGCCGGGGGCCGGGCGAGGTAGAGCCTCCCCGGCAGATGATCGACAAGCTGGACGAAGTCGAGCGGCGCTACGACCGACTCGAGGCAGACCTCGCGAACCCGGAGACGCTGGGGGACAGCGCACGCCTGACCAAGGTGATGAAGGAGCGCTCGTCCCTCGAGCGCATCGTCTCCGTCTACCGTGAGTTCAAGACCGTCCGGGCGGACCTGGCCGAGGCCGAGCGCATGCTCGAGAGCTCCGACCCCGACGAGCGCGCGATGGGGAAGGAGGAGCTCCCCGGGCTCAAGGAGCGGCGGGACACGCTCGAGGCCGAGCTGAAGATCCTCCTCATCCCCAAGGACCCCAACGACGAGAAGAACGTCATCCTCGAGATCCGCGCCGGCGCCGGTGGGGACGAGGCCGGCCTCTTCGCCGAGGAGGTCCTCCAGATGTACCTCCGCTACGCGGACCGGAAGGGCTGGAAGTCGGAGCTCATCGACATGAGCGCCGGGAACGCGGGCGGCATCAAGGACGCCACCGTCACCCTCTCCGGCGACGCGGTCTACTCTTCGATGAAGTACGAGTCCGGCGTCCACCGCGTTCAGCGGGTCCCCGCCACCGAGGCCCAGGGGCGAATTCACACCTCCACCATCACCGTGGCGGTGATGCCCGAGGCCGAGGAGGTGGACGTCCAGGTGAACCCGGCGGACGTGGAGCGACAGGTGATGCGCTCCACGGGGTCGGGCGGTCAGAGCGTCAACACCACCGACTCGGCGGTCCGGCTCATCCACAAGCCCACCGGCATCGTCGTGAAGTGCCAGCAGGAGAAGAGCCAGACCAAGAACTACAACATGGCGATGCGCATGCTCCGGGCGAAGCTCTACGAGCTGGAGCAGGAGCGCCTCACCAACG
>Ga0081540_1000448_pt1 | contig 40877 bp, 39 predicted proteins | sample TabmetS2T1R1_FD_71024 | JGI IMG/M metagenome (GOLD analysis project Ga0081540, IMG submission 71024) | Tabebuia heterophylla rhizosphere microbial communities from the University of Puerto Rico - S2T1R1 | ecosystem: Host-associated > Plants > Roots > Rhizosphere ...
AGAGAAGACACGCGAGCGCCTTCGGGCGCTCATCGATGGACGGCTGGGCACAGGCGCTGACCGCTCGGACCTGGTTCGCATGGCGGTGCGGTTGATCGTCGAGGAGGTGTTGGAGGGGGAGGCGCGCGACAAGCTTGGGCGCGAGCGTTACGAGCGCGCCGAGGGCGAGGCCTCTGGCTATCGCAACGGTTACCGGAGGGGCCGGATGAAGACGGCGGAGGGGACGGTGGAATTCTCAGCACCGCAATTGCGCGATATGGCCGAGCCGTTCGTATCGGCGGTTCGGGAGAATCTCGCTGGCCGCACCGAGGCGCTTGAGGACTCGGCGGTGGAACTGTTCGCACGCGGGCTGTCGACGCGAGACATCGAGGCGGCGTTTACCGATGTCGATGGCCGGCGTCTGGTGAGCCGCGCGGCGGTCAGCGAGATCACCGAGCGGTTGTGGGAGGAATACGAGGCCTTCACGCGCCGTGACCTGTCGGAGTTCGACATCGTCTACCTGTTTGTCGATGGCATTGCCGAGCGGCTGCGGGCCGGCTGCCCGCGCGAGCCAGTCATTGCCGCCTGGGGGATTGGGCGGAATGGGCAGAAGGTCCTGCTGCATCTCATGAGTGGCTCGAAGGAGGACACCGAGACGGTACGCGCCTTCTTCCAAGACATGCGCGCTCGCGGGCTCGGCGATCCGATCCTGGTGGCCAGCGACGGTGCACCAGGCATCATCCGGGCGATTGAGGAATGCTTCCCGCGCTCGGCTAGGCAGCGCTGCCTGGCGCACCGGATGCGCAATCTCGCCGTGAAGGTGCCGGCCGACCAATGGCCGGAGTTCAAAGCCCGCGTCACGGCCTGCTACCAAGCGCCTTCGCGCGCGATCGCGCGTGATTTGCGCGCTGGCTTGCCGACGGCCGTGAGGTGCTTCGACGACGACTTCGAAGCCTGGCCGGCGCAACCACGAAGCCGGCGCGTGGAAAATGCACACAGACCTCGCCGATCGCGGGTTCGCTGCGTCGAATGACGATCTCATGGACGCCCGAGGCGACCAATTCGCCGATGACCGGATCGCGTCCGGTATCGTCCGGAGTAACGCTGATGACTTGGCCAGGCTTCCGCCCGATGGGATCTTTCGCGTCAGCGGATGCTTTCGCGATTGAGGTGGCGCTTCTGGCTACATCGAGCGCTTGTTCGGAGGTCATTGGGCTCCGCCGGCCGTGGCCGATTGCGGCAATCCGCTCGGCCCAATTCAGCAGCCTTGGAAAGCCATCGAGCGGCGCCGCCCGTGGTCCGAAATTTTGCTGCAAGAACCAAACCGGATGGTAGGCGGCGAGATCGGCAAGGCTAGCTGCAGAGCCCTGCAAGAATGAGCGCCCGTCGGTCAGCATCTGGTCCAGCCAATCGAAATGCGCGCGCAACTGATCGAGCAGGTTCGGCACCGCTGCCATCATCGCGGTGGGATCGATATTTCGGCCGGAGAATTTGGCTCGATCTTCGAGAAATCCCTCAGGCAACGCGTCGGGTCTCTTCGCGAACAAGATGCCCGCAGCCGGGCTGAACGTGGTCTTCTCGGCCCACCAGGCCAGCGCGTCGGCCGCGCCGTGGCCGGCCGGATAAAAGCTCGGGTTGGGGTGCCGGCGCTCGAGTTCGCGCATGATCAACTGGCTATCGCAATAGATGTCCGCGCCGATCTGCAACACCGGCGTTTTACGGTAGCCTCCTGTCAGCGCCGTCAGATCGGGTTTTGGCATAATCACGGGGATCTCCACCGAGCCCCACGCCAGGCCCTTGAGACCAAGACCAATCCGAACTTTCTCCGAATAGGGAGAGATCTCGTAGTTGTGCAGGATGATATCGGTCATCGAGACGGCCTCGTTCTGGGATGATGCGTCCTCTGGATATCAAGTGCGGGTATCGGACCAGCAAGCGATAGATTTGGTGGATAGGTTTAGCTGTGCCAACAAAAATGCGTCGTCACGGTGCGCCATTTCGGCTCCTCTCGATCTCCCGCAAGCAGTCAGCGAGGTACTGCGCCAGCGCCGACAAAGTCGGCAACGGCGCGGGTAACGGCTTCGGGCTGCTCCAACAGCAGAAAGTGTCCCGCACGAGGCAGGTCGATAACCCGGACGCGCTCGCCGAATTGCTCGCGGAGCGCGTGACCATTGCCCGGCGGAGCCGCTTCATCATCGAGCCCCTGGATCACGAGAAGCGGGGCTGTTCCGGCACCCCACCAATCTTCGAGCGCCATACCCCGGCTGGTCGCGAGATGGGCGAGATGCACCGCCGGCCAGCATTCGACCTGCGCAAGTATTTTCGGATCCGACGCCGGCGACAGCCAGCGCGCCCCCAGCACGGTGACGCAATCGCTGCCGTTCATCTTGACTTCCGTAGCGTTGCGAAAGGACGTGCCTAGTGGCGTTGCGGGTCCGATGAGACCGCCCGCAGCAAGCAGAGTCACGCTGCGCACCAGCGAGGGCCGGTCCACCGCCAGGCAGCGAGCGACCCGGTTGCCGAAGGCATGGCCGACGAGGTGCGCCGGACCGCAATCCACAGCTTCGAGGACCCCAGCCACATCGGCGGTCAAATCGTGCACAGTTATGCCGTCGAGCGAGCCGCGGCTCTCTCCAACACCGCGCATGTTAACAGAGATGGTTTGCAACCCTCCGGCAGCGAGCACGCGCGCCAGGTCGCAAAAATAACCGGTGCTGCAGCCGGCATTCGCGAGCAACACGACCGGCGTGCCAGAACCGTAAACGGTGCATTCGAGCGTCGCGCCGCTGACTTCGATGTTTCGGTGCTGCTGCAATCTCACTCTCCCGCGAGTCGGCTGACGTTAGGCGCCTGACGCGTCTCGTGGCGGACGGATCACCGTCCTAAGCGCCCACCATCAGATGTAGCGGAGCCAAGCCGCTGTTGCTGGCCAAAACCGGACTCCATCCCCTGATTGGCTTTAGGTTCGTGAACGGCCTCGGGTATGCTCCAAGGATGTCACTGGACTTTGCGGAATGCGATCGGGCGCGCATGGCGCGAGACCCGAAATATGACGGGCGGTTCTACACTGGCGTGCGCTCGACCGGCATTTACTGCCGGCCGGTTTGTCCAGTGCGTCCGGCGCGCTCGGTCAATGTTGCATTCTTCCCGTCGGCCGCGGCGGCCGAGGTAGCCGGTTTCCGCCCGTGCCTAAGGTGCCGACCCGAGACCGCTCCGTTCTCTAGCGCTTGGATTGGTAGTAGGGCGACTGTCGTAAGAGCGATGCGGCTCATCGTTGAGGATAGAGCACTTGATCAGGACGGGGCTACCGTCGAACACCTGGCCGCGCGTCTCGGGATGGGGTCAAGGCAATTGAGACGCCTGTTCGCCCGCCATCTGCAGGCAAGTCCGTCAAAGATTGCAAGGACCGCCCGCGTGCAGCGAGCCAAACGCCTCATCGACGAGACCGGCCTGTCTATGACCGAGATCGCCATACGGGCGGGCTTCGGCAGCCTGCGCCGGTTCAACTCCGTCTTTGCCGAAGTCTACGGTAGGCCGCCTACCGAAATTCGCCGCAAGAGGCCTTCATGACGCATCGCATCCGCGAGGCCAAGATTAGCGCCACCCATAGCTGATATGACGCCAGATCATTTGAGAACCCCCACAATCACATCAAGCAACCAATCAGCGCTTAATAGGCTGCGCAGTCGGCTCGTCCACGACAAGAGTGAACTCGTCTGTTGACGGAGAGGGATGAGCGCTTCCTGCCTTGAGCGACCAAGTCACGCGTCGTTGCGCATCGGCCACACGGTAGGTTTGGGTCTTGGTCGTGGAAACGCGGAAGCAGGGTCCTTAACCGATTTCGGTTGCGGTGCAACGACGCTCCGCGAGCTTTGTGGCAATATTTTCCCGATTTCGCGTGCAACGCAACCCGACGCCGCGCCCCGCGCATCGCGAGCGCTCGAGGCCCGGCCAGTCAGGCGAAAGTTAGGGCGCATCACGCCCTAACCGCCGTCACAATCGGCTTGACGCCGAAGATATTCAGTGCACGCGTCAAATTGACGGCGAGCACATGCAACGCCATCTCGGTGGCGACCTTCGGAACAACCAGACCGCCGCCAACACGAACGGGGTGTTCGGATCTGCAATCAAGGGTGCGGCGGGGAAAAGCAGGGGTCGCGTAAACGTGGTAATAGCTACGACATAAGAGAAAGCGATGAGAGCGGACATCGACCTCATTGCGTTCTGCGTACGCGTAGGCTCTGCCCCGTTTAGTTTTCGGCTACCGATCCGATCAATCACTTGACCTGGCGACGTGCGCCCACTGTTTTGGCGGCAACATGGTCCAGATGCATCCCAAGATGGCAAGCGGTGCGCAATCGTGGCGAAACTCGCACGGCAGGTTGTCGGCCTTTACCTGCCAGATCAATGCGGCACGACTGGGTCGTGCCAGAACCAAACTGTGGCTTGATCTTAACGCGGTTGCCGGGTATGGCCGACCAAATGGGAAAGGTAATAGAATACGCACTGAGTGGAACCGGTTGGGCGCAAGGAACGGTCGTGCTCGGCGGTCGCAGGATAGAGCTTGATGCGTCGTATATCCACGATACGTTCAGCGATATTGTGGGCGCTCTGCTAATGGCCTGTAGAGAACAAGATACCGTCGAATGGGTGTATTTTCATGAATCCGCATCGGCCCACGTCTACTTGACCCGTGTCAATGGTAGGCGAGCAATCGCGCTGCGGCGGTTCCTCGATTTTCGAGTTCCGAGGCCAAGCTTAGGTAACCCCGGCACACTAATCGCGGAGGGGGAAGTGCTGCTCAGGCAGCTTGTCGCCGATGTTATCATCGCGGGTTCAAGAATGATTGATGCCCATGGAGAGCAGGGCTACCTGCAATCGTGGCGTCGGCCCTTTCCGACCCGCGCCTTCGCTGACTTAAAGGATATCAGGCGAAACTCCGCCCTACTTTGACAGCGTCAACGATTTCCGCTTTTTGCAATATCCGCTGCCATCTTTGGTCGTTCGCCGGCTCATCCGCCCTTGGTGAGCGCGCTGAAACGTAAACGCCGTAACCCGGAGGGCCAAGTCATGTTTGATTGCAGCAAGCATCCGATCGTCCACCTCGTTGGCAGTATTCCGCTGCCTGATGCCGAGACCGTCTTCCGGACCCTTTCTGCTGCCGTCGGCCGGCACCTAATCCGCCTTCCTGATGGCGAGACGGGCATCCGAAAAACGTGGATCAAATTTCTGCAGGACGTGCTCGCCGCCAACCCGGCGATCGAGGTCGCCCATGATGTCCCGCCGTTTAAGTTCATCCAATGGGACGGCAAGCTGATCCGGGAGATCGCACGGCTTCGGATTAAGACGGGCTGCAAGCCGGATCCCGCCAGCTTCAACACGGGCTACGCCGACATGGCCATCGCATCCTGGGGGCAGTTCGATCACCTGCAACGGGCCGGTGTTATCCCCGCCAACGTCAAATTCCAGGTCAGCCTGCCAACCCCCATCGCACCAACCTATAACAACATGGTGCCGACCGACCGCCAAGGCCTGTTACCGGCGCTGACGCGCCACTTCATCGATGAGGTCGAAAAGATCGCCCGCGCAATCCCCAACGACCGGCTCGCGCTGCAATGGGACGTGTGCCAGGAGGTGCTCGCTTGGGAAGGCTACTACGAGATGGGCACCGTTGACTTTCGCACCGAGACGATCGACGTGCTCACAGCCGTCGGCGATGCCGTGCCGGCGGACATCGAACTCGGCTATCACCTTTGCTACGGGAGCCCCGCCGACGAACATCTGGTACAGCCGAAGGACATGGCCCTCATGGTCGAGATGACCAACGCCATCGTCGCCGGTGTCAAGCGGCCGATCCAGTACTTCCATATGCCGGTGCCGAAGGGTCGAACTGACGATGGGTATTTACGCCACTCGAGCATCTGGTCCTGCACCCTAAGACCGAGCTCTACCTGGGCCTAGTCCACTATCGCGACGCAGCAGGCGATCAGGCCCGCCTCGCGGCCGCCAGGCGGCACGCGCGTGTGGACGGGATCAGTACCGAGTGTGGAATGGCGCGTGGCGAGCCCACGCGACTTCCCGCGCTGCTCGCCGCACACGTTCGAGCCGCCGAGAGCTCCAGATAACCTGGGCCGACCCGGCGTTGTAATTGCCACCCGTGGCATGACCCGAAACCTTCTCACGTGCGTGACTACGTTCGCTCGACTTAGCCGCTTTATCCCGTCAAGTAACGTCCGCAATACCCAAAATGATCTGCCGGATACTGGCCGCTGCCGGCACTTCTCTTCCGCGCCATGGAGCGGCTGTCGAGCACACAAGAATCTAGGTCATCCTTTGGTCTGCTTGAACTCTAGGGATCGGAAGCAGGGGGAAGGAGCGATGCGTTATCGGGAGCCTCAGAGCTCTTTCTCAACCGTATTTCGGTCGAATAGGCGTTGGCCAATAGCTGCAAAGTCATAAAAGCACCGCATACTCACGTTCTTCTTTTTTGTCCGTCGAATCAGCTCACAATGCGAGGGAAAAATGGACCTTCAGGAACAGCGAATCACCTGCCTGCGAATGGCCATCGACATGGGGTGCAAGTCCGATGAGGTCATCGCCACGGCCACCGAGTTGATGAGTTTCGTAACGAGTGGCGCCGCGTCGCCGCCCGCCACGGTCGCCGAACCGCTGGCGCCAGTTGCCGACACCATCGCGGCGTGTGGGACGGCCCTCCCGGCGTCGGAGACTGCAGGCTTGCTTCCTGTCGAACCGACAGGTGAAGCGCCTGCGGGGGCTCCTGATACTCCCATTGCAGGGGCCCAGGCGATCGAGCCCGAGGCTGTTGCAGGCCCGGCTGAGGCGGCACCTGTTGAAGCTTCACCTGAACCAGCACCGGCGACCGCGCCCGTCGAGACTGCTTCCCCGGCCACAGAACCTGTTGCGGCAACACTTGCTGCGGCGGTGGAAGACCCGCCAGCGCCAGGGATTTCCGAAGCAACTGAGGCGGCACTGGTGCCGGCAACGGAACAGGGTCCTGCGCCCGCCGAAGATGCGCCCGCATCTTTCGCCAAGGATCTTCCAACCCCTCCCCCAACCGTCCCTAATGGCGCAGCAACGGTAGATGCCACTAGCACTGCTGCAACAGCGAGCTGACCTGTAACACTATTATTGGGTATTAGTATTTGCGCGGAGCCGAACTGGCCCGCGAGTTGGCCAGTTCGGGCTATCGTCGCCCGACGCTCTGCTTGACGATGCCCATCATTGTGTTCTTGCTCAAGCCCATGTTGCGGGCAATACGCCGATAGGACAGCCCATCGGAAGAAAACCAAAGCCAAGAAGGATCTGACGCTGGCGGAAGCCGACCCTCCTCGTTGTCGTCCGGTGGCCAGTCGACCCCCGTGGGGCGCTTCGCAAATTGTTTTGTATCAAGAGCTTGGTTCGAGGTTAGCCAGAAAAACGACTCATATGTTTTCAATGCCTTCCTTTCGAAGTGGCTAACCTCGTGGTTTGTACCCGTCTGCTTGCCGACGCCGCCAACTCCTGGCACTTTCCGCGTGCTGTGGAGCGAGTATGCCCGCTTTGCCCCGATATCAGACACAAGGCGCACGACATGATTGACGTCAGTGCGCGTTCCCCTCGGCAGTCGTCGCGCAGTTTATCTCTCCGGCAGCCCCGCCTTGCGCAGGCCGTCGAAATAGTGCTCGGTATCCTCGGGGCGTTTGAAGCTGCTCAATTGCGAACCTGCGCCCTCAATCGTCCACTTCGGGTCGATCCGCACGACCTCGGCGGCTTCTGCTCTGGCCTTTTCGATGCTTCCCAGTTGGGCATAGGTCGCACCCAACCAGCAGTGGGCGACGCGCAAATTCGGTGTCCGAGAAACGCATTCCCGTAACAGAGGTAGCGCTTGCGAGTACTGCTTGCGCATATAGTGGGCCAAACCCAGGTAGCCAGGCGCCAATGGTGCATAGAAGGGATCCAAGCGCATATGCCGCTCGACGGCCTCGATGGCACGCGCCGGGTCTCCTGCCCAGACGAGAACCTCGCCGAAGCGCCAATCCGTGAAATTGGGATTGAGTGCCATAGCCCTGTCGAACTCGGCAAGCGCCGCCTCATGCTCGCGCTTGCGACTAAGAACGTGGCCGAGGTGGGCATGTGCCTGGGGCAAATTGGGGTCGAGCTGGACGGCTTTGCAAGCCAATTGGTAAGCCCAGTCAAGGGCAAGAGGGTTCAGATAGTCGCCATCCAGCGAGATGAGCCAGGCCTGCAAATGGGTCCAGGACAGCCTGGCATAGGCGCGCGCGTAATTCGGGTCGATCGCAATGGATTGCTGCAGCAGACGCCGCACCTCGTAGAGCTCGGCCGCTGCCGACACACCAAGCACGGTGGTCGAGTAACCCGCCCCTCATGGACACTGGTCTGCTTAGAGGTGGCGCCACGCTATGGGCTCGCGGACTCGGCGATAGCGCGCGCAACGAGCTGCTGAACCCTTGCATTCCGCAGAAACAGGTCATGATTGAGTATTCCCCATCCCAGCCCCGAGGCGTCTATCACCCTCAACCCAAGAGATTCGAGATTCGCCTTCTCAGCGCTTCCTACGCGCGTCCCCCCAGACACTTTTCCGGCAACTGCTAGCGCCCGGTCATCCGCCGCGGTGACGATCGTCATTCTTTGCGCCAACCGTGGCATTCGCCTGACAGACGAAGAAAAGCCAACGATGTCGAGGTCGGGTGACGCGAACACGATGGCACCCATCTTATCGGCAGTGCCATCGCCATGGCGCGCATAGATTTGCCGCAGCCCTTCTATGGTCAGCATACTGCCCATGCTATGCGCAACGATGTGGACGTGACCAATGGTCGGATTGGCAAGCAAGCTATCGAGCGTCGTCTCAAGCGCATCCCGTGACCATAAGGCCTTCTCGCGGTCGCTAATGTAGTCGAGAAGTTTGTTGCTCGACGGCCAACTGAACAGCAACGTATCACCGTGAAAGCTCAGGCCATCCGATAGTCGTGCGGCGTCGAGCGTCGCGTTTGCAAAAGTCTCATTGTAACCGTGGACATACAGGAGAACGTCACGCAGATCACCGCTACCGGCGACCGGCCGACCAATCGACAGGGTGGGAACTCTCTCCACGCTCTCGATCTGCCAATCGACCAAACCCGTCGCGGCGAGGGAGAATCGGCCTGCTAGCGCCGGCGATACCAATCTCACGCGCGCGATATTCATCTGGCTCGCTCGTTCCGAGCCAAACCAAGGATCGGCACGGGCGTCTTTCACAGACTTGCGCGTTGTCACGACCCACACAATGGGTTCAACCGCAATGTCAGACTCGCGCCAGCCGTTGCTCGCAAACATCGCCGGAGGCGAGCCGGCGCAACCCGCACCGAACAATCCTGCGATCAAGAATACAAGATGAGATACACGGTAGCGTGAAGAGATCAAAATACCCCATTTGAATTTCGATGAACGGAAGCATCCGCGTTCCGCGAATACAAGAGGTGACGGTGGATCGCGGCTACATCGTGGCGGGCTGCCGATTGCAGACCCGAGCAACTCGGCTCGCTATAAGTCGCCGTGGGGCCCTACCGAATGCGAGGCCTACAAATGGTGCTCGTGGTAACCGCATATGCAGGGTTGACCCCAGCCCGCCTCTCATTGAGGCTGGCATCGTGTTCAGGATCTGTCATGCGGCTAGCAGAGTGTTGGGTCCGGGGCTGGATTCGAATCAGCGCCCACTCGGTCCAAAGCCGAGCGTTCTGCCACTGAACTACCCCGGAGCGATTTGCTAACGTGCTGTCTACCCGAAATTGGACATAGTTGCGGCGCTCGGCCTCTCCTTGGCGAAAATCGGGATCGATAGCAGAGTCGTTCGCCAGGGGCGACCACGTAACTCGAAAAGTTGTATGGATCGCGGCTAAACGTTCCCGGGTCCGGCGGAGATCACGGCGTAAGTCTGAAGACTTTTGTGCTATAACCGCGCAGCTGTGGGAAGCGAGGATTGCCAAGCCATGCACCCTTTGGGCCCATCGATGAGCACGCTCCTGCGCATTCTCTTGTCTCTGATCACCGCTTTCGTTGCCGTACCGCTGGCGCGGGCTCAGTCTGAAGCAGCTCTGGCGGGCATGCAGGCATACAACAAGGGAGATTACGCGGCCGCCTACCGGCTCTTGCGTCAGTCTGCGGATGCAGGCGATCCGCACGGCCTCGTGAATCTCGGGTATCTCTACGCACGCGGCCACGGCGTGCGTGCCGATCAGCTTCAATCACTCCGCCTATACGAATTGTCGGCCAAGGCAGGAAGCAGTGAAGGAATGAATGCGCTCGGGTTCAAATATCTTCACGGGACCGGCGTTTCGAAGGACGCCAAACGGGCCGCGTACTGGTTCTGTGAGGCGATTGTCCGAGGTAACTGGCGCGCGATGAATAATCTCGGCCTTTTGCTGATCTCCGGCGAGGTCCCTGTCGACCTCCCGGAAGCGAGGAATCTCTGGAAGCAGGCATCCGAGCTCGGTCACCCGAATGCCATGAATAACCTCGCCATCTCCTACCTGAATGGGCCCGACAGAGACTTGCAGAAGGCAGATGAGTTGATGTTGCGGGCAGCACAATTGGGCCACCCCGGCGCGCAGCGCTACATGAGGAGCAGGGGCTATGCCGGTACGTTTTCGCCACCCATCAATGTCGAGCTGACGATGAAGCCCGAGCCGAAAGGCGTCGTTGGCCACACAAAGGAGTGTGGGCTGTACATTTCATAGACAACCGACTGCATGTGGGCATCGATCAAGTTATCAATTTCGCACGGCGCTTCTGTGCTGCTCCATCCACTCCGCCGGAAAGACGATGGCATTGTTGTCACTGCGGTCGACGAGCGTGCATCGACAGCCATTTGTCAGACGATAGCACGAACTGAGGGCGCGTTCGTCCGCGTCGGTCTGCGACGGATAGCCGTGAGCCATTCCGAAACCACGATACTCAAGGCGAAATGGAGTTGATGTGGCCCAATCGATACATGCGGCCAAAGCCTTAGGTTGCTTAGCACCGGACCTGTAATAATTATCCTTGCCCTTATCCTGCGGATCAATCATGCCACTCAACTGCCTCGCGAGTATACGTCGCATCAGGGACTCATAGAGTCCTGTACGGCTGTGCGTCCAGCAAAGACTGGTGTGTTCAGCAGGAGAATAGACCTGCCGGGGTAAGAGTCAGAAGCCCCGTAGTTCGGATAGCAGGGTAGCGGGAAACCAAAATCCTGAAGCCTATCGACAAGATCTCCCTTGGGGAGATTACGAGTCACCGGGCCGTAACGACAGTGAACGTAAATGTGGCCTCGAAAAGGAGTAGATCCGAGGGCCGAGCCCACAACCGTGAGGGCGAAGGCAGAATGGGCTGTCGAAAGCTGACCGACACGGCAGTCTCACCTTGGCGGGGTGGAAGCGACAGCACGGTGACAAGGACACGCCGAGTAACTGGCGAAACCCTCCTCGCCCCGGTGCGAAATCATCGGAGCAAGGTAGATCGTATAACCGGTTCAGCCGGGAAATCGGTCGAAGGCGAGAGGGTGGCGGTCGGGCCCGTAGTAGCGAGGAAGTGGGGTAACGCCCATGGAGCGAGGGGGTCCTGCTGTTTGTAATGTCTCTTTCAATCGGGAAGGCGAGGACGAGATGACAAAGGCGTCCATCGATTTGCAGGACCTGAGGCGGAGACTATACGTCAAGGCGAAGGCTGAGACGTCCTGGCGTTTCTGGGGTTTGTACGTCCATGTTTGCAAAATGGAAACGCTACGCCAAGCGTACGCGCTGGCCAAAGAAAACCACGGTGCCCCCGGCGTAGATGGGGTCACCTTCGAGGTCATCGAGACGCAAGGTGTAGAGGCTTTCCTCGAGCAGATCAGGGACGAACTGGTTCAGCGCACCTATAAGCCTCTTCCGGCTCGGAGACGGGAAATTCCCAAGGACGGGGGCAAAGTCCGCGTCCTTTCGATTCCCGCGATCCGGGATCGGGTGGTGCAAGGGGCGCTCAAGCTCATCTTGGAGCCGATCTTTGAGGCCGATTTCCAGACGGGTTCGTTTGGATACCGTCCCAAGAAGACAGCTCATGAAGCGATCGACCGCGTGGCCCAAGCAATTGTTCAGGAGAAGACACGCGTCATAGACATTGATTTGCGGAGCTACTTTGACAACGTTCGGCATGACCGGTTGTTGGCCAAGGTGGCAAAGCGGGTTAACGACAATGATGTGATCCACCTGCTGAAGCTCATGCTGAAGGTCAACGGTCGCTATGGCGTTCCGCAAGGCGGGGTTGTCTCCCCACTGCTCACTAATATCTATCTCAACGAGGTGGACAGGATGCTCGAGCGGGCAAAGGAGGCCACACGCAACGGCAAGTACACCTACATCGAGTATGCGCGTTTCGCTGATGACCTGGTGATCTTGATCGACGCCCACCCGCGACATGACTGGCTGCTGCCGGCGGTGGAAAAACGGCTTCGGGAGGAATTGGCCGCTCTACAAGTCGAAGTCAATGAAGAGAAGAGTCGGATCGTGGATCTTGGCCGCGGCGGGAGCTTCGGCTTTCTAGGGTTCGACTTTCGCCGCATCCGTAGTCGACGGGGTGTTTGGTGTGCCACAGTACACGCCGAAGCTCAAGAAGCGAACGGCCCTGCTGCGGAAGCTCAAGGGTGTGTTCCGCCGCTTCCGATCCCAACCAGCGGATCGGGTGATCTATCTGATCAACCCGATGCTGCGCGGTTGGGTGAACTACTTCGCGGTCGGAAACTCCGGCGAGTGCTTCAGCTTCATTCAAGACTGGGTAGAAAAGAAGCTCCGGCGCCATATGATGAAAGCACGGCAACGCAAGGGCTTCGGTTGGACGCGGTGGAGTAGGCAGTGGCTGTACGACACCTTGAAGCTGTTCAACAACTACAAGGTTCGGTGGCTGCAGCCGAAAGTTGCCCCAGCAGGATAGGTCCCATAACCCTTGAGGCGAAGCAAACAGGTGAGCGTAGTGCGGGAAATCTGCACGCTGCGTTCGACGTGGCGGCAACTGGAAACGTGGCATGGTCGAGATGCTGTGACACTCGCAACCGCAAGGGCGAGGCAACAGGGAACACAAACATCGACCTAAACCGGCGCGCCAGTTCTCGACCCTACCTAGGAGCGCCCGGAGGTGAAATTCCTCCGGGCGACTCGCCAACTTCGGCTGCCGTGGCCGGCCCGGGAACGTGGCCCACCTCTTCGGCTGTACCCCATATAGCCGACCCTGTCGGCGCTCACAGGGTGTCGTCAGTGGGGTGCCAATTCGTGACTCCCGCGACGCAGCATAGGGGGAATCCCCCCTTTTTGACGGGTTCCTGCCGATGTGATCCCCCGACCGTAGCACTGTCACATGCGTTCGCCTTGCAGAGGATGCACAACGCGGGCATGCCCATCTGAAGTGAGCCAGTCTCCTCTTGGTGGTCTTGCTGATGCCCGCGCGCCGATCTCAGCCTCGTCAACACCCCAAAGTAACTCGCCCGCCCAGGGGCCATACCCGAGCTTAAGGCTGATCCGATCCGGACGCCCGGGTTTGATGCCACGTACGGCGACGATCAGGCCGCCATCCACCTGCACGATACCGTTGGGCTAGTAGCGCTGATCCGGAAGATGCTGGATCAGACCAAGGCGAACAACGCTCGGCTTGACCAGATGTTGGTAGGGAAGGACGTGTGCTCACGGTCTTTGTCCGGGTTTTCCTTTATGTTAATCGAAGCTGCGTACGGCGAGAATATGAGAGGAAGCGGGGAAGAAGGTCGCTGCGTGTCATGACATGCATACTTAACCGCGCTCGTGACCCGTTGGCGTCAGAGTAAAATGGGTCAGACTGGAATAAGTTGACTCCGTGCGTTCCATGCCTGAGTTCAGTCCGATGGACCAGACGCCGCCTACTGTCCCAGAGGTACAGCGTTTCGTCCTCTCGCACTTGTCGCCGAGCTTGGCGCAGCGACGCCTCGCCCTTGCTGTTGTGCTGGCGGCCTTGCTTGTCGCCTTTGTCATCACGGCTGGGCCGCTGTCGACGATCCAACCGGAGCGGATTGACACCTTCGTCCCAGCCTACGCCACCGCGATCTTCGTGACCGATTTGCTCACGGCGGTGCTGCTGTTCGCCCAGTTCTCCATCGTGCGGTCGCGTGCCCTCGTGGTGTTGGCAAGTGGATATCTGTTCGCGGCGCTGATGGTGATCCCGTGGATGCTGACCTTCCCGGGCGTGTTTACGTCCGATGGATTGCTTGGCGCTGGGCTGCAGACCACAAACTGGCTTTATACTTTGTGGCACGCCGGTTTTCCCATCTTCGTCATCGCGTATGTTCTTTTGAAGGATGCAGATCCGGCCGAGGGACTATGGCACGGCTCCCCTGGCGCGGCCATTTTTTCAAGCGTGGCAGTAACTGGAGCCGTCGTGTGTGCCGCGACACTTTTTGTCACAACGGCAAATGACCTATTGCCTCGCACCTTGCTTGACCCGGTGCGTTTTTCTACCCTCTGGCTTTACGTCGCCGGATGTCTAGCCCTGTTGATCGTTGTTGCCCTCGTTGTACTTTGGAGCCGCCAGCGCTCGGTCTTGGATCTCTGGCTGATGGTGGTGATGTGCACGTACCTGATCGAGATCTATCTGATCTCCTTTCCCGTTTTGATCCGCTTCAGCATCGGTTGGTACGCCGGCCGAGTGTTTGGGGTGGTGTCCGGCAGTCTCATCCTGTTTGTGCTGCTGTACGAGATAACGGCGCTCTATGGGCAACTTTTGCGCGCGATCGTCGCCCAACGGCGCGAGCGCGAGGCGCGGCTGATGACCGGAGATGCGGTAGCGGCCGCAATGGCGCACGAGATCAAGCAGCCCTTGTCCGCGATAGAAATGAATGCCGATGCGGCCGTGCACTGGCTTGATCGTTCGATGCCCGATATCGATGAAGCAAAGGAGGCGCTCAAGAGAATTGCCGCTAATGGCCATCGCGCGGGAGCGGTGATCGGAAGCATTCGAGAGATGTTCAAGAGCGACGCCCGAAACAGAACCTCGCTCGACATAAACGAGCTCATCAACGAAGCCATTTATATACTGGGCAGTGATCTACAGAAGCACCGGATATCTGTGCAAACCGACACGAACCGGCAGGTGCGACAGGTAACAGGGGATCGAATCCAGCTGCAGCAGGTGCTGTTGAATCTGATCGCGAATGCGATCGATTCGATGGCAGCCGAGGACGAACCTCGGATCCTATCCGTTAAGTCAGAGGTTAGGGGTAGCGGCATCATGGTAGCAGTTGCGGACAGCGGCAAGGGCATCGCCTCGCAGGATGTCGGTCGGATCTTCAACCCGCTGTTCACGACGAAATCAGACGGCATGGGGATGGGCCTGTCAATTTGCCGCTCTATTATTGAGGCCCACGACGGACAGTTGTGGGTTGCCGGGAATACGCCGAGAGGCGCGGTATTCCAATTTGCCCTGCCCGTCTAAAGAGATCGATCCTGTTCTTGGCCTCATCCGATGCATTGTCATCCCGTTGCTCGCCGAAGCAGATTGGTGCGTTTCGTGGCGAGAGTTGGTCCGGTGCGCCCCAGTAATGGGGGTGTTAATGCTGCTCGCGTCAAGCAAGCCGGCCTGGTTGGCCGACCCAGACCATGGAAGCATTAGAGCTTCAGATGTTGAACTCCTTGCTCAGTTTCTTCCGCGTCGCAGGATTTTGCAGTTTCACGTACTCGGGTAAACCATTCCTGAACGGTGGATAGGCCTCACCGACGATAAGCGGCGCCAAATAACGGCGAGCGGCGTCGGTGATACCGAAGCCATCCGAGCTGATAAAGTCGCGAGGCACCAGCTTCTCCCGGTTGGCAACTTCTGAGAGCCGCGCCTCGATGATTTCCCAGCGATATGGCGAATCGCTTAGCCGTCGGATCGCTGGCATCACCCCGCTCCGCCCGGCAAGTGCAAATTCCACGGCCGCACGACCGACTGCGTAGGCCTGATTCATATCGGTCTCGGACACAATGTGGCGAGCCGATCGCTGCAAATAATCGGGCATCGCCCAATGACACCTGCAGCTGAGTTTCGCGCTGATCAGGCCAGTAAGGCGTGGTGCGAGTCCACCCAATTGCGCATGGCCGAATGCGTCCGTCGCACCCGACGCCGACAGAAACTGACCGTTTGACCCTTTGACCCCTTCCGACGCGGCAATGACACAATGGCCGTACCGCTTAACTGATTCCTCGACCTTCGCCAGGAATCGCTCCTCATTGAACACGACCTCGGGCAGCAACAAGACGTGTGGAGCATCGCCCACCTCTTCAGCGGCAAGCGCACAAGCGGCTGTAGCCCATCCGGCATGCCGGCCCATCACCTCCAGCACGAAGACCTTGGTCGAGGTACGGTACATCGATGCCAAATCGAATGCGGCCTCGCGCAGTGAAGTGGCCAGGTATTTCGCCACCGAACCGAAGCCCGGTGAGCAGTCGGTTATCGGTAGGTCATTGTCCACCGTCTTGGGAATTCCAACGCACATGATCGGATACGACAGTGCGACGCTCATCTGGCTGACTTTGTAAGTGGTGTCTTGCGAGTCACCGCCACCATTGTAGAAAAAGAAGCCGATGTCGTGTGCGGCAAACACTTCGATCAAACGCTCATACTGCGCACGCTGCTCATGAATCGAAGTCAGCTTGTAGCGACACGACCCGAAGGCGGCGCCTGGCGTGTATTTGAGGGCGGCAATCGCAGCCTCGGACTCGACGCTTGTATCGATTAGATCTTCGGTCAGAGCGCCAACAATGCCGTTGCGCCCAGCATAGACCTTGCCAATTTTCTCCAAATGTTGGCGCGCCGTCTGCAACACCCCACAGGCAGAGGCATTGATCACCGCGGTGACCCCGCCCGACTGGGCGTAGAACGCATTCCTTTGAGCCATCACGAACTCCTCGAGGATGATAGATGTCAACCCCTCGCCATTGAGCGCAGAAGGCTATGCGAACCGAACGCTTTGATGGGTCCTTCACCTCGACGCCTATTTGCGACATCGTTCATACGGAAAAACATGCGGAGCGATAATTCAAACCGACACCTCAACCATTGTGCCCGGCGTTAGCTTCTGCCAAGCGGTTGCAATTCGCATCTCCATGGCTTCGCCCTCAGTCAAGGTTACCTGCACAGTCTTGCCAGTGATTGAGATCAACAAGGACCGCCCTTTCCAGCACACGCGCAATGACAGACATCGCCAGTGCGATGGGAGCCTCGGGTCGATACCAAGCGTGTCACCCATATGATCTATGCCGCCGAAGCCGAGCACCACCGCCTGCCACAACCCACCTAGCCCAGCAATACGCACGCCACCGGCGCTATTCGGATCAAGGTCGAGGTCGGTGGCCGCGGCCTCACGCAGGTAATTGAGCCCCATCTCGGCATTGCCCAGGCGTGCCGCGACCAGCGCGTGCAGCCCCGCGCTTAGCGAGCTGCCGTGCGCGCACAATGGCTCATAGTGGCGGAAATTTGCCTCCGCCATTGCACCGGAAAATTCCTCGGGTAGCAGAGCCATCAACGCCACCACATCAGCCTGCTTTAGAACTTGCGAACGCTGCGTGCGTTCGCGGCCGATCACTACGTCTATAGGCACTGTACGGTCGGCATATTGGGCAAGGTCGAGAGTTTCGAGCGCGTGGAAGCCGGCAAACTGCTCATAGAGTCCGGTGTCCGCATCGAGCCCAGTCACGACGCGCGCGATCGCGTCGCGCCAGTCCACGAGTTCATCGTCGCCAAGCGCCAATTTCTCGCGAAGGACTGCGGCCTGCTCGGGCCAACGCGTGCGCATGAACTCAATTGTCTCGAGCGCGCGAGCGATGTTCCAGCGCGCCATGACATTCGTAAAAGCGTTATCATCCACATCGTCGTGGTATTCGTCCGGCCCAATAACGTGGCGGATATGTCGCTTACCGTCTGCTTCTGCCACCGCCCGCGACGCCCAGAACCGGGCGGTATCGAGTAGGATCTCCGCACCCGCACGAAGGAAGAAGTCGTCATCGCCGGTCGCGCGCCAGTATCGCCAAACCGCATAGGCGATATCGGCGCTGATGTGGTGTTCCATCCTGCCGGTCAAAATCTCTACCACGCTGCCGTCGGATAGAACCACGCGCTCAGGCGTGGTCTCCATGCCGGTATCTGCCGATTCCCAGGCATAGAGCGCTCCCCTGAATCCGAAATGCTTTGCTTTTGCGCGGGCTCCAGGCAGCGTATGAAAACGGTACATCAGGAGCGCCCGTGCTGCCTCTGGCCAAACGAGGGTGTAGAAGGGCAACAGGTAGATTTCCGTATCCCAAAAGACGTGACCGAGATACACGTCACCGGTAAGGGCCCGCGCTCCTATTGAGACGCGGTGGTCCTCGGGGTTGGCGGCGCTGGTCAAATGGTAGACAGCGAAGCGCATCGCTTGTTGGGCTTCCTCATCACCCTCTATGACAATTGCGCTCGCGCTCCAACGTGCATTCCAGGCGGTTTCGTGCGCGGCCAGTACGGCGCGCCAACCGAGCGTAAGGTTGCGCGCCAGCGCGGCTTCGGCAGTCGGGCTGGGGTCCTCCTCGGCTGCATCGGCCCGTGCCACCGCGACAAGCCGATCAAGTTCGGCCACCTGGCCGGCTACAGAGCGCCAGCGCCAGGCCCAGCGCAGCGGAAACGGACGACTGGGAGCTAGCGTCTCGCCGTTCAGTCGCAGCCTTGCTCCGCCTGCCATCGCCACACCCTTGCCCGTGCCCTCGGTGCGCCAGGCACCAAGATCCTGCTCCAACCGCATCGGCTCCATACCGAGACCGGCCATGGCAAAGCTCGCCTCGATCCAGACTTCGACGCCCTCGCGGTCCAGGGATAGGCATAGAAGCTGCAGTCCTGCCGCACGGTCCGACAGTGACAACAGTCGCAGCTCATGCCCTGTCGCGGTAATGCCAGCGGGGGTGCGATGGGTCCAGGCCGACAGCAGCAGGCCGCGACGCATATCGAGCTTGCGAGTTCCGAGGAGCACCTCGCCCTCGCGTGCCAGCAGAGGCTCTCCGTCCAGCACGATGCGCACGCGGGACCAGTCCGCGACGGGAACCAGCGCAGGCACCGGGGGTTCGGTGTTGGGCACGTCGAACAAGCCGGCTACATAGCAGCGCGGCCAAGATGCCCATCGACTATAACCTAACCACGCGACCCACGTTGGGCCCCGGCTGACCGAGCGAGCGGCACGCATGCCTAAAAAGCCGTTTCCGAACGCAAATCGGGATTCAACGGCACTCTCGTTCAGCACATTGTAGCCATCATAACTTAGGACCCAGCCAGGGTCTTGCGTCGATTCAAGCGCCTCAAGCATCCGGATCGACCTCCATGTGCGCACGCCCAACGCAATTTCGGCCGGCGCGGCTTCTTGGCTGGTCTGGGGTCAACAACACCGACCTGCCGCGGCCTAAAGTGAAAGCGTCGTTGTCGTTCAATTGGGCAAAACCCGAGGCAGTAACGGTACAGTGCGCGCAGGCTGACAAGCCGCTCCCGCGCCGGAAGGTCGCTGCAAATTGCCCGACTGACCAATTCTCGCGGCCAGTCTGGCACAAAAGAACTAGGGTAAACCCTGAGGCCACGCGATCGGGTACCCAAGAGCCCCTGCGGATTTTCGGGATTTCACCTCAGGGTATTCCCAGATGGTGCGCAGGTTTATTGCAGCAGAATCCTGCTGAACTTATTCCAAGTCATTAGCAAGCTATGGCTTCTATTGGGTCCACGGCAGGCGCCGTACCAAGCGTTGCCAAATCGGCGAGCGACGCGATGGACCAGTTGTGCATCAACACGATGCGCACACTCTCCATGGATGCGGTACAAGCCGCCAACTCTGGTCATCCTGGCACCCCGATGGCGCTGGCGCCGGTGCTCTATTGCCTCATGCAACGCGTGATGCGCTTCGACCCGAACCATCCGATTTGGCCTAATCGTGATCGTCTTGTGTTGTCGGTCGGTCACGCGTCCATGTTGCTTTATGCCATGCTGCATCTCACCGGCCTGAAGGCGGTGAACCCCAAGTACGAAACGCTCGGACAATTGTCGGTGACTTTGGATGATATCAAGCATTTCCGTCAGGTTGAGAGCAAATGTCCGGGCCATCCGGAATACCGCTGGACGTCGGGCGTCGAAACCACGACGGGTCCACTGGGACAGGGGCTAGCGACGAGCGTCGGCATGGCGATCGCAGAGCGCGGGCTGGCCAGCTACTTTAATCGCCCGACGTTCGAGCTCTTCGATTATGACGTTTACGCCTTGTGCCGTGACGGCTGCATGATGGAAGGTATTTCCGGCGAAGCGGCCTCCCTAGCAGGGCACCTCAAGCTCGGCAATCTCTGTTGGATCTACGACAACAATTGCATCACCATCGAGGGAAACACGGCACTAGCCTACAGCGATGACGTGGCCACACGCTTTATTGGATACGGCTGGCGTGTGACGCGCGTCGGCGATGCCAACGACTTGGAGATGTTGGAGCGTGCGTTCCAGACGTTCAAGCGCACAAACGATCGACCGACCCTGATCATCGTCGACAGCCACATCGCCTATGGTGCGCCGAATAAGCAGGACACGAGCGCCGCGCACGGCGAACCTTTGGGTGTAGAGGAGATCAAGCTGGCCAAGCATCATTACGGCTGGCCGCCTGAAGCGAATTTCCTTATTCCGGATGGCGTGCGCGACCATTTCGAGCACGGCATCGCGGCACGCGGTGCGGCTTTGCATCGGGCCTGGTGGGACGGATTTGAGGAATATCGGCGGCAGTACGCCCAGCTCGCCGAGCAAGGCTATCAGATGCCGCGGCGTGAGTTGCCTGAGGGTTGGGACACCGGATTGCCGGTCTTTACCCCGGACGATAAAGCCGTCGCTACGCGAGACGCCTCCGGCCAGGCGCTCAACGTGCTCGCCAGGCACATACCATGGCTGCTCGGCGGTTCGGCGGATCTTGGACCCTCATGCAAGACGCGATTGACCTTTGCAGGCAGTGGGGATTTCGGCGCCGAGAACCCCGGTGGGCGCAACCTCCACTTCGGTATTCGTGAGCATGCCATGGGCGCCATCCTCAATGGTCTGGCCCTGTCGAAGATCCGACCGTTCGGCTCCGGCTTCCTAGTTTTCAGCGATTACGCGCGCGCCGCAATCCGATTGAGCGCCTTGATGGAAATTCCGGTGATCCACATCTTTACCGACGACTCCATCGGGGTCGGTGAAGACGGGCCAACGCACGCCAACGTATGCCAGTCCCTACCGTTGTCAGGCGGATTGGTCGGGAGCGCAAGTCAGCCAGCCTTTGCATCACCCACCGCACGCCGGATTTTTCGGGTTTCGTTAGCTTGCCGGCGCAGACCCCGCCTCGTCGGCACCCGATTTAGCCTCATTGGCTCGCTTAAGTCTTTCGCTTCGCGCGAGCGCGACCGGACGGTAGGTCGGGTGGCACAACGCTATCTTTTGCCCACAAGCGAAAACCACCGCTGAAGGCGTTGGCATTCTCACCTTGGCAACAATGGGCCGGTAGGACTCGAAGCTTGGTAACGTTGCCCCCTCCGATCACAGTGATGTCGGGTTGCAGCGCGGCGATGAGACGCCCCACCACATCAACCACATGCCGCTGCCACTTTTTCTCGCCGTCGCGTTCTAGGCCGTCGCGTCCGACGTAGTACTCGTACGTGCCTTTCTTGTAGGGCAAGTGGCCGAGCTCCATCGGTGCCACGATGCCCTCGACGATCATGGCAGTGCCCAGTCCTGTCCCCAACCCCAGAAACAGCATCTTGCCACCCTTGTAGCTGCCCAAGGCCTGCAGAGCGGCATCGTTGACCACCTTGACGGGACGCCCGAAGGCGCGTGCGAAATCGAATCCGACCCAGCCACGTCCGAGGTTGCGGGGTTCGGCAACGGGCCGGCCACCCAGCACAGGACCGGGATAGCCGATCGACACCACCTCATAGATCCAATCGGCAGCAAGTTTTTTCACTCCCGATACCATCTGGATGGGAGTGAGCGTCGGCCCAGAGCGAAACGAGCGACTTTGGTTTTGCCCGGTGGCAAGAATTTTCACCGAGGTGCCGCCCACGTCGATGACCAGAACCCTCTTGGCCGAACAGGAGCTTGCCGCCGGGTCCTTGGCGGAAGTTCTCCCCGGCGTAAGCGCACGGTGGCTGCGCATCATGCGCGCACGCTTAACAACGACCGATGACTCCACTCTCATCGCGATAGCCCGTTCGCTGGAAGTGGGGTGCACTTTCGGTGACGCATTACACGTCCGCGAACCATTGCCGAGATGGCTGTTCTGGCACAGCATTGCGCCATGCGAGAGTCGATCAGTGGAGCCCGGCAGGCGCACAATGGCGACACTCGCTCACGCATCTGATAGCTGCCTTACCTCCGGCTGACGGGCCGAACGGCTACTGGGCGTTCCCTGGTTAGCTCAAGGTCCTGGGTTTCATGACGGATCACAAGACGTTCGCCTTGTCGCAGCTTATATTCCACCTTCTCGAGGCCGATATCGATCTCCAGTATCTGGCCACGGTACGTCACGGGAAATTGCAGTACGGCGTTGTCCTGGGGCGCTCGACGTGGGCAGAATGACAGCACCCCGTCATTGTCCCGCATGCCGCCGAACCCATAGGCGAGCATCATCCAGGTGCCGCCCATTGAGGCGATATGGCAGCCATCTTTTACGTTGCCGCCGACATCGGCTAGGTCCATCAGCAGGGCCGCCATCCCGTATTTGATCGCCTTCTCCACATCGCCCGTCTGTGCAGCGATGATCGCTTCGACGCAGGACGACAATGATGAGTCACCTGTGGTCAGCGGATCATAAAAGTCAAAGTTGCGTTTCTTTGTTTCTGCAGAAAAGGCATCGCCCAGCAGGAACATAGCCAACACCACGTCCGCCTGCTTGATCACCTGTTTGCGGTAGATGTTGAGCGGATGAAAAAATAATAGGAGGGGATAGTGGTCGCTTGGTGTGTTCTCGAAGTCCCAGGGCTCTCGATCGAGAAAGCTGTCATCTTGCGGGATGATTTTGAGTTTTTCATCAAACGGCACGTACATGTTGTCGGCCGCGCTGCGCCACGCCTTACTCTCGCAGGCTTCGAGCGCTGTTTTGTGCACCAGCGCCGCATACGCATCCTTTGCCGTTTCCCGCAAGGTGTCGACAGTTTCCGCTGCGTAGCGCAGGTTTTCGCGGGCCATGAGGTTGGTGTAGGCGTTGTTATTCACCACCGTGTTGTATTCATCCGGCCCGGTGACGGAGTTGATGCAGAATTTTCCTCCCTTGGCCTGCGAATAGAAGCCCAGATCCAGCCATAGGCGTGCGGTCTCGACGAGCATTTCGGCGCCGCAGTCCCGCAGAAAGGCCTCGTCGCCAGTTGCCAGCGCATACTTGCGCAGCGCATACATGATGTCCGCGTTGATGTGGTATTGCGCGGTGCCGGCGGCGTAGTAGGCCGACGCGTCTTCCCCACTGATGGTGCGCCAGGGGAACAATGCCCCTCGGTGCCCCAACTCCCGGGCGCGTGCGCGCGCTTGCGATAGCGTGTTGTAGCGGAAGATCAACAGGTTCCTGGCGATGCGGGGAGAGGTGTAGGTCAAAAAGGGGAGCAGGTAAATTTCGGTGTCCCAGAAATAGTGCCCCTCATACGCTTGTCCGGTGAGACCTTTTGCAGGCACGCCCACTTCATCGGCCCGCGCCGAGGCCTGCAGGATGTGAAAGAGGTTGAAACGGATCGCTTGCTGGATCTCAACCGTCGTGCGCTTCGTGCGGTCTTGCCGGATATCCTTTACCCTGACGTCGCTTCGCCCCCAGAAATCCTGCATGTACTGCTCCTGGGAGGAGAGCAGCTGTGAAAACCCCTGGTTTGTCACGCGGTCCATGGTCCACTCAGCACGGCCGCAAAGTTCTTCAGCCGAGGCCGTGTGGGAGGTGTGGTAGACCATATATTTGTTGAGTTGGATTGGACAACCGGCACGGGCATCGATTGTGAAGGCGACCTGGCCAAAGTCCTCGGAGTCAACGATTTTGTAATTATGCGAGCACACTGTCTCTAGCGCACTCTCTGTGACGCACGTCAGCATCTGGCGGCTCTTACGGGTCGCATGGCAGAGCACGATGCGACGATCCTTAGAATAGTTTGTCTGCGGATGCAGCACGCGACCAGAAAAAGCTCGTGTCTGTCGCGGATCATCAGAGTTGCCGCGAGCGTTCTGTGCATTCGCACGCATCTCGGAAGAGAGCACGACGAAAGCCTGGCCATTGAGCAGTGTTACCGAATAGGAGATGGCGGCCACGTGCCTCTCGGTAAACGAGATCAACCGCCGAGATTTGATCGATACCTGTTTGCCCGCGGGTGTTTCCCAGAGGATCTCGCGGTCGAGCGTTCCCGACTTCATGTTAAGCCGCCGATCGTAGCTCAAGAGCTTCGCATCCGGCAACCAGAACGGCTCGTCATCAACAAATAGCTTGATGATCTTGCTGTCAGTCACATTGCAGATGGTCTGGCCAGTCTTGGCGAAGCCGTAGGCATCTTCCCCATATACAATCGGCCGCGTCTCATAAAAGCCGTTGATAAAGGTGCCGTTCTCGGCATTGGGACCGCCTTCCTCGGGGCATCCGCGCATGCCGAGATAACCATTACCAAGTGCAAGCATGGTTTCCAGTTGTGCCAGGAATTCTGGGTGAAACGCCGTTTCAATGACGTTCCACTCGTCGGCAGGATAGCCGTGGGATGGCGGTCTGAGACGTTCATGATGCAGCATGGGCCGTTCCTCAAAGCGTTGGCGCAGGTCAATTAGCGAGTTCGCCCAGATCGTTGATCACAAGATGCGCGCCATGCTGCTGTAGCTCTTCGGCATTCGCCTTGCGTGCGACGCCAATTACTAGTCCGAAGTTCCCATTAGATCCGGCCTCCACTCCGGATATGGCGTCCTCGATGACAACTGCGCGGGTCGGCGCCACCGCAAGGAGCTTCGCCGCCATCAGAAAGGTATCGGGGGCAGGTTTGCCGGCCAGATGCTGCGCCTGGATCGTGTTGCCGTCGACTTGAACCTCGAACAACGAGTCCAACTTGGCGGCCTTCAACACGGCCGCGCAGTTTTGACTTGAGGTTACGACGGCGGTTTTGAAGCCCTGATGGCGAAGCTGATGGATGAGTCGAACGCTTCCCTCGTAAGGCGCCACACCCTTAGCTGCAATAACCTCATTGACAAGACGGTTTTTGCGATTGCCAAGGCCGCACACGGTCTCGCGCTCGGGCGGATCTTTCGGGTCCCCGTCAGGGAGTTGAATGCTGCGTGACCTGAGGAAGTCGCGAACACCGTCGAAGCGCGGCTTGCCGTCGACGTAGAGCAGATAGTCGGTGGCGAGATCGAAGGGGCGAAATGCCTCGCCGCGTTCGACCGCGCGGGTTTCGAGGTACTCGTCGAACATTCCCTTCCAACAGGCAGCATGCAGGTTCGCGGTGTCCGTTATTACGCCATCAAGATCAAAAAGGACGGCGTCGAATTGGTCGCGGGTGATCACACCCTTGCTGTTGGGCTGCTGCCGCATTGATCACTCTCCTGTTTGCAAAAGACTTCCCTGATCGAGCGGCAGGCCGCGTCGAGACTGGCGGTGTGGGTTCTCACGCCGTCGAGGTCAAAAAGGACAACATCGCACTGATCGCGGGTGATCGCACAACCACTCTCGTGCCGCCTCATCAATCGCTCTGCTCTAGCAAAGGGCGTCCCTTGTTGAGCGGGCATCGCATTGGGCCGCTCGTCAGGGCATGGCCGTGGCCGCACGACGACTTCAAAGAGTGGTTGGCGTTTCACAAGGCTCGTCATTGGTCCCAGAACTGCATCGAATCGCCGCATGGGGACTGTCTTGCCGGTTTCACTGCGTGGGTAGGCGCTCCTCCCGCTTCCTCGCGTGCCGCTCGCCGCGTCCTCGTTCGATGAGAGGCCCGTTCCAAATGCGCAACGCCGGCACATCGCGGTAGTAGCTGAGGACGCACAGGGTGCCCGTATCTAGCAGGAAATGCTCACCACCGCTCGAGGGCAACCCGATCCAGCGCGCTCCGAGCACGCGCAGCACGTGTCCATGCGCGAATATCGCAACGTCGCCGCCGACCGCGCGGGAACGGGCTATCACCCGGTCGATTCGCTCACCCACTTGTTCGGGCGTCTCGCCCCCCGGGCATCCATCGCGGAAGATCAGCCAGCCCGGCGCGACCTTGTGGATCTCATCGGGCGTCAGTCCCTCGTATTCACCGTAGTTCCACTCAACCAAGTCGGAGTTGACGACCACCTGATCGGCGAGGCCCGCCAGTTCGCAGGTCTCTCGTGCGCGCTGCAAGGGGCTGCAAAGAACGAGTGCAAACGCCGTCTTGGCGAGTACCGGTCGCATCCGCTCGGCAAGCCGGCGGCCGTTGTCGGTCAGCGGGATGTCCGTCGTCCCAGTATGCTGCCCGGTAAGGCTCCACAGCGTCTCGCCGTGCCTGATCGCGAACACCTGCACATCCGCCTCCGCCGCATCAGACGTTGTCGCTCTCTGTCGAGCGAATGCCTGCGGACTTGGCTTCCTGCCCCCACCTCCAGCCCGTGATCTCGGGCATGTCGTCACCGTACTGGCAGATGTACTCCTTGTGGTTGATGAGCTTGTCGCGAATCGCTTGCTTGGCGTACGCGGCCCGCGCTCCGAGCTGCGGCACGCGGTAGATGACATCGCTGACCAAGTGGAAGCGATCGAGATCGTTCAGCACACACATGTCGAATGGTGTGGTCGTGGTGCCCTCTTCCTTGTAACCGCGCACATGGATGTTCGAGTGCCCTGTTCGACGGTAGGTCAGCCGGTGAATCAGTGACGGGTAGCCGTGGAAGGCGAAGATGACCGGCTTATTGATGGTGAACAGGGCATCGAAATCGTGATCCGAGAGACCGTGCGGATGCTCGCTCGGCGGCTGCAGCTTCATTAAATTGACGACGTTGATCACGCGAACCTTCAGCTCGGGCGCGTGCCTGCGAAGCAGGTCGACGGCAGCTAGCGTCTCGAGCGTCGGCACGTCACCGCAGCAGGCCATAACGACGTCGGGTTCGCCAGTTCGGTCGTTGCTCGCCCATTCCCATATACCTAAGCCGGCCTCGCAGTGCTTGACCGCTTCGTCCATCGTCAGCCACTGCGGAGCAGGCTGCTTGCCGGCGACAACCACGTTGACGTAGTTGCGGCTGCGCAGGCAGTGATTGGTGACCGAGAGCAGGCAGTTGGCGTCGGGTGGCAGGTAAACACGGACGACTTCGGCTTTCTTATTAATAACGTGATCGAGAAACCCAGGGTCTTGATGGCTGAAGCCATTATGGTCCTGCCGCCAGACGTGGCTCGACAAGAGGTAGTTCAAAGATGCTACTGGCCGCCGCCAGGGAATGTGGTTGCATATCTTCAACCACTTGGCGTGCTGGTTGAACATTGAGTCGATGATATGGATGAATGCCTCATAGCAAGAGAAGAAGCCGTGTCGACCGGTCAGCAGATAGCCCTCCAACCAACCCTGGCATTGATGCTCGCTCAGCATCTCCATGACGCGTCCGTTGGGCGCCAGATGATCGTCCCACGGTTGGGTTTCCGCAACCCAGGCGCGATTGGTGACCTCGAGCACGTCCTGCCAGCGGTTCGAGTTGTTCTCATCCGGACTGAAGAGCCGGAAATTTCGTGCCTCCATATTCAATTTCATTACATCACGCAGGAAGCGGCCCATCACGCGCGTGGATTCGGCCGTCACAGCGCCGGGTTTCGTGACCTCGACAGCGTATTCCCGGAAATTTGGGAGGCGCAGCTCGCGTAGGAGCAAACCACCATTGGTGTGGGGGTTGGCGCTCATGCGGCGGCTCCCGCGAGGGGCAAGCTCAGCCAACTCGGGACGGAGGTGACCGTTGGGATCAAAGAGTTCCGTTGGCCTGTAGCTCTTCATCCAGTCTTCGAGGATGGCGACGTGAGCGGGATTCTCGTGCATCTCGCCCATCGGCACTTGATGCGCGCGCCAGTAGTCTTCGGTGCGCTTACCATCGATTTCTTTGGGGCACGTCCAGCCTTTTGGGGTGTGAAGGACGATCATTGGCCAGCGAGGCCGTTTCTTGAAACCATTGGCGCGCGCGTCGGCCTTTATGCGCTGAATTTCGGCGGCGACCTTGTCGAGCGTGGCCGCCATCAGCTCGTGCATCGCCGCCGGCTCATGCCCCTCGACGAAATGGGGCGTGTAACCGTAGCCGCGGAAGAGGTGATCAAGCTCCTCATGACTGATGCGGGCGAGAACGCAGGGGTTGGCAATTTTATAGCCATTGAGGTGCAGGATCGGCAGCACCACCCCATCGGCCACAGGATTGAGAAACTTGTTGGAATGCCAACTGGTAGCCAGCGGTCCCGTCTCCGCCTCGCCATCGCCCACAACGCAAGCAACGATTAATTTCGGGTTATCGAACGCCGCTCCGTAGGCATGCGACAGAGCGTAACCGAGTTCGCCGCCTTCATGGATTGAACCTGGTGTCTCCGGCGCCACGTGGCTCGGGATGCCGCCAGGGAAAGAGAATTGGGTGAATAGCCGCTTCATGCCCTGTTCGTCGGCAGACACGTTCGGATAGACCTCACTGTAGGTCCCCTCAAGGTAGGCATTCGCGACCAAGCCGGGACCGCCATGACCGGGACCGGTGATGTAGATCATGTCCAGGTCATGCTTCTTAATCAGACGATTGAGATGAACGTAGATGAAGTTCAATCCTGGTGTCGTTCCCCAGTGACCGAGCAGCCGCGGTTTGATGTGTTCCTTTTTAAGGGGCTGCTTTAGCAGGGGGTTGTCATAGAGGTAGATCTGGCCGACGGACAGGTAGTTGGCGGCTCGCCAGTACGCATCCATCAATGCGCGTTCTTTGTCAGACAGCGCCTTTGGCATCCTTACCTCCTGATCACGTGTCATTGTTTTGCGCATCAGTCCTCGCATCAGTCGCGACGGTGTGGCGGATCGTCAGACAGTGGCGATACCGTTTCCATCTCATCCACGTACTTCCCCTTACTCGCTGCGGCGTTGAGGCTGCTCCGGCGGTAGAGGGCTTGCTGTCCCGCCAGCAAATTGTTCTCCTGCCCATGCCACGCCTCCAGGGCGGGATCTTGCAGCGCTCGCCCATAGGAGAAACTGACCCTCCACGGTCTCGGGCCGGGTAGTCGGTTAATTGCGTCGAGATGAGCGGTCGCGAGCCGTGGACTTGGCCGCCTGACAGGAACACGATCCCAGGCACTGCGACAGGTACGTGCTGGCGCAAGTAGTGTAACGTCGCGACCGCAACCTCCTCGATGGAGGCCTGGCGACTACAGGCTTTGCCGGCAATGGCCATGTTGGGTTTGAGAAGAATCCCTTCGAGCGCGACCCCCTGCTCGCGAAGTGCGTCGAATACCGCGGAAAGAACAACGCCGGTGACGTCGCCACAGCGTTCGATCGTGTGCGACCCATCCATGAGCACTTCCGGCTCAACGATCGGCACGAGTCCCTGCTCCTGGCATAGGGCAGCATAGCGTCCAAGGGCGTGGGCATTTGCACTCACGCAGGCCGCACTTGGCAGCGTATCTGTTGGGCGGATGACTGCTCGCCACTTCGCGAAGCAGGCACCCATGGCGCGGTACTCCGAAAGCCGATCCCGCAGGCCGTCGAGTCCCTCCGTCACGGTCTCGTCAGGGGAGCCGGCGAGGGGCTTTGCGCCAGTGTCGACTTTAATACCAGGAAGGATGCTTTGAGCCCTTAAGACTTCGGCAAGCGGAATACCGCCGGAATTCTTCTGGCGAATGGTTTCGTCATGCATGATGACCCCGCTGATGAACGCGGCGGCGCCAGGAGAGGTAAAGAGCATTTCCCGGTAGGCGCATCTGCTCTGCGCCGTCGACTGGATTTTCAGCGTATCGAATCGCTTTGTCAGAGTGGGAACGGTCTCGTCGGCCGCCAGGATCCCCTTTCCATTGGCCACCAGCGCCAGCGCAATGCGCCCGAGATCGTAAGAGGTCATGGCGACCTCCCGGTATTGTGTTGATCCTGAGAGCCCCGCGCCCGCCGGACCGTACAGTCGTTCGCAAGTATTGTGTGAGTTTGATCGGAGTGTACGCGATCAACAGTGGGACTGGTCGCACGCGCTCCTGATGACATGCATGCAAGCAAACCCTGAGTGGCGGTGCGGCAATGCAGGTGGGGACGAGCGGACATTGCAGATTCGCCGCGATAGCGGTGTATTCGACCCCCGATTCCCAGATTGCTTTCAGCGTCGGATCCGCCGACAAAGTGACGGTTCCGGCGACTAATGCTCGAACTGAAACGCAAGCTTCGCGGCATCGCAATCAGGTCAAACCCGTAACCTCGGGACAGGTTGCCCGTCATGCACCGCAGCAAATCGAAAAACGGCTTTCTTCGTTGACGCTCTCTCCTTGAACGATACCTACGCTAGTTTCGCGCCTGGCGCACTCTTTGCGGACTCGAGCGCCGACGTTTCTGGCGACGAGCGTGGTACCGCCCTGAAGAGCTATCAAGTCCGCTCACAGCGAGTATACTCAACCTTCTAACCGCCGCTGAAAGCGAGGACGGTGATGGCTTGAGGTGCAGGCGACGAGTGGCAGATCCGGCTCGACGCGGCGGCCGAAGTCTACGTGGCTTCGCGCAGATCAACAGGGCTGGTTGTGAGCCTCCAGCGGCGAACCATCGAGGATGCCGTATTCGCTGCGGCAGAAATTACCCTGCGGCTCACGCCGATGGATGCCTCGTCGTTCTTGCCGAAAGCAGCGGCAAACGCCCTTTGGCGGCCGCGAAGATGAGCGCACTCGTGGCGAGTGCGGTCACTCCAGATGCGCTTAAGGCGAAGGATGACGCGTTCCTCCTGAAGCGGGTGGAAGCAGAGCTGCTGAGTGCGTTAGAGGCAGTGTGTCAGCTCGCGGGCCTTAGCGCGGCCGGGGGCCCTGAAACAGTCTATGTTGAGGGATCGTCATATAGGTGATCAAGCCACGATGGGGTGCCCCAAAACCAGACGATCCCGAGATCGAAGTTCGGCGGTCTCGGCGGGTTGTGCAGCCGCGTGCAGGCTCACTCCAGTACGGTGCCAAAGGAACACTAGGCCCTACGCAATTGCACTCCTCGCTCCCGATCTTGGAGCGATTGCCGCGTAAATGCTGGCTTTTGCAGAAGCGACGCTGGCGAAGTGGGCGCACCTGAGGCCTCGTTACCAAGATGCGCGCCAAGGTTTCAGTAGCTGTGCGCCGACGGGTGCCTCGGCAAACAGGTGACGTCGACCTGGAAGGAGTGGTTGAATGAGGCGCTCGAGGTGCGCGAACGTTCGCGAGCATTGAGCGAAGAGCGATCCTGGGGAAACTTTGAACTGCCGCAGTGGGCGAAAGAAGGATCATTGCGGTACTGGTTCTATATCGTTCCGCATCATCACATGCCACGCCTGGTGCCATCGCTCTGCCTTGGAGAGTCGTGGCACGCGATTATCGCTTTGCCTACGGGGTGTTGGTGGGAGGCCAGCAACCCACGAACATGCCGCTTGCTCCCGCGCCGCTAGCTCCAAGCTCGCTCGCGTAGATGCGCAAGTGTTCTCAGCCAGGTCGAATGCAACTTGGAAGAGCTCGACTATCGACGGATCGGCCTGACCATTCACGCCAAGGCCCTGAAAGAAGCGAAACCGACGACCGCATCGCGCGCCAGCGGGCTGCCGCGCGAGCGCTGGACCGGGACGAGCTGTTCGCCTTGCAAGGCTGAGCGCCGCGCGGGCAAGCTGCGGCGGTGCGGAAGCCTGGACGCCGCCCGGCTCCAGCGACAACCCTCCGACCTTGTTGTGCAACCCGCCGCCGCTGCGCGGCGGGGAATGCTTGGTGTAATTTTACATGACGCCCGCATATCGCCTGTGGGATCCCTCGCAAGCCGTGTTTTTCGCCTTCGCATTTTTTTTCGCCAGGATTTTATCGGACGTTGGATATGCGGCGATCCTGGGAATCGCTTCGTTAGCTCTGTGGGCGCCCATGGGGCGCAACAAAAGCGGCCGCGGCCTGCGCGGCGTGATGTTGGCGCTGATCATTTTTTCGCTCGTACGGGTCCTGCGACTCGCTGTCTATCCTTCCCGCCCCCGATCCGAAGGTTGTCAAAGATCTTCGGCAGGTCGAGCTGCCTGTTCTCATCAATGGCCTTGAACATCGATGCGACGCGTCCGATGCTTTTGTTTGCTGTATCGATCTCCACCTCACCGTTCACGATCCGCTCCTGCCAGAACGATCGCATTGCGAGCGCATCGGTACGGGTGACCATATTGATGGGCCGATCCCCGCCAATTACGTGCATGAATGTGGCAAGAGCGGAATCTCTCGCAACGCGCCACGTCGGATTGTTGCGCCGTTTGTTGCAACTCGTGTAAGATGTTTGTCAAGAAGGATAAAATATCAATAATATCAATAATATCAATATGTTACTTGGCGCCCCGTAGGGGAATCCCAACATCTAGCGGCATCAACGGCTTACGCCGAAGTTAGACACTTCAAACGTTCTATAGTTTTCAACAGCTTACTGTCGGAGGTGTCTAACCGGCATTCGTGGGTGCATTGATCTCATTGCGACCCCGCTTCCGGCGGCTGAGAGGTTTTCGCCCACGATGACGCTTCACTTTGAAAGCAGACATGGACCTCGCGACGCGATTGACCCTGAACGGAGTCAAGAGTCAAAGCTACCTGGTAGCATCTGTCGCAAAGCTGCAAGACTTTGATCAATGCTTTGACCGGCAGTGTCGATGCGGACATGCTCTGAGGTCCAACGCTCGTACAGGCGCGTCACAACCTCTTGCCAAGTGACTGGGATCAAAGCGGTGCGCGTCTGGAGGCGATCGCGGTGTTCGGCTTGGTCGGAACAAACTACTTCGATCTCCACGGATCTAACGCCAACGCGTTCCGCAACGCCCCGCCAAGTGCCGCGCGTGGCTTCCAAAGCGTTAACCGAGTCCGCAATGACCGTGAGACCGAGGCGAAGATTTTCTTCGGCAACGGCATAGGCCACCCGATATCCCGTTTCCTCGACAGAGTAGTCGTCTTCGCGTTCGGCCATCGCTCGCTCGATTGTATCGATTCGCAGATAGAAAGCGCGCAGTTCGGTTGCCAGTCGCAGCGCCAGCGTGCTCTTTCCTGTTCCCGGGAGGCCACCGAAGATAATGAGCATGTAGGCTTCCTTTTGGCGGGGGTAACACGAAATGCTTACGCTTTCTGAGCCAAGTGCGCCCTTGAAGCAGTGTGGACAAGGACCAGCTGATGGGGTCCGGAACAGAGGTTTTGCGTCGGCGTTGTCCTGCATCTCCTTCCGTCATGCGGCCTCGACCATGCAACACTCGGATCGCTATCTGGTTCGAGATGCGAAGCCAGAAGAACAACGCGAACTGACACAGCTGTGTGTGCGCGCGACCTTGCACACCGGGTACGACGACGCCTTCGTTGATCGGGTGATGCCGGGTCTCACAGTTATGCTTCCTTTGATCACAGCCGGCGCCGTCCAGGTGGCCGAACAGCCCTGTGGCGCCGCCATCGGCGTCGTGACTGTGACCGCAAGTGGGCTCCCTGGGGTCGCATTGCTCCATGGCTTATACGTGGATCCTCCATTTTGGAGACGCGGCATCGGGCGACTGCTCTTTGAGGCTGCCGCTACTCGCGCGAGAGGGTTGAAGACGGGCGGGCTCATGATCTACGCGGAACCCTCCGCCGAGGGATTCTACAGGCGCCTGGGAGCGATCCGGATCGGCGAGGGTCCATTTTATTACTCGCCAGATGTGGTACTGCCGCACCTCTTCTAGGTCGTGCCACAAATCGCATGACTGTTCGTGGGGGCATTTCGGGCATGCGGCCGCGATCTCCGGACCGGTCAATCGTGACCCAGAGAGGCGGTTCGGTTGCTGACAATGAAGGTTTGCTGGACTAGCCTAGAAAGTATCTAGGCTTGCAGACTCGAAACGGCCGATGCGATTGGGAGGAGTTCGCCTCACCAGGCGATTCTTTGCAGCCTTGATTGCGGCATTTGCCGCCGCGCTCGCCAGTCTGGGCAATCGCTCTGCAATGGCATCCCCCATGATCGTCGTTGATCAACCGGTCCCGTTGTTCGATGCAGCGGTTGCCATCGAACTTCGCGGCTTTCCTGCGCGACAGCCCATAACGATCACGGCGATCCAGACGTATCCCAACATGTCACGCTGGCAGGGCCGTGCGACCTTCATCAGCGACGATGACGGTTGTGTCTATGTTGCGCGGCAGGCCCCGATATCAGGGACTTATGACGGCGTGTCGGCGATGGGGCTCATATGGTCGGCCGAGCTATTGCCGGGGCAGACTAGGATGCCTCCTTCCGGCTCCATCATGCAGCCCAAGCTTATTCAACTCGAGGCGACGAGTCCTGACGGAACACGCGCTGAGTTGACGCTTGCGCGGCATGTGGCGGGCCCGGGCGTCACACGACATCCAATTCGCACGGAGGGCCTTGTGGGGACGCTCTTCCTCCCCCCGAGCAGCGGTCCGCATCCGGCCGTCATCGTGCTCAATGGCGGCGACGGAGGAATCGACGAATACCGCGGCGCTATCCTTGCATCGCACGGCTATGCAGCGCTGAACCTGGGCTATTTCGGCATGGACGGGCTGCCGCGCGGCCTTGTCAATATCCCGCTTGAATATTTCGGGAATGCGATCCGCTGGATGCGGACGCAGCCGTGGTTGGGCGATCGCTTTCTGGCGGTGTGGGGCGAATCCCGTGGTGGAGAACTCGCGTTGTTGCTCGGCGCCACATTTACCGAGATCAATGCCGTCATCGCATGGGCTCCAAGCGGAGTACTATTCTGGGCGCTTGGTCTCGCGGAGCCTGGAGACACGAGACCGCGCGCCGCCTGGACGTTCCACGGAAAACCACTGCCGTATCTCCAGGAGAACAACACCAGCGTGGGAACGCTCCCTCGCGCAGAGGCCGGACGTCCGGTGGCTTTCGCGTCGTACTACCTCGGCCAGCTTCGCGACAGCACCGCGGTGGAGCGTGCGGTGATCCCGGTAGAGAAAACGCGGGGCCCTATTCTGCTTGTGTCAGGAACCGATGACCACATGTGGCCGTCCTCGGCACTCGCCGACGTCGCCATGCGCCGACTCGAGACCCATCATCACCCATATCCATTCCGGCACCTGAAATACGACGGTGCAGGTCATCAAATCCGCGTACCGGGCGGACCGCAAACCGTACGGACGCTCAGGCTACGCGTAGAAAACGCTTCCGCGAACCTGCTCGACATGGGTGGGACCGCGAAGGCTGATGCCGAGGCCGGCGCCGATGCCTGGCGGAGCGTGCTGGAATTTCTTGAGGCTGGCGTCAAAGGCCGCAGATAGGGTCTCTCAGCTTTGCGGCATGTCTGAATGTCGCACTTAGCCGACGAAGCTGCCTACGGGGGGTCACGTCCGCTCTCGAAAGCTAAGTGGACATTAATTGCCGGTATCCGCCACGTCCGCTGGATGGGCTCAGATGTGTCGCACCGGTCGAGCAAACAGCGGGCCGCTGGGAGTCTAGCGGCCCGCCTCCCCCTCTCCCGGAACTGCAGACGAACCAGCAGAGCGGGGTACTCGTCAGACCCACGTTGCCCTAACGGGTGTGGCGCCTGTGCTCTTGACTACAAGAACATCAACGCATCCGAAATCGAACTCATGCGTTGAGAACGATGATGCCCCAAGTTGACCTGGCTGATCCCCGCCGTACGGCCGAGACAGTGCTGGCGCTCGACAGTGGGGATATTCCCGACGTCGTCGCGAAACTCGCAAAATCGAGACGGCTTTCAATCACCATCCGCAACCTCAATCGTCTCATGGAGAGCCCCGGCGAGCGGGAGCTCGGTCGACGCGCGCTCCGCCACCTCGGCTTCATTGACGCCTGAGCGGCATTGCCGCTCGGATCTCGTTTCACTCCTTATCTAACTTGACCGATCTGTTGGTCTGCCAAACTGGTCAGCTGAGCTGCAATCTCAGCCATGCGTCTGACTTGCCCTCATCGGGGACGCGTTGCACCCCTATCAAACATACGAGTTTCTTCGCCATCAATCGGATGCGCGGCGGGGCCTGGAACGCCCGCCAGGTCACCGCTCCAAGAGGCAGACAGTTGCGAGTGGCGCACTTCTCGATCGCAACGTAAGCGGCCGGAGACTTGCCAACGGCCTCGACACCGTCGGCAAGTCCACCTCACTTCACAAAGTGTCTTAGCCGCCGACCCTATTGGCTGCGAGTGTGGTTGGTCGGCTCGCAAGAACCTCTATGATTAAATTCTAGCAATTCACTTCGCGCACTGGTCGAATTCTTTAGCCCGATTCACGTAGTCGATGCAGAAGTCATCCTTACCCGACGCCGACTTGATAGCCTTGCCGTCGAACTTGGCGTGAACGACTTTGCTCTTTGTGATCTTCAGGCGGTCGTTGGCACATGCCTTCACCGCGGCAGCCTGGCAAGCTGCGAGGTTCGCGGCTTGCTCAGGCAGCACGCAGCTTTGCTTGCCGCCGCATTTCGAATAACTCTCAGTTTCCTGCCCTGGGCAAGCAGTCCGAATGTATTCGACTGCGCATTCGCCCGCGACTGCCACGCCGGTGGTCGCTATGAGGAGGAGTGCCGCACTGGCACGGATCAAATAATAGGATTTCATTTTTTCGCCTCTCTGTTGTGAGGACGGAACGCTACAACGCCCTAATTTCAGCTGCGTGACAGAGATGGACGACGGCTCGATCGGAGCGATGCTGCGATGGGGCGCTCACGCGTTCACTGCACCGCGTTGAGCCGGCTGGAGGAAGAGCCACAGATGAAGCCTCCACTGTGAGCGCATTCGCATGGCGGGTGTAGCGCACAAACTCACAGTTTGGGTCTCTTCGGATGCTTCAGCTTCTGTGAAGGCTTTCGGATGTCCGGCCGATCGCGACGGGGTCGGCACATACTGGGGCCGGCGTCGGAAAGCCTTCAGGGAAAGAACCCGCGAGAAATGGCTACCGGTCAGGCCGCGAGTGCTATGGGGAATTGTGGGTAGCGCCGGCGGTGTCGGTCAGGACTTGTGACCCGGTCGTGCCCCGATCACACTTGTCGATGGGTTGATCAGCTTCGTTGCGAGCACGAGGGCCGCATGCGTCGACCTCAATAGCCCTGGCAATTGGGGGATAAGAAGACAGACCGGGCGAGCGATAGCGTCGCCAGCTGTGTAGTGGCGGTAAGACGCGGCCAAAACGTACGACGGGGGTGATGCGGGGGCGTCGCTCATGAGGTGTCGATCCTGATTGTTGGGTTGATCGGTTGATGTCGGGGTTGGCAGCCGGGTTCAAACAACTCGACAATAACCATGCGGCCACCACAGCAGGGGCAAGGATGAGCGGGCGCGCTGGCCACGTCTTCTTCGATCTCGGCGGTGTCTGCATTTACGCCCGCGGCGAGCATGTCGCGAACCTTGGCGATCGTCTCGGTTTTGGCCGTACCGGCAAGCAGGCCGTAGTGGCGGATGCGGTGGAAACCCTTGGGCAGGACATGTAGCAGGAAACGACGGATAAACTCCGCCGTCTCGAGCGTCATGGTGGTGTAGCGTCCGGGCCCTTCGATCCGGTAATCCTTGACCTTGAAGGTGACGCCGTTGGCATCGGCTGCTATTAGACGGCTGTTGGAGATGGCGACGCGATGGGTGTAGCGCGATAGGTACGCCAACACCGCGTGAGGACCGGCGAAGGGCCGCTTGGCGTAGACGAACCACCGGGTCCGCTTCAGCGGTGCCAGGAAGGCGGCGAATGCCTTGTTATCTGCAAGATGGCCGTAAGCACCGAAGAAGTTGAGCTTGCCGGCCGTATGGGCGGCGGCAAGCTTCTCCAGCATCAGGCGCCGAAACAGTTTCGAGAGCACCAGCACCGGCAGGAAGAACTTCGGCTTGGCCGCGATCCAACGCTCACCATCCATCGACAAACCACCGCCGGGCACGATCATGTGCACGTGCGGATGGTGGGTCATGGCCGAGCCCCAAGTGTGCAGCACCGAAGTGATGGCGATGCGGGCACCCAGATGTTTGGGATCGGCCGCGATTGTCAGCATGGTCTCGGCCGAGACCGTGAACAGCAAATCGTAGATCACCGCCTTGTTGGTGTAGGCAATATCGCCAATCGAGGCCGGCAGGGTGAAGACGACGTGGAAGTAGGGCACTGGTAAGAGCTCGGCTTCCCGCTCCTCCATCCAGCAGCGCGCCGCAGCACCTTGGCACTTCGGGCAATGGCGATTCCGGCAGCTGTTGTAGGAAATGACGTTATGGGCGCAGTCCTCGCAGCGTGCAACATGCCCGCCGAGGGCTGCTGTGCGGCAGCTCTCGATGGCGCTCATCACCTTCAATTGGGCGAGGCTCACGTGACCGCGATTGGCCTCACGCCAAGCGGCACCGTGGTCGCGGAGGATGTCCGCGATCTCCAGAGCGGGTCGGCCCACGCGAGCGCTGGGCGGCTATGCCGGTGGCTTCTCCGGTGGCGAGCCTGGCGGGATTAGCCGATCGAGCGGGCTGCTGACGGCACGCAGCATGTTGATCGCAACATGCGTGTATCGTGCCGTCGTCTCGAGCTTGGAATGGCCGAGCAGCACCTGGATCACGCGCACGTCAGTGTTGCTCTCCAACAGGTGCGTGGCGAATGAGTGCCTCAATGTGTGCGGCGAGACCCAAGCGCCGAGGCCTGCCGCTTCCGCCGCCATATGGCAGACCCGATTCAACTGCCGTGTCGTGATCGGCAGGAGCGGGTCCCGACCGGGAAACAGCCAACCCTTTGAGCGGCACTGCAGCCACCATGCTCTGAGCAGCTCGAGCAGCTGTCGTGAGAGCATCGCGTGCCGGTCCTTGCGGCCCTTGCCCTGCTCGACGCGGATCAGCATGGCTTTGAATCGATATCGCTGACGCGCAGTATCACCACGTCGCCGGCTCTGAGACCGGCGCCATAGGCAATGCTCAAGGCCGCCTTGTACTTCAGCCCGGGTCCGGGCGCCGCCTCGAGAAGACGGCCTACCTCCTCGGGTGAAAGCACACGCGGTAGAGGTCTCGGGTAGTGTACCCGGGCGAGATGCCGGGCGAGCTCAGGTCGATCGAGGGTTGTGCCAAAGAAGAAACGCAAGGCCGAGGTCGCGATGTTAAGCGTCGACGGCCGTACGCCATTCTCCGTCATCTCCACCTGGAACCGGCGTACGTCATCGGCGGTCGCCGTCTCAGGAGATCGTCCCAGGAACTTGGCAAACTCCGCGATATGGCGGATATAGTTGCGGCAGGTCGTCTCGCTGAATTTGCGCACCGCCATGTCCTCGAGCATGCGGCGGCGAAGTTCGCTGATGGGCTTCTGACTCATCGGTGAGGGCTCCTGTCTTGAGGTTGGAGGGGTTGGAACACCTCGATCCTCAAGACGGAGCGCTTTCCCGTCATCTCATTCCTAGTGGACCCCTACCTCTCCCCGCGCACGCCCTCTGCGCGCAGCGCTCTCCCGCGAGAGCGGGTTCGTTCTCTGGCACATCACGTCGTTCGTTCGCGCTGCTATGATCGCGTCACGTTGAAAGCAGACACCAGCTCGGCCTCACAACGGCAGTCCTCCCGCTCCAAACCAACCGACAATACGCGCGCGGCAACCGCATTTCGGCCATGGCAACGACCTCACCGTTGTCCTTCAGCGCGTTGACGATGCGCAACTTCTGGTCGGGCATGACGTGCGCGAACACCGCGGCCGATCGCACCTGCGGAGCGAGTGCCGCGTCGTCGAGCGAACGTTGTGGCCCGAGACAGCTTCATCGGCGACCTGCCGCGCGTCAGTCGCGCGATAAGGACAGTCCCGCGAGAAGCGGTGCGTACGCGGCGAGCCTGCGGGATACGAACTCAATGAAGAGCCGCACGCGCTTCGTCTTGCGTGTCTCCCCCTGCGTGAGAAGCCAGAGCGTTCCATGCATGTGCAGATCGGTGCCCGGCACCCTCACCAACAGGGGGTCGGCATCTCCGACGAAGCACGGCAGTGTCGTCATCCCGAGCCCTTGCCGTACAGCAACGATCTGCGCCTCGGCGTCCGTGGTCCGGAACGGAACGCCCGTGGTGCGAACCTCACCCTCGCTGGCCCAGGCAGGGATGCCATGAAGGCTTATGACGATCCACCGGATGGGATCAGGCGCACCCGCACGCCAGGCGGCGAGCCGATCGCGGGACATGTAGACGCCGCCGAACAAGTCCGGTCCCTTCAGGGCATGGAGATTAAGCGGCAGGGTTTTGCGATCGTAGACGACGCGGATCGCGACGTCGGCCTCGCGGTTGGTCAGATTCGCCAGCTCGCCGGACGACAGGATTTCCATCTCGATGTCCGGATGCAGGCGCGCGAAATCGGCGAAGTCCGCCATGAGCAGGTGTGCCGCGAGGGTCGGCGCCAGCGTCACCCGCAGACGCCCGCGCACACTCTGGTCGCGGCCAAAGACGCGCGTCTCCAACTGGTGCGACGAGGCTTCCATCTGGTTCGCGAGCTCGAGGACCTCCTCGCCGGCAGTCGTCAGGCGGTAGCCCGAGGGCAGCTTTTCGAACATGTGCGCCCCGAGGCGTTCCTCGAGTTGAGCGATGCGTCGCAGCACGGTCGCGTGATTCACCCCGAGGCGCCCGGCGGCGGCCCGCACTGAGCCTCCGCGCGCGACGGCAAGAAAATAGCGAACGTCATCCCAGTCGATCATGGTGCAATCCCGCACCGTGCGGCGCGCCTTCCAAAGCCGTATCCAGCATATCGAGCAGCCGTACGGGCGGTCATCATAGCCTATGTCGGCGAGCGCGGCCCAATTCCGAACGGCGGACGCCGATCGTCGCGACTGGCGTCAGTCGTCCAGCCGGATC
>Ga0081540_1000449_pt1 | contig 40724 bp, 39 predicted proteins | sample TabmetS2T1R1_FD_71024 | JGI IMG/M metagenome (GOLD analysis project Ga0081540, IMG submission 71024) | Tabebuia heterophylla rhizosphere microbial communities from the University of Puerto Rico - S2T1R1 | ecosystem: Host-associated > Plants > Roots > Rhizosphere ...
TCGTCGCCGACGAACACATAAGGAGCCGGCGGCGCAGCTCTCACATCGTCTTGATTAACACTCCAGATCCCCACTTGCAGGTGAGGCTCATTACGAATCCAGAAGACGCGGCCGAACAGGTTGCCTCGCCCGACATCGAAGGGCTCAGAGGGTGTTTCGGCAGAGGATCCATGCCAGGTATTTTGTTCGCTCATACTCGCCTTCCAATGGGGTTCCCCTTCAGTAAGAACCTAGACCTTTCCAGACAATCGCAGTATGGACCGGCGTGTTGGGAGCGGCCGCGAGTCCATTGGCGGTCGACAGGGAACGCGCTTCAGACATCTCGACGCAGGAACCAGCGTGCCCCTCGAAGCCCCGAAGCCCGCTCGTCAGGCGGGCTTCGTGATATCGGGGCGACTGGATTTGAACCAGCGACCTTTCGGCCCCCAGCCGAGCGGCAATCAGTGTCTATGTGTCCCGGAGCGTCCGTCGTGTCCTATGTGTCCACGGTTATGGACGATCTGGACAGATAGGACCATCCATCCGGTACCAAAGCGGTACCACTCGCTGACCCACAATGGCGCACGCCAGCCAAGCCAGCCCTTCCACGACCGAAACCCGCTGCCACTACCGTGAGCAGTCCGGCGGGGGGCCCGAGGGTCTCGGAATTGAGGCCCTCCACCCCCCGCTCAGACGTTCGAACACAGTCACCTAGCGCAGCACGCGGAACCCCTCGCGCAGCTCGGACGCGTACAGCTCCGGCTGTTCCCAGGCGGCGAAGTGCCCGCCACGATCGACCTCGTTGAAGCGGACCAGGTTGGGGTACGCCTGTTCTGCCCAGCTCCGCGGAGCGTGGAAAATCTCGTCGGGAAAGACGCTGACGGCAACCGGGACAGTGACATTCCTGACGCTGGCAAAGCTGCCGTTGTGCTCCCAGTACAGCCGGGCGCCGGAGACGCCCGTGTTCGTCAGCCAGTAGTGGGTGGCGTTGTCGAGGATGTCGTCTCGGCTCAGGCCTCCCTCGATCCCGTCGACAAAGGCGGGTGAGATCAGCTTCTCGTAGCTCGTCGCGTCGTGGTCCAGCATGTAGGCGGCCATTGCGACTGGTGAGTCGGCGAGCCCGTACAACGTCTGCGGACGCGTTCCCATCTGGAGGGCGTAGGCCGCGCGTGGGTACGCCACCCCCAGCTGGTCGCATGCGCGTCGTTCGTCGTCTGAGAGGTTGGACGGCAACGCGCCGCCGGTCTGGATTGCCTTGTCGATCTCGGGCGGAACCACACCTGGAAAGTTGGTGTGGATCCCGAGCAGCTCTGGCGGCGCCGGCTCGGGTTCCGAGGGAGCATCACGGCCGCCGGCCAGGTAGTCGACGACGACTCCTCCCCAGTCGCCCCCCGAAGCCACGAACTCCGTGTAGCCCAGACGCTTCATCAGCTCGACCCAGGCGCGCCCGATGTGAGCCGGGTCCCATCCGGTCGTCGCCGGCTTGCCCGAGAAGCCGTAGCCAGGCATCGACGGGATCACCAGATGGAACGCGTCCGACGCCCTTGCGCCGTATGCGGTGGGGTTGGTCAAGGGCTCGATGATCTTCAGCTGCTCGATGATCGAGCCGGGCCAGCCGTGCGTGACGATGAGCGGCAACGCATCTTCATGCTCGGACCGCACGTGGATGAAATGAATGCCCAGGCCATCGATCTGGGTGATGAAGTGCGGTAGTGCGCTCAGTTTCTCCTCGCACTTGCTCCAGTCGTAGTCGGTCGCCCAGTAGCGCGCCAGCGCCTGAATCGTCGCGAGCTGCACGCCCTGAGAGTCGTCCTCAACAGGTTCCTTTTCGGGCCAGCGCGTGGCCTGCACGAGCCGCCGGAGCTCGTCGATCTCGTCTTGAGGAACATCGACTCGGAAGGGGCGGACCTCCGCACCTTCGGCGGGGGTGGCCGGGGAATTCGAGGTCGAAACAGCCATGATCGTCTCCTAACGGTTGGAGGAGTGACCTCGTCAGGCTTGCGCGTCCGCTGAGCCGTCGCGCCTACAGAACCACTGGTGAAGGCCCTGGCCTTGCACCCGCTGCCGCCGCGGCTTTAGGGTCGTGGCATATGTCACAGCAGGATGGTCCGCCGGTGCTCCGCGGTCGCGTGAGCGAGTGTGGGGAGCTTGACGCGCTTCTCGAGGCGGGACGCACGGGCGAGAGCGGAGCCTTGGTGCTGCGAGGCGAGCCTGGCATTGGCAAGACGGCCCTCCTGGAGTACGCGGCAGAGCGGAGCGATGGCTGCCGGATCGTCCGGGCCGTCGGGGTCGAATCGGAGATGGAGCTGCCTTTTGCGGCTCTCCAGCAGCTCTGCTTCCCCTTCTTCGACCGGATCGAGGGCTTGCCCCCGCCGCAACGCGACGTGCTCGAGACGGCCTTCGGTCTGAGCTCGGGGCCGCGGCCAGATCGCTTCCTCGTTGGACTCGCGGTACTCAGTCTTCTCGCCGCCGCGGCCGAACAGAAGCCACTCGTCTGCCTGGTCGACGACGTGCAGTGGCTCGACCGGTCCTCGGGGCAGGTGATCTCGCTCGTCGCGCGCCGCCTTCAGGCGGAGTCCATCGTCATCTTGTTTGCCGAGCGCGACGGGGATGACCCCAGCGAGCTGGCCGGATTACCGGAGCTGCGCCCAACCGGTCTGTCGGAAGCCGAGGCCAGCGAGTTGATCGCCACGGTGATGTTCGGGCCGCTGGACCAGCCTGTGCGGGATCGGATCATTGCGGAGGCGCGGGGGAACCCGCTCGCCCTGCTCGAGCTCCCGCGCGGCTGGTCGTCGGCGAGCTTGGCGGGTGGCTTCGCGGTTGCAGCCGGGTTGCCGCTCCCGAGCCAGATCGAGGCGAGCTTCCGCCGACGCGTCGAGCAGCTCCCCGCCGACACGCAGCGGTTCCTGCTGGTGGCGGCGGCTGAGCCGATCGGCGATCCCACCTTGCTTTGGCGAGCCATCTCATCCCTTGGCGTTCCAGCCGAAGCGGTCGCTCCTGCAGAGGCGGACAACCTGATCGAGATCCGCGCGCGCGTTGCCTTCCGCCACCCGCTTCTGCGCTCGGCGATCTATCGAGCGGCCGATCCCGAGGAGCGCCGAGGCGCCCACGGTGCACTCGCTGGCGCGACCGACCCCGAGGAGGATCCCGATCGCCGGGCCTGGCACCGCGCTCATTCGACCCTTGCCCCCAATGACGACGTGGCGGATGAGCTCGAGCGCTCGGCAGACCGGGCACAGCGCCGGGGAGGCCTCGCGGCCACGGCGGCCTTCCTGGAGCGGGCAACCACGCTGACGGCGGACCCAGTGCATCGCGGGGGGCGGGCGCTGGACGCCGCTGAGGCAAAATTCGAGACAGGGGCACCAGATACAGCGCTCCATTTGCTTGCAACGGCTGAGCTTGCCCCGTTGGATACGTTGCAGCGCGCGCGGTTGGAACGGCTTCGGGCCCAGATCGCGTACATGAGCGCCCGCGGGCCGGAGGCCCCGCAGCTTTTGCTCGCCGCCGCCAGACGGCTGGAGCCGCTCGATCCCGGCCTGGCACGCGCGACCTACCTTGACGCCTTCGCGGCCTGCATCTATGCCGGCCGGGCAGGCGGCGACCATGTCATTCGCGAGGTTGCCGAGGCCGCTCGCGCTACCCGCTCCGGACTGGGTGGCACCGAAGCCACTGATCTCTTGGTCGACAGTCTGGCGATCCGGTTCACGGACGGCTATGTGGCAGCGGTGCCATTCCTGAAGGGAGCTCTGCGGGCCCTCACGCGCGATGACGAGGGTCACGAGACGGATCTGAGCTGGCTGTGGCTCATCTCCCAGGTCGCTCATGAGACCTTTGACGACGAGGCGTGGCACTCGTCGGCCGATCACGGTGTGCGGGTGGCTCGCGAGCGTGGGGCGCTGACGGCACTTGCGGAGCTGCTGGTCACTCAGGCAGGGGTCTACCTACACAACGGACACACGGAGGACGCGGCAGTCCTCATCGCCGAGTCCGACGCGATCAACGAGGCCACGGGTGGCTTGCCGCTCAGGCTGGTGTCGATGGTGATCGCCGCATGGCGTGGCGACGAGGCCGAGGCGTTGGCCCTCATCGAAGACAGCCTCCGGGACGCGAGGCAGAGAGGAGAGGGACTGGGCATCTCCTTGGCTGAGTACTCGACGGCGGTCCTGTACAACGGTCTCGGTCGGTACAAGGAGGGGCTGGAGGCTGCCCAGCGGTTGTGCGAGTACGAGGACCTCGGGGTGTTCAACTGGGCGCTCCCCGAGCTCATCGAAGCGAGTGCCCGGACCGGCCACGACGATACCGACGTCGCCTGTCGCCAGCTCGAGGAGCGCGCAGCGGCAGTCAACACCCAGTGGGCCCTCGGCCTGGCGGCCCTGTCGCGTGCGCTCCTCAGCAGCGGCGAGGAGGCAGACAATCTTTACCGCGAGTCGCTCGAAAGGCTCTCGCACAGCCGAGTCAGGGTTCAGCTCGTCCGTGCACAGCTGCTCTACGGGGAGTGGCTGCGACGCGAGAACAGGCGGGTGGATGCGCGCCGGCAACTGCGCGCCGCACACGAGTTCTTCGATCGCATGGGAGCCCATGGGTTCGCCAAGCGCGCCGGCCGCGAGCTGTCGGCGACCGGCGAGACGGCCCGCAGGCGAGTGGACGAGACGCGCGGTGACCTGACAGCGCAAGAGTTCCAAATCGCCCGGCTCGCCGGCGACGGACGCACGAACCTGGAGATCGCCTCACAGCTGTTTCTCAGTCCACGCACGGTCGAGTGGCACCTGCACAAGGTCTACGGAAAGCTCGAGATCAGCTCGCGCCGGCAGCTCCCCGCCGCCCTACCGGAGGCAGAATTCGCGTCGGCTCCGGCCTAACCCCTTGCGGCGCCCCAAGGGACGACGGGTGCTGGGAACGCCTCATTCCGCCTGATTGAACCTGAAGCAGTCGGGGCGACTGGATTTGAACCAGCGACCTTTCGGCCCCCAGCCGAATGCGCTACCAGACTGCGCCACGCCCCGAGGGGTGTTGCTCTCGGCATCCTACGCCGAAGCGGGCGACGGGAATCGAACCCGTTCTTTGACCTTGGAAGGGTCATGTGCAGCCGTTAACACCTCGCCCGCAGGTCGCTGCCGATTATAGGTTCGGGCACCCGGACCCCGGCCCCAGCGAGAGGACCGCGCGCAGGTAGCCGGCTCGACGAGCGGTCCGTCGGTGATGGCAGTTTGCGCAGACGACTTCGCATTTGGCCATCTCGTCGAGGATCTCCTGCCAGTTCCGGCTCGCGAACTGGTTGGTGATCTCGAACCGCTTGTCTCGCAAATGGTCGAACTCGAGGACGACCGGATCGCCCTCGCCGCAGTCCGCGCATGGGTGGCTCCGGAAGAACTCGATCAGGTACTCCGTTCTCGCGATGGCGCGCTCTCGCTTTCGCCGCGCCTCGGCATCGATGTACTTCTGTCGGTTCGCCCGGTAGTGCTCCTTGCCATAGGCCGAGCGGCACGGCGCGCACATGTTGTCTCGCTGCCGCCTTCGCCTTCGACGCCAAGCGAACTGGTTGACCGGCTTCAGCTCCCCGCAACGGCCACACTTCCGGATCTCCTTCATACGAACATATGTTCGGCTATCCGCCGGACGGAACCGCGACGCAACCGCCGTCGCGTTTGCGAAACTCAGCGGCCGCGGGACGGTTCTACGGGGCACGGTCGCCCGCGTCATCTCGAACTCCTCAGGCATGCAGCTGCCACGGCCAAGAGCCACCCACGTCCGCACCCTGCTCGCCTCCGCGGTGGCCCTCCTCGCGCTGGCTGCCGGAGTGCTCGCCGCGTCGGAGGCGCGGGCCGCCACGACCGGCGCGAACGTCGTCTTCATCCTCACGGACGACATGACCTCGGCCGAGCTGGCCGGCATGCCGAACGTCCAGTCGCTGATCGGGGCCCAGGGGACGACCTTCAACGAGGCCTATGTCTCGTTCCCCCTCTGCTGCCCCTCCCGCGCAACGATGCTCAGCGGCCAGTACATGCACAACCACGGGGTCCACGGCAACTTCCCCCCGAACGGAAGCTGGTTCAAGTTCCGCTCGCACGAGTCGAACGACCTCCCCGTCTGGTTGCAGCAGGACGGCTACTACAACGTCCACATCGGCAAGTACATGAACGGCTACTCGCTGGTGGACGGCACGCTGCCCGTTCCCGAGGGTTGGTCGGAGTGGTACGGAAAGGTCTCCGAGGACGCCCTCTACTTCGACTACAACATCGTCGAGAAGACCGGGCCCCTGGCGACGCCGCGGATCACCTTCTACGGCGACCAGCCGACCGATTACCAGACCGATGTCTTCGGGGATCGAGCGGTCGACTTCATCAGGGACAGCGCGGTCTCGCGGCAGCCCTTCTGGCTCAACCTCTGGTTCAACTCGCCGCACGGGCCGTTCGACCCGGCCCCCAGGGACCTCTTCAGCCTGGCGGGCGCCCCGCTTCCCAAGCTGCCGGCCTTCAACGAGAAGGACATCCGCGACAAGCCGAAGTGGCTGCAGCGCCAGCTGAAGAGGCGCCTCACCAGGCGCCAGATCAAGGTGATCGACAACGAGCGCCGGCGGCAGCAGGAGCAGCTGATCTCCGTCGACGAGTCGGTGGGCGAGCTGATCCAGGCGCTGAAGGACAGGGACATCCTCGACGACACCTACGTGATCTTCGCCTCGGACAACGGCTTCTTCCGCGGTGAGCACCGGATCTCGAGCGGCAAGTACCTGCCCTACGACCCGGCCTCCCGGGTGCCGCTCCTGATCCGGGGCCCGGGGATCCCCCACGGCGGGGTGAGCAACGAACTGGTCTGGAACGGCGACATCGCCCAGACGATCGACGAGATCGCCTCGGGCTCGATCAACCAGGCGGTGGATGGCCGGTCGCTGCTGCCGTATGCCGAGAACCCCGCGCTGCGCTCGACGAGACCTATCCTGCTCGAGGCCGACAGCGGCCCGGGTGGGACGACGGGCGAGTCGGCCCAGGCCAGCGCGGCGAGGGTGCGCGCCGCGCGGGTGCACCTCGCGGGCCGGCGCGGAGTGAAGAACCTCGAGCAGGAGCCGGACGCAATCAAGTCAGCCGCAAACAACATCGCCACGGCCCCCGCCTACCGCTCGATCAGGACCGACCGCTACGAGTACACGATCTACTCCAACGGGCAGAGTGAGCTCTACGACATGAAGCGCGACCCGGCGCAGCTCCGCTCGGTCGTCACCGACCCGCGCTACCGCTTCGTCCGCAAGTTCCTCTTCGACCACCTCAGCCTGCTCACCACCTGCGTCGGGGCCTCCTGCCGGGCCGACATCGGCCCCGACCCCCTGCCCCTGCCGAAGAGCGCCGTGCGGAGGAAGGGCAAGAAGGAGCCGGGAACCGGCATCGGGATCTCTGGGCGGGGCTAGGATTCGACGGCCTGGGGCACTGGCCAAACTGGCTAAGGCACCGGTCTCCAAAACCGGCGATTCCAGGTTCGAGTCCTGGGTGCCCCGCTCACGAGCCCGCCGCCGGCGGGCTTTCTAGTCGCCCCGACGCTCGCTGACGGCGGTTCGAGTGGCGTCCCGGAGCTCCTCCATGGGGCTGCCCTTCTCGATGTAGGCGTCGGCCCCGCGCTCCCGTGTCGGGGGGCCCATGCGATCGGCGGAGAAGCCCGAGAGGACGATGATCGCCACATCCGGGTCGCGCTTGCGGATCTCGAGGATCGCCTCGAGACCGTTCATGTCCGGCATCGAGAGGTCGAGGAGGACCGCCGCTGGACGGGTCTCCGCGATGCCGGCGAGCGCGCTGCGGCCGTCGCCGGCCTCGCCGACGACTTCAAAGGCCGGGTCGTCCTCGAGCCCGTACTTGACGAGTTCGCGGAGCTCGGGCACGTCATCGACCAGGAAGACCGATATCGGCCCCTGTTCGGTCACGCTTATCGCACCGGACCCGGTCTCAGGACGCGGCATGTCTATCCACCTCGGCTGCCCCAATCGTGAACTCGCAGGTCATCCCGACCTCAGATAAGTAAAAGCGGCCGCGGGCTGGGCCCGAGGTCGCTCAGGGGGATTGTTCCAGATGGTCCTGAACAGGCATATCCCTAGAAGTCCCTAATCCGAAACTAGAATCGTTCGGCCTGCGGGCGTGCCGGAACTGGTAGACGGTCCAGGTTTAGGTCCTGGTGCTCGAAAGAGCGTGGGGGTTCGAGTCCCTCCGCCCGCACTGCCACCGCATTTTTGCCTGTAGCGCGCATCGAGCTGAGTACATAGACTTTCTGCCCCATGGAAGCGGGAGCGATCCGTCCCGGATACGAGCTCTGGCGTCCGAACAGGGAGAAGCCCGAGGCGAAGAGTGCCCGGGCGCTCGTCGTCTTCCTGTTGCTGGTCACCGCCGCGCTCATGTTCGTGATCATCATCGGAGGCTGGACCCGGCTCGAGGGCGTCAAGCCACTGACGGTCATCTACGCGCTGCTCTTCGTCCTCTTCGCCTTCCTTGTGGCTCGCTGGAACCGGGGCGTGCTCCCCGTCGCCTCCGCCCTCGCCATCATCCTCGCGATCTTCGCCGGCATCGCCGCGCCCGCCTGGTTCGACCGGGCGAAGGACGGGCTCAGCAACCCGGCCCTGGATCCCGACCTTCTCGGCATCCTCTGCCTGCTGCTCGTCCCGATCGAGGTGATCCTGATCGCGGTCGCGATGGTGGCCTTCAACCAGGACTGGCACGTGGAGGAGGAGCGGCCGATCGGAGACGAGATCCCGCCGGGGGATCAGCCCGACGAGGACGAGCCGCGGCCCCGCCGCACCTCGCCGAGCACGGCGACCGGGCGACCTAGAAAAGCCTGAGCGGGGGCTCGATCAGCGCCGGGCCGTCCTGACGGACATCGTTCACCGCATCCGAGACCTCGGTGACGATCAACTCGTCGCTGGGAACGAGCAGCGCCCGGAGCGCCTCGGGGCTCGCCTCCGGGTCCAGCCATGCCGCCTCGGCCTCCCGAGCGAGGATGACGGGCATCCGATCGTGAATCGGCGCCACCACATCCCCCGGTGAGCAGGTGACGATCGCGCACGAATGCACGGTCGAGCCGTCCCCTCCCTTGGCCGCCGCCCAGAGGCCGGCGAACGCGTAGGGCTCCCGGTCGGGCCGCGTGATCCAGACCGGCTTCTTGCCGGTGTCCTCCGCACGCCACTCGTAGAAGCCGTCCGCAACGATCAGGCAGCGGTGGGTCTCGAAGGCGTCACGGAACGCCGGCGCCTCCGCAACGGTCTCGGCCCGCGCATTGATCAGCAGCCGGTCGAAGGTCTCGGGGTCGGCGAAGTGCGGGACCAGGCCCCAGCGGAGGATCCCCGGCTCGCGCTCCCCCACATCGTTCAGCCGAACCGCCAGCACCGGGTCCGTGGGTGCCACGTTGTATCGCGGGTCTTGCTCGATGGCGACGGACTCGGTCAGGCCGAAGCGAAATCGCAGCAGCCTCGGATCAGGGTCGGTGAGCGTGTAACGCCCGCACACGGGCGGATCAGCTTCGGGCTCTGGACTCGTTCAGAGCGACGGCGGCTCGAATCAGGTCCTTCAGGGCCTCCCCGTCGATCTCGTCGCCCTCCCGGATGTCGATCGCCCGCCGCGTATTCCCCCCGAGGCTGGAGTTGAACAGCCCCGCGGGATCGTCCAGGGCCGCCCCCCTGGCAAAGGTCAGCTTCACCTTGTCCTTGTAGGCCTCTCCCGTGGTGATGATTCCGTCGTGGGACCAGACCGGTGTGCCGGGGCTCGTCGCCTTGGCCCACTTCCACTCCTCGACGACCTCGGGGTCGGCCTCCTTGATCAACGCGCGGACGTGGCTCAGGGTCTCGCCGCGCCAGTCGCCCAGCTCCTCGATGCGGGCGTCGATCTGCCGCGAGGGAGCCTCGTCCACCATCACGTCGCCGATGCTACCGGGCCGCTGCTGAGGCAATGCCGGAGGTGGGACTCGAACCCACACGCCCCGAAGGACCATCGGTTTTGAGCCGATGCTGTCTACCAGTTCCATGCACTCCGGCGCTGGCGGAACGATAGAGGCCGCACCCGGCGATAATCGCCGCCGGTGGACGACGCGGGACGCATGGAGGTGATTCGGGAGCTCTGCGCCTTCGATCAGCGCGGGCCCGGCACCGACGCCGAGCGCCGGGCCGCGAACGCGCTCGCGACGCGGCTGCGCGGCATGGGGCGCCGAGCCGAGCTCGAGCCGTTCTTCTCGCATCCCCAGTACGCCGTCGTCCACCTCGTCCACGCCGCGCTCGGGATCGCGGGCAGCCTGCTCGCCATCGTCCAGCCCGCCGCCGGCTTCGCACTGGTCCTCTTCGCCGCGGCCTCGACCTACCTCGATCTGAACACCCGCCTCTACCTGGTCCGCTCCCTGCTCTTCCGCCGGGTCTCCCAGAACGTCGTCTCGCCCGGCGCCCGCCCGGACGCTCCCGCCCGCCTCGTCCTCATGGCCCACTACGACGCCGCCCGCACCGGCTATGTCTTCTCCAGGGGCTCCAAGCGGATGCGCCGCCTCCCGGAACGCTCGCGCGTTCTGCTCGGGCCCTTCCGGATCTTCTTCTGGCTCGGCCTCGCCCCCCTCCTCCCCATCCTCGGCGCCCGCATGGCCGGCCTGGATCCGACCTGGCTGAACGCACTGCAGGCGATCCCCACCATCGTCCTGATCGTGGCCGCCTTCCTGCTCATCGACATCGCCCTCTCCGACACCGTCCCGGGCGCCTACGACAATGCCTCGGGTGTCGCGGCGGTCCTCGCCGCCGGCGAGGAGCTCACCGCCGACCCGCCCGACAACCTCGACGTCTGGATCGTCCTCACGGGGTCCGAGGAGTCGTTGTGCGAGGGCAGCCGCGCTTTCGTCCGCTCCCGGCGCAAGCAGCTCGATCGAGCCCGCACCTACTTCCTGAACGTCGACTCCGTCTCTTCCGGTCAGGTGGCCTACGAGGTCAGCGAGGGGGCCGTGATCAGCATCCCCCTCGATCGCCTGCTGGTCGAGCTCGCCGAGGCTCTGGCCGCCGGTGACGCGGCGATGCCGATCCGCCACCCCGTGCTCGACGACGCCCTCCCTCCCCGCGTCCGCAAGTTCCGCTCGATCACCATTCGCACGACGGACGAGAGAGGCAATCTCGCGCCCTGGTACCACACCCTCGAAGACACCCCGGAGCGGGTGGACCTCCCCGCTCTCGGCCGTGCCACCGACTTCGTGACCGCGCTCGCCCGCCTGCTCGATCGCGAGCAGGGAAGGACGGCGGGTGCCCCTGCTCCGTCCTCGCCGACGGCCTCGGCCGCGCAGCGCGTGTAAGGATCAATCCGTGGAGAAGAGCACCGTCGACAGCAGCGCCGACGCGCCCGAGATCCTCTGGGCCCCTTCGGCGGAGATGGTCGGGCGTTCGCCACTCACCCGCTACATCCGCTGGCTCGCGGACACCCGCGAGCTCGAGTTCGAGGACTACCACGCACTCTGGCGCTGGTCGACGACCGAGATCGAGGAGTTCTGGCGGACCATCTGGGAGCACTTCGAGGTGATCGCCTCGGGCGAAGAGCAGCGCGAGCTCGAGGATCCCTCGCCGCCGGTCGTGCTCACCGAGCGGGTGATGCCGGGCGCCCAGTGGTTCCCCGGCACCCAGCTCAACTACGCCGAGCACATCTTCCGCGGCAAGGCCGACGACGAGGTCGCCCTCGTCTACGCCTCCGAGCTGCGCAACCTCTCGGAGATGCGCTGGGGCGAGCTCCGCGAGCAGGTCGCCGCCGTCCGCGAAGGCCTCGTCGCCCTCGGGATCACGAAGGGCGATCGCGTCGCCGCCTACCTGCCGAACGGCCCCGAGGCCGTGATCGCCTTCCTCGCAGCGGCCAGCCTCGGCGCCACCTGGTCGAGCTGCTCCCCCGATTTCGGCCCCGGCAGCGTCGTCGACCGCTTCGCGCAGATCGAGCCCAAGGTGCTGCTCTGCGTCGACGGCTACCGCTATGGCGGCCGTGACTTCGACCGCATGCAGACGATCGCCGAGATCGCCTCCCAGATCCCCAGTCTCGAGCGCATCGTCGTCGTCCCCTACCTGAGCGACTCGCCGGAGCTCTCCGTGCTGGAGGAGCGCCAGAGCGCCACACCGATGACCTGGGGGCAGCTCCAGGACCTCGGGCGGGGCGTTGAGCTGTCCTTCGAGCGCGTTCCCTTCGACCACCCCCTCTGGGTCCTCTACTCCTCCGGGACCACGGGCCTGCCGAAGGCCATCGTCCACGGGCATGGCGGCATCCTGCTCGAGCAACTGAAGAAGGGCTACCTCCACCTGGACGCGAAGACCGGCGACCGGGTCTTCTGGTTCACGACGACCGGCTGGATGATGTGGAACTTCCTGGTCGGCGTCCTCCTCACACCGGCTTCGATCGTCCTCTACGACGGCAACCCGGCGACGCCCGACATGGGCGTCCTCTGGGACCTGGCCGAGCGCACCGGAATGACCTGCTTCGGCACCAGCGCCGCCTACATCGCCGCCTGCATGAAGGACGGTGTCGAGCCGTCGAGCGGCCGCGACCTCTCCCGGCTCCGCTCGCTCGGCTCGACGGGATCGCCGCTCTCGCCCGAGGGCTTCCAGTGGGTCTACGACCATGTCGGCTCGGACACCTGGCTCTTCTCGACCAGCGGCGGCACCGACCTCTGCACCGCCTTCGTCGGCGGCGTGCCGCTGTTGCCCGTCTACCGCGGCGAGCTCCAGGCCCGCGCCCTGGGCGCGAGCGTGGAAGCCTTCGACGAGGACGGCAACGCGGTCATCGACGAAGTCGGTGAGCTGGTGATCACCGAGCCCATGCCCTCGATGCCGGTGTTCCTCTGGGGCGACGATGACGGCTCCCGCTACCGGGCCAGCTACTTCGAGATGTACCCGGGGATCTGGCGCCACGGCGACTGGATCGAGATCACCTCCCGCGGCACCGCGATCATCTACGGCCGCTCGGACTCGACGATCAACCGCGGCGGCGTCCGCATGGGCACCAGCGAGATCTACCGTGCGGTTTCCGCCGTCCCCCAGGTGGTGGACTCCCTGGTGGTCGACGTCCCACGGGAGGGGACCGAGGGCTGGATGCCGCTGTTCGTAGTCCTCGAGGACGGTACGACCCTCGACGACGAGCTCACCGCCGAGATCAAGCGGCGAATCCGCGAGCAGTGCTCGCCCCGTCACGTCCCCAACGAGATCTTCCAGGTGAAGGAGGTCCCGCGAACGCTGAGCGGCAAGGTGCTCGAGGTGCCGGTCAAGCGGATCCTGATGGGTGAGCCTCCGGAGAAGGCCGCGAGCCGCGACTCGCTCGCGAACCCCGCCTCCCTCGACTACTTCTCGGACCTGGCGGCCACTCTCTGAGCTTGGCGCTGATCCACGGCCCGGAACGGTCCGTAGTGAGCATTCGATGGACGGCACCGAGATTCCAAGCCGGGGGACCTGGAAGCAGGAGCTCGCGCCCTTCCTCGAGCGCGATCAGCGACGCAGCGTTGGACAGATCGCAAGCGTGGTCCTCCCCTACCTGGCGGTCTGGGCCCTCGCCGCGCTGATCCAGCCCGGCCCGCCGGCAGCGATCGCGCTGGGCCTCATCGCCACCGTCTTCCTCACCCGGATGTACTCGCTCTTCCACGACCTCACCCACAACTCCCTGTTCGAGTCCCGCCGCACGAACGCCACCGGCGGCCACCTCCTCGGCTATCTGCTCTTCACCCCCTACCGCTGGTGGCAGCGCCAGCACGCCATCCACCACGCCCACACCGGCGATCTCGATCACCGCGGCATCGGCGAGATCAACACGATGACGGTGAAGGAGTACGAGAGCGCCTCTCGCCTTCGACGCCTCGGCTACCGCCTCTACCGGAATCCTCTCCTGCTCCTGCTCGTCGGCCCCAGCCTCGTCTTCCTGTTCGAGCGCCGCTTCCCCCAGAGGGGCATGACGGCGAAGATCCTGCTCAGCGTGGTCGTCACCAACCTGGCGCTCGTCGCCTGGGTGGTCGGCTGGTCGATCCTGGTCGGCCTGGAGACATTCCTGCTGATTCAGGGCACCACGCTGATCGCCGGAGGCGCGATCGCCGCCTGGATGCTCTACATCCAGCACCAGTACGAGGACACCTACTACGAGGCGCCCGGCGAGTGGCGATTCGAGCTGGCCGCACTCCAGGGCAGCTCATATCTCCAGCTCCCGCGGCCCCTGGCCTGGATGGTCGGCAACGCGAACTTCCACCACGTGCACCACCTGAGCGCCAAGATCCCCAACTACAACCTGCGGGCCGCCCACGAATCGCACCCGATGTTCCGACGGACGCCCGTGGTGACCATCCGCAGCAGCGTCGAGAACTTCCGCCTCAAGCTCTGGGACACCGAGAGCGGCTCGCTCGTCCCCTTCCCCGGTGGACGGCGGTCAGGCGGGCGTGATCGCGTTGTGGCGATCGGCGAAGCTGCGGTCCTTCCGCGCCGCGAGCGCATAGCGGCGGATTAGCTCCGCCCGCAGGGCGTCCGGCTCGATCACGGCGTCGACCACCAGCTCCGAGGCGAGGTGGAGGATGTCGATGTCCTCGGCGTACTCCTCGCGCTTCTCCCTGACGAAGCGCTCCCGCTCCTCGGGATCCTCGATCTCCTGAATCTGGTTGAAGAAGACGGCGTTGATCGCCGCCTCCGGCCCCATCACCGCGATCTGGGCCTGCGGGAAGGCCAGGCAGGAATCCGGTTCGAAGGCCGGCCCGGCCATCGCGTAGAGCCCGGCGCCGTATGCCTTCCGCACGATCACCGAGATCTTCGGGACGGTGGCCTCCGAGACGGCGCTGATCATCTTCGCGCCGTGCCGGATGATCCCGTGGCGCTCGACCTCCTTGCCGATCATGAACCCGGGCACGTCGGCGAGGAAGAGCAGCGGCAGGTTGAAGGCGTTGCACGTCAGGATGAACCGCGCCGCCTTGTCCGCCGAGTCGACGAACAGCACGCCGCCCTTCACCTTCGGCTGGTTGGCGACGATCCCGATCGCCCTCCCGTCGAGACGGGCATAGCCCACGACCACCTCCTTCGCCCAGCGGTCGTGAACCTCGAGAAACGAGCCGGCGTCGACGACCGCGCCGATCAGGTCCCTGACGTCGAAGGGATCCTTCTCGTTCGGGGGCACGATCTCGGATACCGACCGGCTCTCCCCGGGCTCCGATGGCGGGGCCGCGGGCGGATCCTCGCGCCAGTTAGCCGGCATGTAGGAGAGGTAGCGGCGTGCGAGGTCGATCGCGTCCTCGTCGGTCTCGCTGAGGAAATGACCGACGCCGGAGACCGAGGTGTGCATCCGAGCGCCCCCCATCTCCTCGAGCGTCACCTTCTCACCGATGACCATCTCGGCCATCCGCGGTGACCCCAGGTACATCGACGCGTTGCCGTCGCGCATGATCACGACGTCGCAGAAAGCGGGAATGTAGGCGCCGCCCGCAGCGCTCGGGCCGAACAGCAGGCAGACCTGCGGCACCTGACCCGAGAGGCGGACCTGGGTGTGGAAGATCCGGCCCGCGCCCCGCCTGCCGGGGAACATCCGCACCTGGTCGGTGATCCGCGCCCCGGCCGAGTCGACCAGGTAGACGATCGGAACCTGGTGGGCGAGCGCTCGCTCCTGGATGCGGAGGATCTTCTCCACGGTCTTCGGCCCCCACGAGCCGGCCTTGACGGCCGGATCGTTGGCCATCAGCGCGATCGGGCGGCCACCCACCGTCCCCATCCCGGTGACCACACCGTCGGCGCCGAGACCCTCCTGCTCCCAGTTCGCGAGCAGGCCCTCCTCGGCAAGAGAGTCCGGATCGAGCAGCCGGGCCACGCGCTCGCGAACGGGCAGCTTCTCCTGCTCCGCGACCTTCTTCCTGTGCCGCTCGGGCCCGCCCTCCAATGCCGCGTCGAGGGCCTCCCTGACGTCGCTCACTGACCTAGGTCCTCAGGTCCTGGCGCTCGGTCGGAGCCGCGTGAGGGGCGTCGTGCTCCTCGGTGTCGTGGGACTCCGAGGGCACCTCACGCTCGGTGGTGATCGTGTGCTCCTGGGTCTCCTGCGAGACGACCTGCGTCTCCTCCGACTCGGGCTCCATCTCGACCTCGTCGGACCCCGGTTCCAGCGGCATCTCGTCGGACTCCGGTTCCAGCGGCAGCTCGTCGGACTCCCCCACGATCTCCGTCTTCGCCATCTCGGTCTCTTCGGGCTCCGGAAGCGGATCCGGCATCCGCAGCTCCTCCGAGCGGTGCTGCTCGGCCGCCGAGGCCAGCTTGCGGGAGAGCTCCTCGGTGTCGGCGATCACGTCCTCGCGCCGACGGATCAGATCTCCGATCAGCGCCTCCATGTCCTCGCGCCTCTGGTTCGCCTCGTCGACGATCCGGCGCGCCTGGGTCTGCGCCTTCTCGATCGCCTCCCGAGACTGCCTCTCCGCCGAGGCCCGCGTCTCGGTCGCGTAGTTGTCCGCCTCGGCGCGCGACTCGTTCGCCTGCAGGTTCGCGCTGTTGATCGTGCCGCGGGCCTCCTCCTCGGCCTCGGCCCGGATCTGCTGGGCGCTGTCCTCCGCCTGCGAGAGGATCGCCCCCGTCCGCTCTCCGACCTTCTCGAGCTCCTTCTTCACGGCGTCGGAACGAGACTCGTCGCCGCCGCCCGTCTCGAGCCAATCCGCGAGACGGCCCAGGAACTTCTCGACCTCGTGCTTGTCGTATCCCCTCCGCGAAGAGGGGAAGGTCGCGTTCCTGATTCGGTCGAGACTGGTCTGGTCCACTCCCATGCTCGAACCCTCCTTGAGCCGGCCTGGCTAGCTCCCGGCGTCCACCGGGACGGGCTGATCGCCTGAGTAATCGTAAAACCCGCGGCCGGACTTCCGGCCGAAGTCGCCTGCGTCGACCTTCTGCCGCAGGCTCTCAGGAGCGGCGAAGCGCTCCTCGCCGTAGGCGTCCGCCATCACGTCGGCGATCGCCGCGAGGGTATCGAGACCGACGAAGTCGGCGAGAGTCAGGGGCCCCATCGGGTGGCTGGCCCCGGCCATCATGCCCGTATCGATGTCCTCGATCGAGCCGACACCCTGCTCGTTGGCGCGGATCGCATCGAGCATGTAGGGGACGAGCAGGCGGTTGACGATGAAGCCCCGGTTGTCCCCCGCTGCCACGGTCGTCTTGCCGAGCTTCTCGCCGACCTCGAAGCCGAGGTCGACGGCGTCGTCGCCTGAGCTCTCCGACCGCACGACCTCGAGCAACGGCATCACCTGCGGCGGATTGAAGAAATGCAGCCCGATCATCCGCTCGGGTCGATTCGTGGCGTCGGCCTGCGCCACGACCGGCAAGGAGGAGGTGTTGGTGGCGAAGAAGGCGTCGTCCTTGACCACCTCGTCGAGCTCACGCCACATCTCCAGCTTGTGGTCGAGGTCCTCGGTGATCGCCTCGATCACCAGGTCCGAATCGGCCAGATCGGCGTAGTCGAGGGTCGGTGTGATCCGGCCGAGCACGGCGTCCGCCTCTGACTGCTCCAGCTTGCCCTTCTCGACGGCACGGCCCAGCTGCTTCTCGATCTTGCCCATGCCCTTGTCGAGCGCCGCCTGATCCTCCTCGCGTACGACCACGTCCCATCCCGCCTGGGCGCAGATCTGGGAGATGCCGTGGCCCATGAGCCCGCAGCCCACGACGCCGACCTTGCTGATCGCCATTTCGATTCGTCCTCCGCTCGTTCGAGTGACTGGCCGGCGTGAGGATACGTTCCTCTACCGTTCAGGGCTCCGCGGGGCCGCAACCGGCAGGACGGTCCCGGGTTTCTTCTCCAATGCGCCTTGGGAGGCCACAGAGAGCAGGGTTCTCGCTTGCCGCGCTCGCGGCGACGACCCTCGCCTGGGGCGCCTCGGTGGCGTTCGGCACGCCGCCGGCCACCCCCTCTCGGGGCACCGCCGCGCCCGTCGCCGGCAAGGCGGCGGATTGCGGCGAGAAGTGCAAGGCCGCGAGGGATCAGCAACGGCAGAAGCAGGCGGCCCTGCGCCGGAAGAACGCGAGCCAGAAGCGTCCGAACGTGATCCTGATCAACACCGACGACATGAACGTCAGCGACCTGTTCGTGATGCGACACACGCTGGCCCTCCTCGGGGCTCACGGGACCAGCTTCCGGAACAGCTACGTGTCCTACCCCCTCTGCTGCCCGTCGCGGGCCACGCAGCTCACCGGCCAGTACGCCCACAACCACGGGGTGCTGACCGACCAGCGCTTCACCGATCTGGACAGCTCGAACACCCTCGCCGTCTGGCTGAAGCGCGCCAAGTACCGGACGGCGATGGTCGGCAAGTACCTGAACGGCTACGGCGTCGTCGACCCGCGCCAGGTGCCGCAGGGCTGGAAGCAGTGGTTCGGGCTCACCGGCGGAACGGAGCAGAAGCGCTACGGCTTCAAGCTGAACGAGAACGGCAAGGTCCACAACTACCCGCGCAAGCCCGCCAACTACATCGACTACGTCCTCGGCGCCAAGGTCAACGGGCTGCTCAAGGAGTGGGCGCCGAGCCCGAAGCCGTTCTTCCTCTACTACAACCCGAACAACCCGCACGGGGAGAAGGGGACGCCGATCTGGTCGACGCGGGATCCCGAACCGGCCCCCCGGTACCTCGGCCGCCTGGGCGACATGCCGGCTCCCCGCCCGCCCAACTTCGACGAGCCCGACGTCTCGGACAAGCCGCAGCAGATCCGAGAGATCCCGCGGCTGAGCGACCTGGACAAGGCCGACATCGATCGCCGCTACCGCGGCCGGCTGGAGAGCCTGCTCTCCGTCGACGACGAGATCAAGAAGATCGTCGGACTCGTCCGCAAGTACGGGGACAAACGGAAGACCTTCTTCATCTTCACCTCGGACAACGGGCTCGAGCTCGGCGCGCACCGAATCGAGTTCAAGGACTACCTCTACGAGGAGGGCGAGCGGGTGCCGCTGATCATCCGCGGTCCCGGCGTGCCGCAGAACGTCAGCCGGGACCAGCTGGTCGCCAACATCGACCTCGCCCCGACGATCACGGCGATCACCGGGGCGCGGCCGGCTCGGGTGATGGACGGCATCGACCTGCTGCCGCTGACGCAGGACCCGAACGCGGGCAACAACCGCACGATCCTCTTCGAGAGCTTCGACATCGGCAGCTTCGGGGTGCGGCGCGGCCCCTGGTCCTACAACGTCTATTCGGACGGCGACGACGAGCTCTACAACCTCGACGACGACCCGTACCAGCTCCACAGCCGGGCGAGCGACCCCGGGCTGGCTTCGCTGAAGGAATCGCTCGCGGCCGAGCTCGAGCGGCTGCGCACCTGCTCGGGCGCCGCCTGCCAGTAGCGGCGGCCAGGCCGCAGCATTTGAGCGAGGGGCGAATGCCCCGAGCGGTCATGTCGGCGGCCGCTTGTCGCCGCGGCTTTAGGGCGAAGCCGTTGCTTCTTCAAGCTTCTGCTGCATCGCCTCGGCCAGCGCGTTGACGCCACTCATCGGCCGGACATACACCGCCATCGCGTCGATGCGGCCCTCCGAGTCGAAGTGGAGGTAGTCGATCCCGTCGAGCTCGCGGTCGCCGACGCGGGCGGTGAACATGATCGCGGCGGAATCGTCGGTCTCGACCTGGTCGGTGTAGCGGAAGTCTTCGAAGACCTGCGAGACGGCGCCGAGCAGCATCGCCACGGCATCGCGGCCCTCGTAGGGCTTGAACACCACCGGGCTGCGGAAGACGACCTCCTCGGCGAAGAGCTGGTCCATCGCCGAGAAGTCCTTGGTCTCGGCGGCTCGGCGGAATCGGTCGCTCTGCATCACGGGCACCCTATCGGTGCCAGTCGATTGGCCCGGCCGCCAGCAGGTGCGCGCCCAGCGGGCGACCGAGGACCTTCTGCGCCTCGGTGGAGGCGGCGATCAGCTTCTCCAGGTCGATGCCGGTGTCGACCCCCATCTCCTCCAGCATCGAGACCAGGTCCTCGGTCGAGATGTTTCCCGTCGAACCCGGCGGCACCGGGCAGCCGCCGAGCTCGCCGAAGGAGCTCTCGAACGACTCGATCCCCGCTCCGAGCGCTGCGTGGACGTTGGCCAGCCCCTGGCCGCGGGTGTTGTGGAAGTGGGCGGTCAGCTCGACCTTCGCAAGGCGCTCACGGGCGGCGCCGAAGAATTCGCCCACCTGGCGCGGGTTGGCCATCCCGGTCGTGTCGCCGAAGGCGATTTCCTCGCAGCCGAAGCCGACGAGCCGCTCCCCGATCTCGAGGACGCGGTCGGACGACACCTCGCCCTCGTACGGGCAGCCGAAGCTGGTCGAGATCACACCCTCGCAGCGAAGCCCGGCAGCGCGGGCCGCGCCGATCGTGCCCTCGAGATCGGCCAGCGACTCGTCGATCGAGCGGTTGACGTTCTTGCGATTGTGCGTCTCGGAAGCCGAGAGGAAGAAATTCGCCTCCTGGAAGCGATCCCGGAACTCGAGCGCGTTCTCGAGGCCCTTGCTATTCGGGATCAGGACCGAGTAGGCGATGCCCTCGAACGGCTCGAACCGCGTCAGCACCTCGGCGGCATCGGCGAGCTGCGGGACGACATCCGGGCGAACGAGCGAGGTCAGCTCGATTCGCCGTAGACCGGTCTCTCCGAGCAGGCGGATCAGGCGGACCTTCTCCTCGGTCGAGATCACCTCGGGCTCGTTCTGGAACCCGTCGCGCGGGCCGACCTCGCGGATGCGGACCGATTGAGGCAGGGTCTCGGCCATGACGTCAGCCTAGCCCTGCGGTCCTCTAGCCCCCCTCGCCGGTGACCGTGCCGACCTCGATCACGCGGCGCTCGTGGGTGCCGACGCCGATCGTGCGGTCCCCCTCCTTGACCTCGACGTCGAACCGCAGCTTGCGGCCGTCCACGATCTCGTTCAGCCTTGCGTGGGCGGTACAGGTCTGCCCCTCGGCCGCGGCGGCGACGTGCTTGACGCAGACCTCGAAGCCCACGGTCGCCCTGCCCTCGCCGAGGTGCTCGTAGGCGAGCGCCGCCGCGTTCCCCTCGATCATCGCGATCATCCCCGGGGTCGAGAGCACGCTGGCGCCGATCGTGCCGCCGACGTCCGTGAGCAGCCGGCCCTCGACCACGAACTCCGTGCTTCGCTCCGCGCCCGGTTCGAGCGTCACACCATTCCCAATCCGCCGCTGACGCCGAGCGTCTCGCCGGTGACGTAGGAGGCGTCGTCCGAGGCCAGGAAGGCGACCGCCGCGGCGACCTCCTCCGGCTGGCCGAGCCGCCTCAGCTGCGTGCCGGCCTTCATGTTCTCGATGATCTTCTCCCCGATCTCCCCGAATTCGCGAGCCTGCATGAGCAACGGCGTCTCGATCGGGCCGGGCGCGATCGCGTTCGCGTTCACCTGGAAGCGCGCGTTCTCCCGCGCGATCACCTTGGTGAAACCGATCACGCCGGCCTTGGCCGCCGAGTAGACGGCCGATCCCTTCGAGCCGACGCGCCCCGCCTCGGAGGCGATGTTGACGATCCGGCCGTAGCCCGCCTCCTGCATCCCGGGCAGGGCGGCGAAGGTGCAGTTCAGGACCCCGGTCAGGTTCACCGCGATCACCTTCTCCCACTGCTCAGGCGTCGTCTGCTGGAAGAAGCCGAACTCGTCGGTGCCGGCGTTGTTGACCAGGATGTCGAGCGGCTTGCCGGCGCTGTCGACGGCCGCCTGCGCCGAGCCGAGGTCAGTGACGTCGAGCTCGATCGGCAGGCCCGAGATCTCGCCGGCCACCTCCGTGGCGCCGTCGAGGTTGAGATCGCCGATCGTCACCTCGGCGCCCTCCGCCGCGAGGCGGCGCGCGATGGCGGCGCCGATGCCGCCGGCGCCCCCCGTGACCAGGGCCTTTCTTCCCTCGAGCCTCACTGCGCACGGGAGCCTATTCGCGGCGCCCTGTAGCTTGCTCGCCGGTGGCAGACCCAATTCCGATCATCGGGGGTACCGGGGCGCTCGGCTACGGCCTCGCCCTGCGCTGGGCGCGGGCGGGCGAGGCGATCGTCATCGGCTCGCGCGACGCAGCACGGGCCGAGGAGGCCGCGGAGGGCATCCGGGGCGAGGTCCCGGGCGCCGACGTCGAGGGTCTCGAGAACGCGGAGGCCGCCGGCCGGGGCCCGATCGTCTTCCTGACGGTGCCGTTCAGGGCCCAGTCGGAGACCCTGACGAACCTCAAGGAGGGTCTCTCCGAGGGTCAACTCCTGGTCGACTGCACCGTCCCCACGGCGGCCGCGGTGAGCGGCAAGGCCACCAGGGTCCTGGGCGTCTGGCAGGGATCAGCGGCTCAGCAGGCCGCGGAGATGGTCCCGGAAGGGGTGACCGTGATCTCGGCTCTGCACACGGTGAACGCCAATCGACTCGCCGGGGACGACCCGCTCGATGAGGACGTCCCGATCTGCGGCGACCGCAAGGTCGACAAGGCCCGGGTGGCGCGGCTCATAGAGCGGATCGATGGGTTCCGCACCGTGAACGCCGGTGCCCTCGAGATGGCTCGAATCGTGGAGACGCTGACCTCGATGCTCATCTCCGTGAACGTCCGCTACAAGGCGCGAAGCGGCATCAGGATCACCTATCTGCCCGACGAGGACCCCTGGGAGTGAGTGATGTGCGCCGTTGCGTGATCCTCGCCGGGGGCACCGGCGGGGCGAAGCTCGCCGCGGGCATGCAGGACGTCCTCGACTCGGGCCTCTCCGTGGTGGCCAACACGGCCGACGACATCGAGATCGCGGGCGTCGACGTCTCCCCCGATCCCGACCTGGTCACCTACTGGCTGAGCGGGCAGATCGACGAGCGGCGCGGCTGGGGCATCAAGGACGACTCCTTCACGGTCTTCGACCGTCTCGTCGCCCTCGGGCTACCCGACTGGTTCCGCCTCTCCGATCGCGACCTGGCCACCTGCCTCTACCGCCGGATCTTCGTCTCCGAAGGAGGGCGCCGCACCGACGCGCAGGCGCAGATCGCCCGCGCGCTGGGGGCGCGGGCGGCGGTCCTGCCCATGTCTGAGGATCCGGTCAGGACCAGAGTCAGGACGCCCGACGGGTGGCGGGACCTGCAGCGCTACCTGGTCGCCGAACACGCCGGGGCCCCGGTCGAGGGGATCGAGCTCGATGGGATCGCCGAGGCAACGCCGACCCCGGAGGTGCTCGCCGCGATCGCCGGGGCCGACGCGATCGTCATCGGTCCCTCCAACCCGGTGATCTCGATCGGACCGATCGTCTCGATGCCCCGAGTCCGCGACGCGATGGCGGCCGCAGAGGCGCCGGTAGTCGCCGTCAGCCCCTACGTCGCGGGCCAGGTCGTGAAGGGGCCGACCGACCTCTTCATGCAGGCGGTGGGACGCCCCTCGACGGCAGCGGGCGTCGCTTCGCTCTACGAAGGACTGATCGACGGGATGGTCTGCGACCCTGAGGATCCCGATCCGGCACCCGAGGGCATCCGAGTATTCAGCGCTCCGACGCTGATGGAGGGCAGGGCGGGCAGGCGCTCCCTGGCGGAGCGAACCCTCGAGTTCGCCTCGACACTTCGGACAGGCTGAGGAATAAAAGCCGCATAGTGGGGCATAAATCTGTCCTCACCCGGTAGCCTCATCTCCGTGGCGGCTGAAACGAACCAATTGCACACCACCGCGATCGTCCCGGTGAAGGGACTCTCAGCCGCAAACGGCCGGCTCAACGGGCTCGTGACCGAGGATGAGCGGGCCCGCCTCGCGGAGGCCCTCTTCCTCGACTTGATAGTGAAGCTGCCCCGCAGCCGCTGCATCGACGACGTCATGGTCGTCACCTCGGACGCCTCGATCGCGCGACAGGCCGGCTGGTTCGGGCACAAGGTGCTCGTGCAGGAGCAGGATGAGGGGCATGCCGAGGCTGCCGCCGCCGGTGCGCTCGCCGCCATGGCCGAGGGCGCTCAGCGGGTGGCGATGCTGCCGGTCGACTGCCCGATGCTCGACACAGACGAGCTCGACGCCCACCTGGGCCGCTCTCACCGCACGGCCCTGATCGTCCCCGACCGGCACGGGACCGGCACGAACGCCCTGATGCTCAACCCGCCCGACCTCTTCCTCCCGGCGTTCGGCGAGGACAGCTGCGCCAGGCACGTGAGCCGCGCCCGGGCCACGGGCCAGAGCTTCGCCCTCGAGGCGGTCGAGTCGCTGGCCATCGACCTCGACACTCCCGAGGACTTCACCCTCCTGCGGGATCGGCTCCTGCTCGATCCGCACCCCGCTCCGAGGACCGCCAAGGTGCTCTGGCAGCTCGGCGACCGCGCCCAGCAAGCGGCCGCCTGACACTCGACTGCGGGCTGTCGGAGACTTGGGAGCCGCGCGCGAGCTGCGGATCCGGCCGCTGACCGGCCTGCCGGAGCTGCGCGAGGGAGACGAGCTCGGCCGGTTGGTCGCCGAGGCCGCAGACCCGGGAGCCGGAGAGATCGTCGTGCTCTCGCAGAAGGCGGTCTCCAAGGTCGAAGGTCGCGTCCGGAAGCTGGCCGACGTGGAACCGAGCGAGCGGGCCGGCGCCCTGGCGGCAGAGCTCGAGAAGGACCCGGCCCTGGTCGAGCTCGTCCTCTCGGAGAGCCGGCGGGTGGTGCGAGCCGAGCGAGGCGTGCTGATCACGGAGACGAACCGCGGCTGGGTCTGCGCGAACGCTGGAATCGACTCCTCGAACCTGGAGCAGGGCCTCGTCTCACTGCTGCCGCAGGACGGTGACGGATCCGCCCGGCGGATCCGGGCCGAGATCGCCGCGGCCACCGGCGCGTCTCCCGCCGTGGTGATCGCCGACAGCTTCGGCCGTGCCTGGCGGATCGGTCAGGCCGACGTGGCCATCGGCTGCGTCGGACTGCCGCCGCTCGCCGACTGGCGGGGCAGGCGAGATCGGAACGGCCGCGAGCTCTCGGCGACGCACATCGCCCTCGCCGATGAGCTCGCCTCGGCGGCGGACCTTGTGCGCGACAAGGATTCAGGTGTCCCGGGCGCGGTCATCTCGGGCCTGGAGCACCTGGTCCAGCCCGATGACGGTCCCGGGGCAAGCGCGTTTCCCCGCCCGGCGGAGGAGGACCTCTTCCGCTAGGCCGGCGTCTCGTGCTTGGTCCCGATCTTCTCCAGGGACGGCGGCTTGGTGCCCTCTTCGGTGAACTCCGGTGGCTCGTAGGCCTTCCCGGGCATGGCGCCCATGGCGATCACACGGGCCGGCTCATCGCCCGTGATCAGCTTCCGCTTCTCCACCGCGCCGACGCGGGCGAAGACGCCCGGCTCGAGCTCGTACTCCTCGCCGTGGGTCCCCCCGACGCGCAGCGTCACGCGACCCGACAGGACCGTATAGACCTCCTCCTGGTCGTCATGCGTCTGGTCGTGTTCCGGGAAGACCGTGAAGTTCGCCGGCAGATCGATGACCGCGAGACCGAATGAGGTGACACCGAGTCCCGCTCTGACCCGGCGGAAGCCGCCGCCGAAGATCGCCTCGAAGTCCTCGACGCGCTTGACGGTCACATCTGGCATCTGCTCTGTTCCTCTCCCACAAACCTGAGGCTAACCGCCGATCGCAAGAACGGCGGTACCCCGAACCCTACCGTGACGCATGTCATCCAACGCCTGATTCGCCTCGGCGAGCGGATACACCTGTATCTCGGTCTTCACGGGCACCTCGGGGGCCAGCGCGATGAACTCCTCGCCGTCCCCACGCGTCAGGTTCGCGACCGAGCGAACCGAGCGCTCGTGCCAGAGGATCTCGTAGGGAAACGACGGGATGTCGCTCATGTGGATGCCCGCGCAGACCACGGTCCCGCCCGGAGCGAGGGCGCGCAGCGCCGCCGGCACCAGCTCGCCCGCCGGCGCGAAGATGATCGCCGCGTCCAGGTCGGCGGCTTCAGGATCCCCCACCGCACCGGCCCACGACGCACCGAGGGCGCGTGCCTCCTCCTGCTTCTCGTCATCCCCCTCGCGCGTCAGCGCGTAGACCTCCCAGCCGCGGTGAACCGCGACCTGGATGATCAGGTGGGCCGAGGAGCCGAAGCCGTACATCCCGAGGCGCTTTCCCTCCCCGGCCAGGCGCAGGGATCGGTATCCGATCAGCCCGGAGCAGAGGAGGGGCGCGGCGTGCTCATCGCCGTAGGACTCCGGGATCGGGAAACAGAACCGCTCGTCTGCGACGGTGCGCTCGGCGTAGCCGCCGTCGAAGTCGTATCCCGTGAACTTGCCCTCGACGCAGAGGTTCTCGCGGCCGCTGCGACAGTAGCGGCAGGTCTCGTCGACCCAGCCAAGCCAGGGAACGCCGACCCTGTCGCCTTCGGCGAACCGCGTCGCCCCCTCCCCCCTGCCGGCCACGCGGCCGACGATCATGTGCCCCGGAACCAGGGGCAGCTTGGGCTCGGTGAGCTCGCCGTCGAGGATGTGAAGGTCGGTCCTGCAGACCGCACATGCGGAAACCTCGATCAGGACCTGGCCCTGGGCCGGCTCGGGATCGGGGAGCTCGCGCTCCGTCAGGGGCTCGCCCGGCCGATCGAGGACCATCGCCTTCACATCAATACGTCTCGACGATCTCGTAGAGCGTGGTCCGCTGGGCCGGCGTGCGGCCGGCCCGGCGCGCGGCTTCGATCAGCTGCTCGGGCTCGAGGCGAACGCCGTGGTGCGAGCCGGCCATTCGGGAGATGTTCTCCTCCATCAGCGTGCCGCCCAGGTCGTTGACGCCCCAGCGCAGGCTCTCGGTGGCGGCGTCGAGACCCATCTTCACCCAGCTCGCCTGCAGATTGGGGATCGTCCTGCCGAGGGCGAGGCGGAAGGCGGCGGTGTGCTTGAGGTTGTCGGACCGGGAAATCTCCTCGACTCCGTGCGTCCGCCCCAGCAGCGTGTTGAAGGGGATGAAGCTGAGGGGCACGAACTCGGTGATCCCGCCCGTGCGCTCCTGAAGGCGGCGGATGACTCGCATGTGGCGGGCCAACTCGCGCGGCTCCTCGATGTGTCCGAACATCACCGTCGAGGTCGAGCGCAGCCCCGCACGGTGGGAGGCCTCGATGATCTCGATCCAGCGCGCCACCGGCAGCTTGTTCGGCGAGATCCGCTGGCGGACTCCGTCGTGGAGCACCTCGGCAGCGGTCCCCGGCGTCGAGCCCAGGCCGCACTCGATCAGGTAGTCGAAGACCGAATCGGGCGAGCGGCCGGAGCGCTCACACATGTAGTGGATCTCCATCGGCGAGTAGGCGTGCAGGTGGATCTTCGGCGCGCACTCCTTGGCCAGGCGGAGCCAGCGTCCGTAGTCCTCGAGGGTGTAGTCCGGATGGATGCCTCCCTGCATGCAGATCTCGGTCGCGCCGAAGTCGAGCGCCTCCTGAACCCGGTCGGCGAAGTCGTCCTCGGTGACGAGATACGCATCGGGTGAGCGCTTGCCCTGACCGAAGCCGCAGAACGCGCAACCGACGACGCAGACGTTGGTGAAGTTGATGTTCCGGTTGACCACGAAGGTGGCCATCTCCCCTGCCAGCTCCGCGCGGAGCTCGTCGGCCGCCTGCCTCATCTCCTCGATCACCTCCGGGCGGGTCTCCGAGAAGAGGGCCGTGAGCTCCTCCTCGGTCAGCTCCTCGCCGCGGCGCCCGCGCTCTATCGCGCGCGGGGCGAGCGCCGGGGCGGGAGGCGTCTCCTGGCGCCGGCCTGAGCCGCGGCGCGGGATGAAGCTCCAGTACTTGAGCTTCACGAGGTCGAGCACCCCCTGCTCCATCCACTCGGGGTCCAGGTACTGCGGGTAGGCACAGAGCCGTTCCGTCAGCGCATAGCCGCGGGGCGCCAGCTCTTTGCGGACCTGATGCGGACTCGGGAACGGCTCCTCGGGGCTGATGTGGTCACCGTTCGCGGAGAGGCCGCCGAGGTCGGTCGCTCCGGCATCGACCAGCTCCGGCCACCAGTCGGCGAGGTTGGGCGGCACCTGGACGCCGACGTCGGGGATCAGTCGCCTAGAGGCGGCGATCAGCCGCTTCATCTCCTCGACCGAGACGGGGGTCGCCCACTCCGGCAGAGTCAGGTCCGAACCCGCGGTCGTCTCGCCCGACCAGCGCCGCTGAGAGGCCTCATCCGCGATCTCGGCGACCTCGGCCCCGTAGTAGCGCGGATGGGGCACGAAGTTCTGCAGGATCACCTCCTGGATGTGGCCGTGCTCGGAGTGCAGGGCGGCGATCGCCTCGAGCGCGCCGACGCGCTCCTCCTCGCTCTCCCCGATTCCGACCAGGATCCCGGTGGTGAACGGGATCCGGAGCTCGCCCGCGAGCCGAATCGTTTCCAGCCGCTTCGCGGGGTGCTTTGTAGGGGAGCCCTCGTGGACGGCCAGGTCCGGGCTGATCGACTCGAGCATCAGGCCCTGGGAAGCGGTGACCTCGCGCAATCGGGCCAGATCCTCGCGCGAGAGGACGCCCAGGTTGGTGTGGGGCAGCAGGCCGCGGTCGATGCCCCGCTGGCAGGCCCAGACGACGTAGGAGGTGAAGTCCTCGTGTCCCCAGTCGCGCAGTCGGCGGGCGACCTCCGCGTTCACCTCCGGGCGCTCGCCGGTGAGCACCAGGAGCTCCTTGGCGTTCCGGCGCACCGCCTCGTCGAGGCGGCGCTCGACCTCATCCGGGTCGTGGATGTGAGCGCGGTGTGTGGCGAAGGCGCAGTACTTGCAGTAGCACTGGCACGTCCGCGACAGCGAGAGCGTGTAGTTGCGCGAGAAGGTGACCCTGCGCATCGCAGGGTCAACCTAGCGCAGCCCGTATTTCGGTTCGGTCGTGCCTAGCTTCCGGCGATGCCGCCTGGGGGCGACGACGGAGGACGCTCCTGGCGGAGCGGCGGGGAACCGCCGGCGGGCGGGGCCGGGCCGCGGGGTGCGACCGTGTCCGCGAGCTCCTGCACCGGTCCGCTGGAGGGCTCGATGATGAACTTGTAGACGGCCGCCGCGAGCAGACCACCGACGATCGGGCCGAGAATGTAGGCCCACGCGTCGGTGAAGTGGTTGCCGACGAGAGCCGGGCCGAACCAGCGAGCGGGGTTGAACGAGCCGCCCGTGAGGGGGCCGAGCACCATCACGCCGAGACCCAGCGCACCGCCGATCGAGATCGCCGCCCAGCGGCGCACATCGGGATTGAGGGCAACCGCGAGCACGGTCATGACCAGGACGAAGGCACCGATGCCCTCGACGAGGAAGCCCTGGAAGGCGCTGCCCAGCAGGGGGCTGATCTTGGGAGTCCCGTAGTCCGAGGCGCGGCCCTCATCGAGCAGGAACGCCTTCGTCAGCAGGGCGCCGAGGACACCGCCCGAGAGCTGGGCGAGTATGTAGACGAGTCCGTCGATCGGGTCGATTCGCCTGATCGCGATGAACGCCGCGGTAACCGCGGGGTTGAAATGCCCGCCGCTGGCCACGCCGATGCTGATGATCAGCGCGAACAGCACGAGGAAGTGGCTCAAGCCGACGACCGCGTAGTCGGATCCGAACTGGGAGCCCTGCCCCGTCGCCACGTAGAGGCAGACGACGCTGGTGATGAAGAAGACCAGGAACAGCGTTCCGAGCAGCTCGGCGACATACGCAGCGAGTCCTCGATCTTGCACTTGAAGCGACCTCCTCGTTGAGCCTCAAAAAAATTGCCGACCCGTGTCGGCGGCGCGCAGTCTAACCGGAATCCGGGACCGGTCGAGACGCCCCTGTGAACCTTTTAGGAGCGCCTTAGGGATAGGGTCAGCCGGGCATGAGACGGGTCGCCGCGCTGCTGGCGGCCGCCCTCCTGGCAGCGGGCCTCGCGGCCTGCGGAGGGGGCGGCGCTGAACCGGGCGCGCCGGATGGCGCGACCCTGGTCCTCGACTTCCAGCCGAACGCGGTCCACTCCGGCATCTACGCCGCGCAGGCGAACGGCTTCTTCCGCGACGAGGGCCTCGACCTGAAGATCCGGGAGCCTTCGAGCACAGCCGACAGCCCGAAGCTGGTCGAGACCGGCCGCGCCGACTTCGCGGTGATGGACATCAGCGACTTCGGCATCGCCCGGGAGCGGGGGCTCGACCTGGTCGCGATCGCGGCGATCGTGCAGCGGCCGCTGGCCGCCGTGATCGCGCGCGATCGCGATGAGATCCGCACACCCGCCGACCTGGCCGGCAAGACTGTCGGGGTCACCGGGGTCCCCTCGGACGACGCGGTGCTCGACACGATCCTCCGCTCGGGTGGTGTCGACCCCTCGGACGTCAACCGGGTGACGATCGGCTTCAACGCCGTCGCCGACCTCGCCGCGGGCAAGGTCGATGCGGCGACCGCCTTCTGGAATGCCGAGGGCGTGCAACTGGGACGGATGGGGCTCCAGATCCGCGAGTTCATGGTGGATCAGCTGGGGGCCCCTCGCTACCCCGAGCTCCTCGTCGTCACCCGGGCGGAAGACGCACGCACGGAGACGTCCAGGGCGTTCGTCCGGGGACTCGGCCGCGGCTACGGCGTGCTGGCCGCCGATCCCGAACAGGCGCTGAACGATCTGCTCGATCAGGTCCCGGATCTCGACGCGGACCTGCAGCGTGCGGAGCTCGATGCGTTGAGCCGGGCGCATGCCTTCGCCGGTGACGGGCAGTCCGCGAGCCCGGCTGTGGATCCGCAATCGATTCGCAGCTGGAGCCGGTGGGCGAGAGCCCAGGGCCTGCTCGACCAGGGCTAGGCGAGAGCCCGGTCCACGAGCTCGGGCAGCTCCCTGACCATCCTGCTACGGGGGACCGCGAAGGCAAGGGCGGCCGCGTCCGCGCGCTGCTTCGTCTCGGTGTCGGTGTGCTGGTAGAAGCCGATCACGGGGGTCTCGAGCTCGCCGAGAGTCTCCGGGGACACCGCATCGAGGTCGGCTACGACCAGGTCGACGCCGTCGAGCTCGTCCGGAAGCTGCGCATCCTGCTCGACGTCGTGACCGCTCGCCTCGAGAGAGGTCCGCACGCGGCTCGCGAGCATGAGATCGGCGACCACGGCGGCGATCCTCGCCATCAGGGGCTCTGAACGTCCAGGGGGATCATGCGTCCACGCAGGCCATTTGACCAAAAAGTCGGCATTCAGATCTGGACATGCGTTTCCGATAGCTCGGTTCGTGGGGCAGATTCCCCAACTGCGCTACTCCCACCGCAGGCTTCTGCCCTGGGCAGCCCTGGGCTTCTCGGTGCTCTGGGGGGCGGTGCTCGGAGTCGCGCTGACCGGGGACGAGTACGGGCTGGCCGTCTTCGGGGTGGTCGGGGTGCTGCTCACCGTCGCCCTCACGGTCCTGCTCCACCGGCAGCAGTCGGAGCTGCAGAGCCTGGCGGAGACCGATTCGCTCACCGGCCTCACCAACCATCGCGGCTTCCACCAGGCGCTACGGACGAAGCTGCGCGAGGCCGGGCCCAGGCGCGAGGGCGTTGCGCTCGTCGTCCTCGACCTGGACGACTTCAAGACGATCAATGAGCGCCACGGGCATCCGTTCGGCGATCGCGTTCTCCAGGGCGTCGGAGCCAAGCTCCGGCAATCGGTCGACCGCGACGACATCGCGGCCCGGACCGGCGGAGAGGAGTTCGCCCTGATCCTCCCCGGCAGCGACGCGGACGTGGCCCAGGGGCTGGCCGAGCGAATCCGGATCGCCATCGGCCAGCTCGCGCCGGCCGGATCCGAGCTCACCTGCTCGGCCGGCGTCGCCGTATACCCGGTCGATGCCGACGGCGCCGGCTCTCTGCTGCAGCTGGCCGAGGGGGCGCTCTACTGGGCCAAGCGGTCGGGCAAGTCGCGCACCCGCCGGTTCGATCCCGACCACGTGCGCCTCTCGGGAGACGCACCGCAGCGGTCCGAGATCGAGCGGATTCTTCGCCACCGCGCGATCGAGCCCGTCTTTCAGCCTGTTGCCTCACTCACCACCGGTCGCCTGCTCGGCTACGAAGCGCTCGCCCGCTTTCCCGACTCCCCGGGCCGGCCGCCCTCGACCTGGTTCGCGCAAGCAAACGCCTGCGGACTCGGCCCGCAGCTCGAGGCGGCGGCCATCCAGGCGGCGCTCGAGGTATCGGGGCGCCCACCTGGAACTCACCTCGCGGTGAACGTCAGCCCGTCGGCGCTCTCGACCGACGTCGTCAGGAGCGTGCTGCCAGGCGATCTCTCGGACCTCGTGATCGAGCTCACCGAGCACGAGGTCTACGTCGGCGACAGCCTGCTCGCCGACAGCCTCGCGGACCTGCGTGAGCGCGGAGCCCGGATCGCGATCGACGACGCGGGCGCCGGCTACGCCGGCCTGAAGCAGGTGATGTGGGTGCGGCCCGACATCGTCAAGCTCGATCTCGACCTGACCCGCGCGATCCATTCCGATCCGGTGCGGATGGCCCTCGTCGAGTCGCTCGTCCGCTTCGCCCGCCGAGTCGGCGCAACCGTCTGCGCGGAGGGGATCGAGGAACACGACGACATCGAGGTCCTCGCGAACCTCGACGTGCCCTGGGGTCAGGGATACGCGCTCGGCCGTCCCGCGCCCCCCTGGAGCCGGATCTCGCCGCCCGCTGCGGACACCTGTCGGAACGCCCTCGCCCAGGCCCTGATCTCGAGCCCCGGCGGCGACCTGCCCGCGATCTCGGCGGGCGACCGGCGGCTCGAGCACCTGGCCGGCAGGCTCGCCAACACGCGGACCTCCTCGGACCTCTACAGCACGCTCGAGCTGATGGCGGGCGAGCTCAACGCGGACAAGGTCGCGCTCTCGCGCTGGCACCCCGACAGGCATCAGCTGCAGACCCTCGCCGAGAGCGGCGATCAGGTTCAGGACGAGTTCTTCTCGATCGCGGACTACCCGGCGACCGCCAGGGTCCTGGTGGACCAGGAGGCCACCCAGGTCATGGTCGGGGATCCGGACGCCGACGCCTCGGAGGTCAGGTTCCTGCTCTCGCAGGGCTACGGCTCGCTGCTGATGGTCCCCATCGTCCTCGGCGGCGAGAGCCTCGGGATCGTCGAGGCGATGAGCGAGGAGCACCGCTCCTGGGCACGGACCGAGATCAATCGCGCCAGGATCATCGCCAACCAGCTGGCCGCGGTCATCCCCTCCCACTTCCGGGCGAGCGCGCCCGAGGGAATCGAGACCTAGAGGCTTCTGCGTCGCAGGAACTCGCGGCGGGCGCTGTCCGGCCGCCCCCACCACTCCCTGATCTCGGCCCGACCCTCCTGCGCGTCGCGGACACGCAGCTCGCCGGTGATCCCCTCGCCATCGAGCTTTCGCAGCACTCCCCGCACGGTCTCGGCCGCGGCGGCGTGCCCGAAGCGATGAGCCACGTTGATCCGCCAGTGCCACTCGGCGCGCGAGTACGGCTGGGCGTTCACCTGGGAGAGCATCAGCGCGGCGTCGACATAGCGGGACTCGTCGGCGATCCGCAGATCGAGGGAGAGGTCGGTCCAGTCGTCCGGAAGGGTGTCGACGACCTCCTGGAATTCCTGGGCGAGGGCCACGGACGGACTGTACCTACGCGAAGAACACCTGCTGCAGCAGGAAGAGGTTCAGCGCGATGATCAGGGCCGAGAGGACGCCGACGAGTCCGGTGAGCCAGCGCGGATTCGTCAGCGAGCCCATCAGTTGCCGGCGGCTCGTGAGCATGACGAGGGGCACGAGTGCGAACGGGATCCCGAATGAAAGAACGACCTGGCTGCCGACCAAGGCGTCGGTCGGGTCGAGCCCGATCCCGAGGACGATCAGGGCGGGTGTCAGCGTGATCGCCCGCCGGACGAAGAGCGGGATCCGTCGCCTGATGAACCCCTGCATCACGACCTGGCCGGACATCGTTCCGACCGAGGAGGAGGCGTAGCCCGAGGCGAGCAGCGCGATGCCGAAGATCGTCGCGGCGCCGGGCGAGACGAGCTGCTTGAGGCCGTCGAAGGCGCCGTCGATGCTGTCGATTCCGACGAGGCCGCTCGAGTGGAAGAGGGCGGCGGCCATGACCATCATCGAGATGTTGACCACGCCGGCGAGGGCCATCGCGATCACGACGTCGATTCGCTCGAACCGCAGGATCTGACGCCGCTCCGAGGCGTCGCGGCCGACGATGCGCCGCTGCGTGAGCGCCGAGTGCAGGTAGATCACGTGCGGCATGACGGTCGCGCCCATGATTCCCGTCGCGAGGAGGACGCTCTCCGTGCCCGCGAACCCCGGGGTGAAGAGGCCCTTCACCACCTCGCTGCCGTCGGGATTCGAGTTGAAGATCTCGAAGGCGAAGGCCGCCACCACGACGCCGACCATCCCCGCGATCACCGCCTCGAGGCGGCGGAACCCCTTGCGCTGGAGTGCCAGGATCGCGAACGCCCCGGCGCCGGCTAGCAGACCGGCGGGGAACAGGGGGATGCCGAAGAGGAGGTTGAGGGCGAGGGCGGCCCCGACGACCTCGGCGACGTCACAGGCGGCCGCGACGATCTCGGCCTGAATCCAGAGCCCGATCGAGGTCGGGCGCGAGAACGAGTCCCGGCAGGCCTCGGCGAGGTTCTTCCCGGTGGCGATCCCGAGCTTCGCCGACTGCGTCTGGACCACCATCGCGATCAGGTTCGCCCCCAGCACCACCCAGAGCAGCAGGTAGCCGTACTTCGCCCCGGCTGTGATGTTCGTCGCGAAGTTGCCGGGGTCGATGTAGGCGACGGCGGCGATGAAGGCCGGGCCGAGGAACGGCCAGATCCGGGGCAGCCCGCGCGAGCGCCCCTCCAGCGAGGCGCGCGCGGCTCGAGCGACGGCGGCCTCGCCGGGGAGGGCGCTCTCCACGCCATTGCCGTTCGCGGGCGGTGCCGTGGCGGCGCCGGGGCCGGGCTCGGCCAGTCCGACGTCCCGGTCGCTCGCTCTGAAGTCGGGCTTATTCACCGTTCGCCTCCGGACGGACGCGCATGCTCTCGGCGAGCTGCGGCCCGAGCTGATGGGTGTCGCCGGAGATCTCCACGATCACGGGGCCGCCGAATGGCTCCCGGGAGCGGAACCGAAGCCGGTCGCCCGGCTGGATCTCGCGCTCGGCGAGGTAGCGCAGCATCGAGGAATCGCTGTCGGAGATGCGCGCGAAGACAGCGCGCTGACCCGGCTCGAGATCGGTGAGGGGCACCGTGTCCTCGGGGGCGACCTCGAGATCGCGATCGGGAATCGGATCCCCGTGCGGGTCGGTGGCCGGCTCCCCCAGCTTGGCCGCGATCAACTCCTCGAGCTCCTCGGAGATGTGGTGCTCGAGCACCTCGGCCTCGGTGTGAACCTGGTCCCACGGCATCTCGAGGACCTCGGCCAGGAAGAGCTCGATCAGCCGGTGGTGCCGGATCACCTCGAGCGCGATCCGCTCTCCCTCCGGGGTCAGGGCGGCGCCGTGGTAGGCCTCGTAGGAGACCAGTCCCTCGTCGGCCAGCCGCTTCAGCATTCCCGAGGCCGACGCCGGCGTCACGCCGAGGCGCTCCGCCACCGCCTTCGTGCCCACCTGCGTCTCGCCGCGAGCCTGCAACTCGTACAGCGCCTTCGCGTAGTTCTCGGCGCCCTCGTTGGTGCGCCGCTTGGGGTGGGCGTTGTGGGCCAGGCTGGCCATCTCTACCATTTATAGCAGCCCCGAACTTCAAAGTTAGTCATTCCTAACTTCTTTCGTGAGGGACCCGGCCAACCGGCAGGAAAGCCCGTGCTCGCCGAGACCTAGAATCGGTGCGTGGCCGAGACCGCGACCCAGGTGGAGCTGGATGGCCAGTACAGGGCCCTCCGCGAGGAGGCCGCGTACCTCCGGCGAGAGCGGGCGACTCTGATCGTCAGGGGCCCGGATGCCGCCGAGTACCTCCAGGGCCAGCTCACCAATGACGTCGAGCGGCTGGAGCGAGAGACGGGCTGCTACGCGGCGCTGCTCGACCGAAAGGGCCATCTGCAGGCCGACATGCGGCTGCTGCGCCTCGAGAACGACGATCTCTGGATCGATCTCGAGCCCGAGCTCGCCCCGGCGGTGCTCAAGCACCTGCGCACGTACAGCATCGGTCGCGAGGTCGAGATCGAGGACGCCAGTGAGGACTGGGCCATCACCTCCGTGATCGGCCCCCGCGCTCGGGAGCTCACGGGCTTCGACAGCCTCGGCCCCGAGCACGCCCAGCGCTCCCGCGACTGGGATGGAGTCCAGGTGCTCGGAGTCGCCACCGACGCCGGAGTCGACCTGGTCAGCCGGGCCGCCGACGCGGGCGGTCTGGCCGAGCGCCTCGCGGCGGCCGGCGCAGCCGAGGTGAGCGAGTCCGCTGCCGAGATCATCCGTGTCGAGTCCGGCCGGCCTCGCTTCGGCCGCGACATGGGCCCCGAGTCGATGCCCGCAGAGGCAGACATCACCGGGCGCGCCGTCGACTTCGAGAAGGGCTGCTATATCGGGCAGGAGCCCGTGGCCCGCCTCCACTACCGCGGCAGGCCGAACAGGACCCTCCGGGGACTGCGCCTGAGCGCTCCGGCCAAGACCGGCGACTCCCTCGTGCTCGGCGAGAAGGACGTGGGCACGCTGGGTAGCTACAGCCTCTCCCCCGCCCTCGGCCCGATCGCCCTGGCGATCATCCGCCGGGAGGCCGCCGAGGGGGACCGCGTGACCGTCGGAGACGACGGGGTGACGGGCGAGGTCGTCAGCCTCCCCTTCGTCGAGGCCTGAATGTCGCGGCGAGTCCTCCCGTTCGGCTAGATTCCTCCGCGCATGCTGCGGGAGAGGGGCAGAGTGCTGCTAATCGCCGCCGCCCTCGTCACGGCGCTGGCCGTGGCGGGCTGCGGCCAGAAGGACTTCAAGAACGACCCGCGGCCGCCGGTACCGGCAGAGGTGTCCGTGAAGATCGCCAAGGACGGCGTGGCCGTCTCCCCCAAGGAGTTCGGCGCCGGCCTCGTCAACTTCACGATCGCGAACCTGACGACCGACCCCGGCACTTTCGCCATCAGCGGTCCGGTCGACGCGGACAGCGATGAGATCCCGCCCGCCAGCGCCGAGACGCTCAGGGTGGACATGAAGACCGGCAGCTACGAGGCGAGCGTCGATGGCATCAGGGCGCGGCCGTTCAGCTTCACGGTCGGGCCCGAGCGGCCGTCGGGGCAGAACGACCTGCTGCTGCCCTAGGGCTCGGAGAGACCGCGGTCCGGACCGGCGACCAGCCGGTCGAAGACGGTGTTGACCATCAGGTTGAGTCGAGCGAAGCCGACGGCGTTGCCGTCGAGCTCCAGTGACTGGGCGACCCGGTGGGGATCTATGCGGTGTAGTGCAGGTCCGCCACGTCCCGGCCGTGACATTCCAGCGTTCTCGGACGCTTCCATTTTCTCTCTGGGAATTCCCTCGTCCATCGCGGCCCGAATCCTGACGTTATCGGCGGTCAGGTGGACGCAATGCTCGGCCGATCATTTGTCCTCTTCCGCGACCTCGATCAGCGACTCGACGCGCTCCAGCCGCGCCTGGACGCTCGCGACCATGTCGTCCAGCGTCGCGCGCGCCTTGTCCGAGCTCGTCTTGATGCCGGTCAGCGTCGAGCGGATGGCCTGGGCCTGCTTCAGGCAGTGCACCGCCTCCTCGGCGGCATCGCGAACCGCCACGGCGTCGACCGTCAGATCACGCTCCCGGGACATCGCGACGCGAGCAGCGGCCAGGCGGTAGGCGACCTCCAGCGCGAGCCCCTCCGGCTCGTCGCGGTCCACGGCGACGATCAGCTTGTTTCCCTCGTACTCGACGAGAGTCTCCCTCCCGGACGGGACGCGGTCCTCACCCGCGACCACCAGGACCGCAAAGGCGGCGGCTCGCGCCGCCGTTGCCTCGTTGAGCTCCCTCCAGGCGTCGTTCTTGGAGAGCTTCTTGTCCTTCGCCTCGAAGACGATGCGGCCCTGCGCGGGCCCATTCGCGGCGCCGAGCTCGATCAGCGTGTCGCCCTTCCTGCCGCCGCCTTCCGCGCCCTCGCCTCCGGTGTGCGAGGAGGCGTCCCCCCTGGTCGCGGCGATGCGTTCGAGGGCGCGGTCGACGCGCTCCTCGAAGCTGCGGCCCTTGCGCGTCCCGGCCTCCTCGGCTTCCTCGAGCGCCTCGCGTCCCTGCTCGAGGCCGGCGAGCTCGGCCGCGCGACTGAGCAGCTGGTCGACCTTCTCCTCGAGCTTGTTGTCGCGCGCCTCCTGGTCCTCCTTGCGCTCGCGGACCCAGTTGCGCAGGGTCGACAGCATGGGGTCGAGCGGATTCCGCTCGTCGTCGGCGGTGAGCCGCCGCATGAACTCCTCGTCGCGCTCGTCCAGCATGCGCTTGATCTGCGCCTGGACCGCCCCCTCGCGGTCCTCGCCGAAGGTCGCGGCGATCTGCTCCGAGAGCTCCTCGCTGTGCGAGTCGAGGGCCTGGCCCAGCGCACCCGGCGCGTCCTCGCCTCCCAGCGCGCGCCGGAGGCCTTCCTCGATTCGCTCGACCGCCTCCTGGTTGCGCTCCTCGACCGCCTCGGAGTGGGCGCGGGAGAGCCGCTCGAATTCCCGGCGTACGTAGTCGACCTCGATCGCGGTGTCCTCTCGGTCCAGCACCCTGGTGCCGATCTCGATCGCCCGGCGAACGGACCGCGCCGGCTCCTCACCCGACTCCGCGCGCTCGCGGACCACGCGAGCGGTCTCCTCGTCGGTGATCGTCAGACCCTCGATCACGATCCGGTCCTCGACCACACGCACGGACCCGGAGCCTCCCGGCTCCATGGGCAGCTGTCGCTCTGAAGCTTCCATGGACTCACGAACGTAGTCGCGGGTTCGGACGGGAACCTGACTGGCGGTCGTTGACTACGATCCGGGCGTCCACGCCACCGAACGGGAGAGAAATGGCCGTAGAGATCGCCGACGTATCGAAGCTCGATGTCCAGCCCGGTGAGCTGCCCGAGAAGATGGCGGCCTGGGTGATCCGCCAGGAGCGAGAGGGAGAGCCGAAGGACGCCTTCCAGGTGGAGGAGATCGAGGTCCCGGAGCCCGGCGCGTTCGAGGTCATCGTCCGCGTGATGGCCGCGGGCGTCAACTTCAACAACGTCTGGGCGGCGCTCGGGAAGCCAGTCTCGGTGTTCGGCTACGGCGACCATCCCGAATGGGGCCACCACATCGGCGGCTCTGACGCCTCCGGGGTCGTCTGGAAGGTCGGCGAGGGCGTGACCAAGTGGAAGCCCGGCGACGAGGTGGTGATCCACTGCAACCAGGCCTCCTACGAGGACGTCGAGGTGCACGGCCTCGATCCGCTTGCCGCTCCCAGCCAGGAGATCTGGGGCTACGAGACCACCTGGGGCTCGTTCGCCCAATTCACCAAGGTGCAGGCGCAGCAGCTCCTGCCGAAGCCGAAGAACCTCTCCTGGGCGGAGTCCTCGGCCTACGGGCTGACCTACTTCACCGCCTACCGCATGCTGATCGACCAGTGCAAGCTCCAGGCGGGCCACAACGTCCTCATCTGGGGCGCGGCCGGCGGGCTCGGCGTCTTCGCGACCCAGCTCTGTGCGGCCTCCGGGGCCAACGCCGTGGGCGTCGTGTCCTCGGACGAGAAGGGCGAGCTGGTGAAGCGGCTCGGAGCGGTCGACTACATCAATCGCAACGAGTTCAACGGGATGATGCGGACAGCCGAGAACATCAACGACCGCGAGGCGGAGAAGGGCCGCTTCAAGGTCTCACGCGAGTTCGCGAAGCGGGTCAAGGAGCTCCTCGGCGACTCTCCCGACATCGTCTTCGAGCACGTCGGCCAGGCGACCTTCCCGACCTCCGTCTTCGTGGTCAAGCCCTTCGGCAAGGTCGTGATCTGCGGCGCCACCTCGGGCTACACGCTCGACTTCGACGTGCGCTACCTGTGGATGCGTCAGAAGCAGATCATCGGCTCCCACTTCGCGAACGCCTATGAGTGCTGGCGAGCCAACGAGCTGATGGCCGAAGGCAAGATCCAGCCCGTTCTGTGGCGCGTCATGGGCTTCGACGGCGTCGCCGAGGCGCACCAGCTCCTCCACGAGAACAAGCACCTCGGCAAGATCTCCATCCTGGTCGGGGCGACCAGCGAGGAGGAGGGCAAGCTCGAGGACGGCCCGGGCGCGATCCGCGCGGAGGTGGGCGCGTGAGCGCGCGCACCGCAGCCCTGGAGGTGGGCGCTTGAGCGCGCGCACCGCAGCCCTGGGGGTTGGCGCCTGATGGCGGACGGATCCAGCAACGGCTCGCTGGAGATCGTCTACATCGAGTGGCACATCACTCCGTTCCGCGCCGACCGCTGGTACGAGATCTGGGAGCCGGGCGCCGCCCGGGCGATGGCCTTCGGCGCCAAGGGCTGGTCCCTGACCCGCAATGAAGAGGATCCCCTGCACTTCAGACAGGCATCGCTGTGGGACAGCCACGACGACTTCGAGCGGTACTGGTACTCGGACGAGATCTCGGGTCTTCGCCAGGAGTGCGTCAACTACTACGCCAAGCCGCTCCTGCCCGTCTGGCACACGCTGATCGCCGGCGAGTAGAAGCCCCGAACAACGGCGACGAGGGTCCGGTCCCCGACGTGGACCGGTTCATCCTGGTGTCGCATGTCCGCAGCTAGACGGATCGGTTAGGCCCCAGGAGGAGCACGAGCTCCCGCAGCATGAGCGTCGAGTCCTCGAAGACGTCCGCCCAGGTGTAGCGCCGGAACTCGTCGCCCCGGGCATAGGCATCTCTCTCTCGATGCCTGTCCCTCTCCCAGGCATGGCGGGAGCCGTGGTAGCGGTAGCTGTCGAGCTCGACAGTGAGCCGGTGACCCGGCCAGCGGCAATCGACCCGATACCGCCCGACGGCTCGGTTGGTCTCGGGGAGGGGGAGGCCACGCTCACGGAGCAGAGCGAGGAACCGCTTCTCGAGTGCGCTCAGCGTGATGCGAACGCCGCCGCGAAGGATGGCCCGGAGAGTTCTGC